>OLPN01003307.1_pt1 | contig 11436 bp, 7 predicted proteins | sample 1672601 | NCBI WGS metagenome assembly OLPN01 (sample SAMEA3136704, study PRJEB25190) | human gut metagenome | reverse complement strand
GTGACATGGGCAGAAGACATTCCGGAGATTTCTATTATAAAGACAAGTGAAAAGGAAAAAGCAGCGGTCAATAAAGATGCGCTGAATGAGGCAATCAAAAAGCCGATCGACGATAAGTGGACTGCAGACAGCAAACGGGCGGCAGAAGAAGCAAAAGCAGCGGCAGAAGAGATCGCGGCAAATGAGTACGTGACTCAGGAAGTTGTAGATCTGGCAGAAAAAGCGCTTCTTGCCGCACACAAAAACGCGGTTGTCAAAGGCGATGTTACTGCATTGGAAAACGCTTTGAACAACATGAAAGCAGGCAAAGAAAACGTCGGAGCAGAGGAAGCTCCTGTTTATGTAGAGATCTATTCGGCGAGAACTTATGCGGCATATGAGTCGGTGATGAATGAGATCAGAGAGGCGTTAAAGGATAAAGAAAATGTTTCGGAGAAAGAAGCGCAAGATCTGACGGCAAAACTTGAAAAAGCCGAAAAAGCACTAGTATATTCATCGATCCAGAGAGAGCTGGCAGAAACAGAGTTAGAAAACGCAGTAAAATATAATAAAGACGACTATACAACTGTTTCTTACAAAGCATATACAGACGCGAAATCAGCATTAGATGCGATTGTGAAAGCAGATAAGACAGAGCGGAAGAACCCGAAAGAAGTCTATACTGCACGAAATACTTTTGCGCAGACAGAAGAAGGTCTTGTCAATGTAGCCGCATTGAAAGCAAAACTTGCAGAAGTTGGAAAACTGGATGAGAATCTTTATACGAAAGACAGTTGGAAAGAGCTTCAAGATGCAGTGAAGAATGCAGAGGCTTATCTGGAAAACGGAACAAAAGATCAGGTAGATAAAGCGGTTTCCGATCTGGAAAATGCAGTGAATGGTCTGGTAGAAAAAACAGAAGTAACTGTAGATGATGTCATTGCAGAAATGGAAAAAATAAACGGCAAAGATTACACTGAAGTAAGTTTCGGCGCACTTCAGGATGCGATCAGCAAAGCAAAAGCAGATAAAGATCAGAACGATCCGGCATTAGATCAGGCGAATATCACTGCAATGAAAGAAGCGAAAGCGGCGCTTGTAAGTATCGTAGATTTGAAGGCTGCTCTTAATGAAGCTGCTCAGCATAAAGCAGGTACTTATACGGTAAGTTCTTATAAGCTTTTGAAAGATGCTGTGACAAATGCAGAGCCGTTGAAAGTAAACGGTACAAAAGAAGAGGTTGCCAATGCGGCGGCTGCAATCCGTGCGGCGATCAAGGGTCTGGACAAACGTGCAGTTGGTTTGGATGAGTACAGAGACTCTATCGTATTGAAGAAACCGGAAGGTTATACAGAAGAAAGCTATGCGGCATATAAAAATGCATATGATGCGCTGATGGCTCTGGATTCAAAGGAGACAACGGCAGAAATGTTTGCAAATGCGAAATCTGCATTTGAAGCTGCACAGGCAGGTCTTGTACAGAAACCGGGAAGCAACGGAACAGGAAGTTCTTCAAACGGAACTGTTTCAAACGGAGCAGTTGCAACCGGAGATACAGTGAATGTTTCAGCATTAGCCGGATTATTCCTGTCACTCTTGATGATAGCGGCGTTTATGAAACGTAAAACTTTTCTGGGATTTTTTGAAAAAGATGAATAAGATTTAAAACAGGTTCACATGATAATATTAAAAGATATAAGATGACCTGGAGTTAAGAATCGCCGGATCCGGCAGTAAAGCCGGATTCGGCGATTCTTTTGCGAAGGCGGTAAGCCAAAGGGCGGGAAAGCCCGGAAACTTGACGACCGATCGATATCTGTTTATATATTTTTGAACCGCTGTTTTGAATAACAGATGACGGTGTAGCTTAAAGAAATATCTCGGCCTTTTTATCGCTCTGACAGACCTTTGTTAATTTCTTTGCTGCCATATTCAACTTAAAAGCGCTGACATATCTGGCTTTCTGTTTGCAGAAGCGGACACATTTCATACATCCGATACATTTATCGTGATCTGTCTTTTTCGGATTATCAAGAGAGATTGCTCCTGCCGGACAGATCTTTGCGCAGGCGCTGCATTCTGTACAAAGCGAAACGTCGGCTTTCGGAAAAAGTACGTTTTTTCCGTATTTTCTGTAAGGAGTATTTCCCGGTACTTTCAGATCGAAAGAAGCGAAAGAATCTTCTTTTTTAATGATCCGATTCAGTGAAATTCCGTATTCGGAAGCTTCTTTTAAATCCGCCTTGTTCGGACGTCTTGCGCCGATAGAGTTCACGATAGAGTGTTCTGCCGGAAATGCGGCAGCTCCGATTACTTTGAATCCTCTTTTTTCTACTTCGGTCTTTAATTCTAAAAGTGCATCCTCGTATTCGCGGCATCCGTATGTAGCGACAAGAGCGGCAGGTGTTCCGTTTCCGGAAAAGAGATCAAGATATTTGAGAAAGAGCGCCGGAACACGACCGTAGTATACGGGGATCGCAAACAGGGCAAAATCGTTTGGCGCAAATTTTGCGACAGGTTTCAGATCTTTTTTGATCGTAAGGTCAAAAGAGACTGATTTTAAATCGATACTTCTTGCCGTTTCCATAACGACTTTATGGGTCGTTCCTGTAGGGCTGAAATAAATAAGTTTTAATTCGTTCATTTTCATAAATCAACAGACTCCTTTGTAAGTAATATTACAATGATATCATAATACGGATAAAAATGCACGAAGAAATAAATATAGAATATCGAACAAAAGCAATAGTTCAGTCCCCGCCATTCGTAAATTTTGTTTGACCGGAAGGATGGAAAAATATACTATAAATATAGCAGCAGTTATTTATAAGGAGGGACACGATTATGAGATGTCAATATTGCGGAAGAATAATTCCTGATGATTCTGCATTTTGTCCGGAATGTGGACAGCGTCAGGAAGAGCTATCGTTTCATGCAGAGTCAAGTTTTGATTCAACACAGGAATCAAAGCCGGAAGTTTGCCCGGTATGCGGCACTGTGATGGAAGAGGGAACTTTGTTTTGCCCTGAATGTGGTACGCCTTATGCACGGTCAGAGCAGCAGAGTGGTACGCGGTTTGAGGATACTGAGGAAATGCCGTATATATCGTCTCCGGAAGACTCTGAAGAGTTGTTAAAGGTGCGGGATGAAGAAGAGTTTGAAGAGTTCGGATCACAAAGAGACGGTCGGGGTGACATGGGCAATCAAGGAAATGTGCCGGATATGCGGCAGTCTTTGGATGAGTCTTATGGGAAGAAAAAGAGCAAAGCGCCGATTATAATCGGTGTGGTGGTCATCGGAGGAATTGTTTTAGTTGCTATAGTGATTGCTGTGTTGTTTTTCGTTTTGAAAAAAGAAGATCCGAAACCGTCTTCTGATTCCGTCAACACGGATATTACAGAACCGTCGGAAAATGAGATTTTGAATGATGTAGATTATAACCTGCTTGATGAAGATGAGTTATTCTTTGAAGGCTTTATTAAAAAGACAGAAAATGGCGATTATGTTCTGCGCTTGGAAGAAGAATATACTTTTTACGGAGAAGATTTTTACGGTGAAAAAGTTTTGCTGGAAGATGCGAGAAACGTATATATCGATCAATCTGTTCTTCCGGAAGGAATGCTCGACAGCATTAAATCTAATCAGACGATAGAGATAGAAGGACAATTTTATTTTGACAACGATAAGCTTTATATAACACCGTTTGTAATTTGGGATGAATATGGGGAAAACCTGATAGAAGATTTTGAAAAATCAAAAGAGGAGGATGAAGTTTTAAATAAAGATTATATTCTTCCACAGAGCGCTTCTTATCTTTTAACTGAAAGCGATATTGAAGGCTTGGATATCCGCGAGATTAATTATGCCAAAAATGAAATCTATGCGAGGCATGGCCGGCTTTTCCAATCGGCTGAACTGCAGAATTATTTTAATAGTAAGAAATGGTATCACGGTACGGTCAGTCCGGAAGAATTTAACAATTCGATGCTTTCTGAAATTGAACGGAAAAATGCAGATTTTCTGGCTCAGGTCGAGTTTGGTATGGATCCGAAAGGATATCAGTTGGATGCAGAGTAATTGTTAAAGGATCATAATTATGAAAAAAGGGGTTACATTTTTTGTATTTATCTGTCTTCTTGTTTTCGGTGTTTCGGCGTGCGGCAGGGAAAATGTTTCCGATCCTTCAGAAGGAAAGAAAGCTTCGGCTGAGAATCCCAAAACTACTGATCGGTCATCAGAAGAATCAGAACAAACATCGGAACAAACGGAGGCGTCTGTGAGCGCAGAGGAACATTCAGGACAAACTGACATACAAAAACCGGTAAAAAAAGATATTTTGATCGCGATAGATCCCGGGCATCAAAGCCCGGATATAGATATGAGCGGGCAAGAGCCAAATGCTCCTGGGTCAGGTGATTTTAAACAAAAATCTGCCGGCGGTACTGTCGGCAGATTCACCGGGATACCGGAATATGAACTTAATCTTGAAATCGCATTGATGCTTCGAGATCGTCTGACGGAACAAGGGTATGATGTAATCCTGACGCGGGAAAATAACGAAACAGCTATAAGCAATGCGGAACGAGCCTGTCTTGCAAATGATGCAGGGGCGGAGTTTTCTTTGAGAATTCATGCAAATGGAAGTGAAGATCCATCGGTAAACGGTGCGATGGCTCTGATCGGTTCTGCTGAAAATCCTTATGTAGGCGGAGTTTACGAAGAGAGTTATCGTTTGGCGGAAACGATTTTAAATTGTTATTGCAGTGCGAGTGGAATGCAGAATCTCGGGATTCGGTGTAATGATACGATGACAGGGATCAACTGGAGTCAGATACCGGTTGTGATATTAGAAATGGGATTTATGACGAATCAACAAGATGATACAAACATGTCGGATGCCACCTATCGGGAGTTGATGGTCGATGGGATTGTAGATGGGATCAATGCATATTACGGGTTTTGAGTTCTTTAGATATTTTTATGTGACGGAGTAAAAATAAGTATGAGGCGAAAAGTTTTCAGATACAGTTTCTTATGCGCGCTCTTGTTTGTTTTTGTGACGGCGGTTTTTATGTTCACTGCCTGCGGCAAGGAAGAAACTGTAAAAGAAAAGGAAGAGAACAAAAAAGAAAACAAAAAAGAAAACAAGGAAGAGATTGTGATTAAAAAAGATGATATTGAAGATACAGAAGAAGTCGGATCATCCGATCCGGAACTAGAAGAGGAAGCCGCGTTTCCTATTTTAAATGACTTAATTGATCGGATACAGTTGACGGCGGCGCCGCTTGAAAGTACAGGAGCTTCGGTTTCTGTATATGCAGAAAATCTTTCTGACGGAGCGAGGGCATCGATCAACAGCAGTCAGATGCCAGCGGCAAGTTTGATCAAGCTTTATATTGCGGGATGTGTATACGAACAGATGGATTTTGTGAAAGAACAGGAGGTTTACGCAGGAGAAACAGAAGAACTTTTGCGTTTGATGATTACGGTAAGCGACAATGACGCGGCAAATGAGCTTGTTCGTAAGCTTGGTTTTGGGGATGCTTCGGCGGGAATGGAAGTTGTGAATGAGTTTTGTCGGTTGCACGGTTTTGCAGATACTCATATGGGAAGGCTGCTTCTTGCACCGAATGATATGGATGATAATTATACTTCTGTCAACGACTGCGGAAAGTTTCTGCGGGAAATGAACGGAAATGTGCTGGTTGGATCAGAAAAACTTCTTGATCTGATGCGGCAGCAGGAACGTACGGGGAAGATCCCGGCAGGAGTGCCGGAAAATATTGAGACTGCAAATAAGACGGGGGAACTTTCCGATGTGGAAAATGACGCGGCAATTATATTTGGGGAAAACGGAGCATATACAGTTTGTGTGATGATGAGCGGTTTATCTGATACTTCTGCCGCAAGATCTGTTATCCGAGAGATTTCGGCGCAGATTTATGAGTATATGTGTCCGTGACAGGAATATTTTGATTTTGACTGCGGGATATTATTTTCGGATATATATTAGGAAATGGTAAAAAGAGATTGTAAAGAGATTGTGAAAAGATTATAGGAGAAATAAAAAAGGTTCTGACCGAATTTTATGTTTGACTTGTATCTGAAGTTTCAGGATGCAGATCGTTCGGGCAGAACCTTTTATTATAATGTTAAATGATTAAATTAATCCGTTGTAACGATTGTATGCCATACAGATGCTGTTTGTATTTTTAATAATGATATTCATTGCAATAAACGGTCCGATGAAACAGAGGAAAGAGCCAAAGAAAAGCCATAATAAAATAGTAGTACCGTTTTCTGTAAATGACAGACCGTAACGAGGTGCGTTTGCTGCAAGGCGGTTTCCGAGAGAATACTGCCACCACCAACTGTAAATTCCGCAAGTGAGGATGGAAAGCAGGATGAACTGTACTAATCCGCCTGTTGATTTTCCGTCTCCGGCACAAGCAGTATTAACATCGCGGGCAACTGTGTATATAAAGTAATAACTGTAAATTCCGCATGTAAGAATCGAAAGAACGATATAACCGAGCAGTCCGCGGTCGGTTTTCAGTGGCGTAACACCCGATCCTGAATAGTTCGGACCGGAACTTTGATAGTTGTAATTTGGTCCCTGGTTATTATAGTTTGTACCCTGGTTGTTGTAGTTTGGTCCCTGGTTATTGTAGTTTGTTCCTTGATTGTTGTAGTTTGTACCCATGTTCTGCCCCTCATAGTTTGTACTGCCGGCTTGTGATTCGCAGTTTGTCTTGCTGTTTTGATTCATATGATCTGTTCCGGCGTTTTGATAGTTGGTTTTTTTATTTGTATTGCCCTGTGCTGTTTCGGATGTCTGACTGCTGCGGGCAGATCCGCCGATGACTCCTGTGATATTTGATAAATCCGGTGTCGATCCTGAGAGATGCAGGAGTGTATAAGTGATGCCGACAACCGCCGCCATAATGGTTAACGTTAATAATAAAGAAGATAAGATCCAGAAAAATGTATCAAAAGAAAAATAATATCTGAAGCTTCGGAACATAGATGTAATAAATTCAATGATTCCGCACAGCGCTATGATTGCCGCTAATCCGCTTAAGATTACGAAAAATGTTTTGATCCTCTGTTTTTCTTTTGAAAGTGCGATCATTACCAATACTGCCGCTATTCCTGCATAACATACCATGTTAAGAAGATTTCCCAGACCTTGCATGATGAGGCTGTAAGAAAAATTCTGAATGCCTGAGAGTAGATTGCGGAAAGCCATAACGAAGCAGAGTGCTGCTAAAATGAAAAAGCCGATCTGTAAAAATTTCTTCGTCTCATCTAAGTCGCCTGCTGATGCTGTTTGAAAGCGGTCTTCTGTATTGTTTTTAAAAGTTTCTCTGTCTGTTTCTGGTGTTTTGCTTGTTTTTGTACCGTAAGCTGTTTCGGCGTTTTTGTTTGCTTCTGTACCGTAAGCTGTTTCTGAGTTTTTGTTTGTTTCTGTACCGTAAGCTGTTTCGGCGTTTGTGTTCGCAGTGGTTTCATAAGCTGTTTCTGCTGTTTTGTTTTCAGCAGAATTATGCGGCGGCTCAGTTTTGCTGCCGCAATACGGACAAAACTTTGCGGTGTCTGAGATTTCTCTTCCGCATGTCTTGCATTGCATATAAAAGCCCTCCTCGTTTCCTTTATTTTTTTGTAAAGAGTTGAGAAATCAATGAAAAAATCGCTCCCTTTTCCGGCTGAAAGACAACGATGGAATCGGCCGTATCCAACATTCGTAAGATGTATACTGCCCCAAATAGTACACAGGCAGTTATAAGTAAGATCTTCTGTATCTTTTTTGGTATCTTATCCCAAAAGAGAAACAGCATAATTCCTATCGGTAATATCCAAAAAAGCGGATGGTATCGGAAAGCTCCGGTGAAGTCCATACGGAGTACACAAAACCATGCTCTCGACATTCCGCAGCCGGCACAGGAAATTCCGGTCAGGAAAAGAATCGGACAGGTAATTCCAAATACCGATTCTAAAATAAGATAAAACACTGCGATTGTAAAAAGTGCGCTTATATTCTGCCGTTTTTTCATATTGGTTTCTCCCTTATTTTTCTAGTTTACAATAGGTGAAAAATATTGTCAATCTGTGTACATAATTGTGGACGCACAATCAGGATATGGCTTTGGAAGAAGTTGATTTTCCTCATATTTTGTATTATTGTAGATAATACAAAATAAAGTATGAGATCGTATCAAAAAAAGGGAAGATCTTGCCGGTTTGTATGATCGGAACTTTGCAGGAACGGAGGGATGACAGATGATGATGTTTGTTATTTTTTTGATCGTGAATGTAGGTACAATCGGTATTTTTTACGGTGTTTACGGAACGAAACGTAAGTATGAGGAAGGGATGCTTATGGGAGTGCATTTGCCGGGTTCGGCGGCTGAAAGCGAAGAAGTAAAAATGCTTATGAAAAAATACCGTACATGGACAAAATGGTTTTATACTTTGAACTTGCTGGCAGGAATTGCGGTATGCGGATTTTGCTTCTGGTATATTTCGGTCTTTATGATCGTGTGGAGTATATGGCTTGTGGAGGTGTGCATCGGAGCGATTCTTCTATTATATAGAACGCACAGAAAACTGTATGATCTGAAGATGAAAAACGGTTGGATCGGGAGTAATGGAAGCAAGATTATGACTGCGGATTCGGCAGTTGATGCAACAGTGTCTGCACAATCGGAGAAAATGGGAATGTCTCCGTTGTGGCATATTTTGTTTTGCGGATTGATCGTCCTGCCATGTTTATTACCGCAAGTGAGACTATATTTAAAAGAGTCGGAAGATGGATGGATCTTATTTTTGTGCGGATTTGCAGTTAATCTTGTGTTTGCTGCTGTACATGCGGTTATATTGCGAACGCGCAATACGGTGTACAGTGAAGATGTTAAGATGAATCTGGCGGTGAACCGGTTGCAGAAAAATGTTTGGTCATGGTCACTGATAGCCGGAAGTCTTTTTAATACCGGAGCGTATCTTTGGGTAACATATTTTATGGATGAGAAGATGTGGATCGGATCAGAAGTATATATTGTATACATTATACTTGAAAGTGTTCCGATTTTCATTTTTATGAGCGGAGTATTTTATATAAAGAAAAAAAGAAACCGGATTCTGCAGAATAATGAAACTTTGCATTATGTTGATGATGATATTTATTGGAAAAACGGATGGTACAGTAATCCGAATGATAAACGGCTGATCGTGCAGGATTGGGCGTGTTCTTTTAACTATACGACGAATATGGCGCGTCCGGCAGGGAAAATTTCGTTTGCGGCAGGGATAGTCATTACGATAGTATGTCTTCTGTGGGTGTGTGTGCTGATGTTTCGGATTGATTTTACTCCGATAAAAGTTTCTGTCGGATCTGATAAAATCGAGATTACATCCGGCTATTCCGATATGGAAATTGATATTGATGAAGTGCAAAGCGCAGAACTTTTACCAAAGCTTCCGAATGATGAATACAAACGAGTAAATGGATCTGATGATGGTCAAAAGAAAATCGGGAAATTCAGAGGAAAGAAGACTGGAAAATGCAGAATGTATATTTATGTAGAGTGTACACCGATTTTGCAGATAAATACTTCAGATGAAATCATATTTATTAATAGTAAAGAAAAGGGCGCGGCAGAGAAATGGTATGAGAAGATTGTACAAGAAAAAAACAGAGTGCACTCTTGATTTTTAAAAACGGCGGTATTATAATGTCTTAAAGAAAGAAGTGATTGTTTTCTAAAATGGAGGAATGGAGGCGCTTTATTATGGAAAAGAAAAATCTTGACTGGGCAAATATAGGATTTGAATATGTACAGACAGATAAGAGATATGTTGCAAATTATAAAGACGGAAAATGGGATGAGGGAACGCTTACAGAGGATGCTAACATTGTAATGAATGAATGTGCCGGAGTGCTTCAATATGCACAGACTGTATTTGAGGGAATGAAAGCGTATACGACAGAAGATGGACGTATCGTTACCTTTCGCCCGGATCTGAATGCGGCGCGCATGGTGGATTCGGCAAAACGTTTGGAAATGCCGGTCTTTCCGGAAGACCGATTTGTTGATGCAATCGTGCAGACGGTTCAGGCAAATGCCGCTTATGTTCCGCCTTATGGTTCAGGCGCTTCATTATATATCAGACCATATATGTTTGGGATTAATCCTGTAATCGGAGTAAAGCCTGCAGATGAATATCAGTTCAGAGTGTTTACAACACCTGTAGGTCCGTATTTTAAAGGTGGTGCAAAACCGATTACGATCTGTGTATCTGATTTTGACCGGGCAGCTCCTCACGGAACGGGGCATATTAAGGCGGGGCTTAATTATGCAATGAGTCTTCATGCGATTGTTACGGCTCATGCAAACGGATTTGATGAAAACATGTATCTTGATTCGGCAACGAGAACAAAAGTGGAAGAAACGGGAGGCGCAAACTTTATTTTCGTAACAAAAGATAATAAAATTGTAACACCTCATTCAGATACGATTCTTCCGTCTATTACAAGAAGATCTATTATGTATGTAGCAGAACATTATCTTGGTCTTGAAGTGGAAGAAAGAGACGTTTATTTTGATGAAGTAAAAGATTTTGCAGAGTGTGGTCTGTGCGGAACGGCAGCAGTAATTTCGCCTGTCGGAAAAGTGGTAGATCATGGTAACGAAATCTGTTTCCCAAGCGGAATGGAGAAAATGGGACCAATCACACAGAAATTGTATGAGACGTTGACAGGAATCCAGATGGGACATATCGAGGCACCGGAAGGATGGCTGAAAGTAATCGAATGACAGAAAGTGCAGTATAAAAAGCAATTTGAAAATAGTATAGAAGACAGTATAAAGAAAAGTAATATAAGTAATGATTGAAATATAAAAACAGTTCCGCGACCGGGAATCCCTGAAGCGGGCTGTTTTTTATGCTATAGGAAATTTCGATTTCCTACAGAACAAAACCCTCCGGGCTCGTCCGAGAACTTGGTAACTGCTTATAATTCCAGAAGATGCCTTTTGGCACTTCCGGTGATTCGCTTGTTTTTAGGGCAGCAGCTATGACTGAAAAGAAGCGGTAAAAAGGGTAATTGTTTGAATTGTCTGAAATAAATAAAAAACAAGAAAAACATTGACAATTACTTCCATACATGATAGGATATCACTTGTCGCTGATGACGGCTATACGAAATACAGGAACAGACTTTTGGAGACGCGGAGGCGGAACAGCCAAAGAATGGGAACTGTAAACGATCGGATAGCGGGAGACAACAGAAAAACTTATCTGAAGACGCGGAGGCGGAAGATCAGAAAGTAAAAAAGTTGTTGACAATATCACGGCGATGTGGTAATCTATTAAAGCTGTCGCTTGAGCGATCAGCAAAAAAATAAAAAAGTTCTTGACAAACGATAAAGCTTTTGATAGAATATAAAAGCTGTCGCT
>OLPN01003302.1_pt1 | contig 11454 bp, 10 predicted proteins | sample 1672601 | NCBI WGS metagenome assembly OLPN01 (sample SAMEA3136704, study PRJEB25190) | human gut metagenome | reverse complement strand
CAGCTTCTCCTGCCAGAAGTGGGACATCAGCAAGCCCGAGCTGTGGCAGAAAGCCCGCAGTGAAGCCCTGGATAAGGAATTCCACGGGGATTACCACATCTACGCTTCCGACATTGACCCCAAATCCCTGGCCATTGCCCAGAGCAACGCGAAGAAGGCCGGAATGGACAAATATATCACCTTCTCCCAGGCCGACGCCACCAAGCTAACGCTGCCGGAGGGGAAAGGCGTGATCGTCACCAACCCGCCCTACGGTCAGCGGATGATGGAGCAGCGTCAGGCCCAGCAGCTGCTGCGGGGTTTTGGCCGCACAGTGGGCGGTCAGAAGGACTATGGCGTTTATATCATTTCCTCCGAGGAGGAGCTGGAGCGGTACTACGGAAGGCGCTGCACCAAAAAGCGGAAGCTCTATAACGGTATGATTAAGTGTAATCTGTTTATGTATTTTTAAGTTCGCTTCGCAATGACCCATCCCGCTACATTTTACGACAACCATCACTGCAAACTATGATGTAACAAGGTGATTATATGAAACTCATGATTCTGGACGGCAACAGCATCATCAACCGGGCATTCTACGGCGTTGGCTATCTGTCTTCCCAATCCGGTCAGCCCACCGGCGCCATCTACGGCTTCCTCAACATCATGCAGTCCCTGCTGGACGAGGAAAAGCCCGAAGCTCTGGCCGTGGCCTTTGACGAGAAGGGCCCCACCTTCCGCCACACCGCCTATGAGGGCTACAAGGCCACCCGGAAGCCCATGCCCGACGATCTGGCCTCTCAGATGCCCATTCTCAAGGAAATTCTTTCTGCCATGCACATTCCCACCTACTCTCTCCAGGGCTGGGAGGCCGACGATATTCTCGGCACCGCCGGACGGATCTGCGGAGAAAACGGCTGGGACTGCGTGGTGGTCACCGGGGATCGGGATTCCCTCCAGCTGGTAGACAACCATGTCACCGTCAAGCTGGTCACCACCAAAGCCGGCCGCACCCGCTCCGTGAACTATACCCCCGCCGTGTTTCAGGAGGAATACGGCTTCCCGCCCAAGGGACTCATCGACCTGAAAGCGCTAATGGGCGATTCCTCCGACAACTATCCCGGCGTTCCCGGGGTAGGCGAGAAAACCGCCAAGGATTTGATGTCGAAGTTCGGCACGCTGGACAACGTCTATGCCCACGCTCAGGACGAGGATTTGAAGCCCGCCCTGCGCCGGAAGCTTCAGGAGGGTAAGGATTCCGCCTACCAGAGCTATGATCTTGCCACCATCCGCTGCAATGCCCCGGTGGAATTCCATCCCCAGGACAACATCATGCAGCCCTGGGATCGGGCCAAGGTGCTGGAGCTGTTCCGCAGATTAAGCTTCGGGCGGCTCATTGATAAATACCGCCTGCTGGAGGCCGAGCTTCCGGAACTCCACGCCGATCTTCCCGCGCTGGACATTCGTGGCCTCGAAACTCCGGAGGATTTGGATGCATTTCTCGCGCTGCTGCCCGGAAGCAGTCCGCTGTTTATCGCCGCAAATGCCGATTTGACGGCTATGGCGGTCTCCCTTGACGATGTGGTCTACACCGCAGAGCAGGGAATTCTGGGGCTCATGGACTGGGAACGGCTATTAGATGGTGTATTTGCCCCGGAGACCCGAAAAATCGTCCACGACTGCAAATCCATGATGACCCAGCTTTTGCGACAAGGGAGAAGCATTCAGGGTTTTGCCTATGACACTGCGCTGGCCGCCTATCTGTTGGAGCCCACCCGCTCCGGCTATGCGCTGGGGGATCTGATGGAGCGCTATTGTGGTGCCTCCATTTCCGACGGTCTGGCAGGGGAAGCCGCCGCCATTGCCCAGCTCTATACCGTGCTTCCCGAGCAGGTCAAGCAGGCGGGCATGGAGCAGGTCTATTGGGACATTGATTTTCCCCTGTGCCCGGTTCTGGCCGAAATGGAGCACGCCGGTATTCTCGTGGATCGCGACACCCTCACTGCCTTTGAACAGATGCTCAGTCAGCGGATCTCCGACTGCGAAAATCTGATCTATGGCTATGCAGACGGCCCCTTTAACATCAATTCCACCAAGCAGCTGGGCACGCTGCTCTTTGAAACCCTGGAGCTGCCCCACGGAAAGAAGACCAAGTCCGGCTATTCCACCAACATCGACGTGCTGGAACAGCTCAAGGACAAGCACCCCATTATCCCCGCCATCATCGACTACCGGATGCTCACCAAGCTCCGTTCCACCTATGCCGAGGGTCTACTAAAGGTCATCGGCGCCGACGGGCGGATCCACACCACCTTTCAAAACATGGTCACTGCCACCGGCCGGCTGAGCTCCACCGATCCCAACCTCCAGAACATCCCCGTTCGCACGGAATTGGGCGGCGAAATTCGTAAGATGTTCGTCCCCGCCCCGGGCTGTGTACTGGTGGATGCGGACTACAGCCAGATCGAGCTGCGGGTACTCAGCGATATTGCCGACGACAAGACCATGCAGGATGCATTCCGTTCCGGCGAGGATTTCCACACCGTTACTGCAGCTACAGTATTCGGCGTTTCCCCGGAGGAAGTCACCCCCCAAATGCGCCGCAGTGCCAAGGCCGTGAACTTCGGCATTGTCTATGGCATCTCCGATTTCTCTCTGGCCGGGGACATCGGCGTCAGCCGGAAGGAAGCCCGGGCGTATATCGACGGCTATCTGGGCCACTACACCGGCGTGAAGGCCTATATGAAAAACGTGGTGGAGAACGCCCGGGAAAAGGGCTATGTGGAGACCAGCTATGGCCGCCGCCGCAGTCTGCCGGAGCTGAAAAGTACCAATTTCAATGTCCGTTCCGGGGCCGAGCGGATGGCGCTGAACACCCCCATTCAGGGCACCGCCGCGGATATCATCAAGCTGGCCATGATCCGGGTTCGGAACCGGATGCAGCAGGAACATCTGTCCGCCCGTCTGGTGCTCCAGGTTCACGATGAACTGATCGTGGAATGCCCGGAGCAGGAGGCCGAGACCGTGATGCAGCTCATCACCGAAGAAATGACCTCTGCCGCCCAGCTCAAGGTGCCCCTGGTGGCAGACGCCCACATGGGCCGCAGCTGGTACGAGGCAAAGGAATAAACACCACAATCGCCGCATATTCCATTTCCGGAGTATGCGGCGTTGGTCTTAAAAAGAATCCCATCAAAAGCCAAAATAATGCTTGATTGTAGACTCAGTTTGCGCTATGATATAGTTAGCTTTCTGACAGTCGGAATGCAAAATATTCGTTCTGTCTAACATCGTCTATTACACGTTATGAAAGAAGGTCATATTATGGCACAGATCAAAGGAATCAATCCGGTTATCGTCCCCAGAATTCCCTATGTTCCCATTGAGCCCTGGGACTGGTTCAAAGAGAACGGCCTGGAAGACAAAATGGGCGGCCCTCCTCCCATGGGCGCAGGCCCTGAGATGACCCCCTCCGTCTATATTAAGGACGGCAAGCGGATTGCGGGCAACGACGCTACCCTGTACGGCGGCGATATCACCGACACCAGCGCCGAGGACGTCCGCATTGTCTCCTATGACGGCTCCGTGGGCGGCATTTACGCCGAGGGTGCAAGTACCGATTTTACCGTAGAAGGCGCTGTCATTTCTCTGTCCGGCGACGGTCAGGGTCTGGGCGAAAAGTCTGCGGGCGCAGGCGTTTCCGACCATGCAAAGCTGACCTTGAAGGACTGCCTTGTTGACGTGAACGGTCTCAGCCGGACTGCCACCTCTGCCAGCGGCGGCAGTGTTTTGAAGGTCTATGACTCTATTCTGGTGAGCCACGGCGCTCCCTATGGCGCAGATTGCCCGGGCGAACCCCCCAAGATGAATCCCCCCGCTCCTCTGGAGATCCAGGGCAACAACCGCACCCACTGCACCGTTCAGAACTCCTACAGCTATTTCTATAACTCTCTGATTACCTGCGACGGCTGGGCCGCTCTGTCCACCGATGCATCCAACGGCTTTGTGTATCTGGAGGCCAACGACTGCAAGGTGGTCGCCACCAAGTCCGGTTACGGCGCCTATGCCGACTGGGGCTGCCATGATGTGTTCAACGATTGTAAGTTTGATGTTGCCTGCCAGGCTGCCATTGTGGCCGGTGAAGCCAGCGTCAAGTTCACCGGCTGTGAGCTGAAGTGCGGCACCTATCTTTCCCTGATGCACTGCGTCATGGGCCGTCACACCGAGGTGGGCGAGTTGAGCCTCACCGACTGCGACGTGAAGACCGGAAAGACTGCCATCGAGGTGCACGGCCAGAACGTGGAAGTCTCTCTGGACAACTGCAACATTGTCACCGGCGGCGCACTGATGCGCACCTGCAAGAACGCCGATCCCAATGCAGCCCGGGTCAATGGCCGTCCCACCCCCGGCGATGAGCTGCGGATGCGGGATATGACCGTCACCGGCGATATTCTCCACGAGGATCCCGAGCGGGATTGCCGGGTTTACATGACCTCCACCTGCCTCACGGGTGCCATTCAGAACGCCTATGTTTCCATGGATCAGGGCAGCCGCTGGTATGCCACTGGCGATTCCAATGTGATTCTGTCCAACACTGTGGAGACTGCGCAAATCGACGCGCCCGCGGGCGTTACCATCCACGCCAAGGCCGCTGACGGTGCCGGGGAATACACTCTGTCCTCCGGCGGCAAGCTGATTGTGGAAGCCTAATTTCATCGGATATCAAAAATTCCTCTCCGATTTTGGAGAGGAATTTTTCTATGTTTTTTCAAGAATGCCCTGAATTCGCTTGGTTAAAATGCCGCCTACCACGCCGATGGCACAGCCTGCACCCAGTCCGCACAGCAGCAGCACCGGGAGATAGGCCATCAGTCCCACGGTTTCCAGCACCGCCGCCGCCACCAGCAGCTGGCCCAGATTGTGGAACATCCCGCCCATCACCGACACGAATACCACGGAGCAGTATTTTTTGAGGATCAGCATCACCGCATAGCTCAGGACGCTTCCCGCCAGAGCATAGAAAAACGAAAAGGCGTTGCCAAACAGGAACGTAGAAAGCAGCACCTTCAGCAGGCACAAAACCCCGCCGGCCTCGGGCCCCAGCAAATACAGCCCCATGAGTACGCTGAGGTTTGCAAGCCCCAGCTTTGCCCCGGGCAGCACCCCGGAAACGGGGATCAGCGAATCCAGCCAGGACAGCACCAGGGCCGACGCCGCCAGCATGGCCAGGGTGGTGAGCTTCCGGGTTTTATTGGGCGATGGCATCGAAGCCCTCCTCCTCTCCACCGGTTACGGTAATCACAATTCGGGCAGGTAGGCAGATGATTTGCTCGGAGTCCCGGGAAATCGCCGCATGGTTCTGGCAAATGAGATCCGGGCAGGTGGAATCCTCTACATGGGCCTTCCCGTCCTGAATCACCAGGGTCAGGGAATAGCCGCCATAGCCCTCCAGGGGAATCTGCCGCGACTGAAGCAGGGAATAGCTCCCGGCATTTTTTCCGTCGATGGTCACCGAAACCCGGCTCCCCTGAGCTTTGGGCCACAACGCCCATGCCAATAAGGCCGCCGCCAGAATCAGTACAAAAATGATTTCCCGTTTTCTTACCTTCATGGGGTTACCTCCGTCACCGGATACGTGGTATCCAGCGTCACGCCCGGTGTTGTATACAGGGTCGTTCCGTCAAATAAGATCATGTCGAATTCGCCGGAGTGCTGCCGCCAATAATTCTGGGCCTTATCCCTGCCCATGACGAACAGCGCCGTGCTCAGTGCATCCGCCAGCGTTCCATCTGATGATACCACAGTCACGCTCAGTAGTCCAGTATCTGCGGGATATCCGGTGTGAGGATCCAGAATATGATGATAGCGCACGCCATCCTGCTCAAAATAGCGCTCATAGCCGCCGGAAGTAATCACATACTGCGGCCCCTCCTGACCGGGCAGTGACAGCGTGGCAAGATAATCGTTTTCATCCCCATTGGGATCCCGAACGCCCACCGTCCAGGAACTGCCGTCCGGTTTTGTTCCCATTACGCCCACATTGCCCCCCAGGGAGATCACCGCAGTATCCACCCCCGCCGCCTGGATTATCTCCAGCACCTTTTGCGAGGTATAGCCCTTGGCAATGCCGCCCAGATCCAGGCCCATGGGCTCCGTTGCCGGAAATGTGACCCGGAACGATCCAGCGTCATCCCCCTTGGCAATCTCTTGGAGGCGCACCTTTCGGTAATCCACCAGCGTCAAGAGGGTATCCACATTTTCGGGAACACGATAATTGTTTTCCCCATTCTCCGAAGCAAAGCCCCAGGCCTTCATTAAGGGATAAACCGTGGGATCAAAGGCCCCGTCGGTCATTTCCGCAATTTCCAATGCCCGCTGGAGCAATAGTCCCGTTTCCCGGGAGACGATTACATCCCGATCACAGTTGATTTGGCCAATTTCGCTGCCCTCCAGAGCAGCAGACAGCAGCGAATCCAGCCGGTGGATTTCCGAGGTGGCGTCCATCAGTGCAGTTTCCGCCTGATCGCCATAGGCCGTCAGGCTCATCACCGTATCCATTGCATAAACCGTATTGGTGCTCTTTTTCACCGTGCCGCAGCCGCTCAGCAGGATCAGCGCCAACACTAGGGGCAGGAATTGCTTCATAGAAACCTCCAGGAATAGAGTGAAAAAGCCGTGCCTCCGAAGAGGCACGGCCATAAATTCGAATCGAAATCCGCAGATTACGAGGTTGCAACCAGGCCGCCATCGGGATAGATGGTGGTAGCGGTAACCATGTCGGAAGCAGCGGAAGCCAGGAAGATAGCGGGGCCAACTACGTCGATCTCGTAGCCGATACGCTGAGCGGGCAGGCTGCCAGCGATGCCGTTACGAACCTTCTCGTCGGGGGGCAGCAGACCAACCATCATGGGAGTATAGGTGATGGTGGGGCCGATTGCGTTGACCTGGATGTTAGGACGCAGGTCAGCAGCATAAGCCTTGGTCAGCATCTCAACAGCACCCTTGGTGGTGTTGTAGGGAACGTTGCCGTTACCGCCGTTTGCAACAGCACGGATGCCACGGACGGAACCGAAGTTGATGATCTTGCCATAGCCCTGGTTGGGGTTGCACTTGCCATGCTCGAAATCAGCTTCGCCGATCTTCTCAGCACCCTCGACATTGTTGGACTTCATCCAGTTGCCGAAGTACTTGCAGGTCAGCATCAGAGAGGTGATGTTGGTGTGCAGCATCTTCTCGAAGAAATCGGTGTCGATCTCCCAGGACCACATCTTCTTGTTGATACCCTGAGCGTTGACCAGGATGTCGCAGCCGCCCAGACCCTCGGGACCGGTAACAACCTCAACAGCCTTCTTTACGAACTCCTCGTCGCCAGCGTCGCCAGCGATGTACATAACCTTAACGCCGGGAGCGGCAGCAGCCTCAATCTTAGCCTTAGCAGCCTGCAACTTCTCCTCGGAACGGGAAGAAATGCAAACAGAGCAGCCGTTTGCAGCGTAACCGGCAGCGATTGCCTCGCCGAAACCGCCAGCGCCGCCGAAAATCATTGCCTTCTTACCAGAGATGTCGAACATCTTGGTCAGATCGCCAGTATAAACCTTGGGCATTATAAACAACTCCTTAATTAGTATGTTAGTATTCAAAGCCGGAATCCGGCAGATGAATCAATGCAGTGGAACCGCTGTCTTACTTCTGGGGAGGCAGCAGGCAAACCAGCATCTGAGTAACCTCGGTGCCGGTGTTGGTGACGGACTTCGCAACGCCGCCAGCGCAATGGAACGCATCGCCAGCGTGGAGCACGGTCTCGCCGTCCTCGGTCTTCAGGGTCATCTCGCCAGTGAGGATGTAGTAGATGGACTCCAGGGGATTTGCACCGTAATCGCATCCGCCGCCGGGTACGAAATAGGTAATACCCATGATCATCTTGCCGCCCTCGATGTCGTTAGCGCCGCCGCCATCCACGTCGAACAGACGGGTAGGAACACACTCGTTGTGACCGGGAGCAGTGTAGGTGTAGATGGTGCTGCCCTCTACGCCCTTGGCTCTCTGAATTCTGTACTTAGCCATAGTAAAGAACTTCCTTTCAAAAGTTAATCCGTTCCGAAGCGTAACCGTGTACAATCACTTCGTACTCTTTAAGTTTAGCACACTGCACAGAAAAGTGCAATAGTTTCAGCCGGTCTTCGTGAGAAAAAATATATTTCCCACAAAAATTCCTGGTCAGAGCCACTTCATCGGGACGATTCCGTTCCTTTGAACGCACCCTTTCTGTATGTCTTTATTATAGCGCCCTTTCTAGCACTGTCAAGTGTTGAGTGCTAAATTTCCACAACATTTTTGTGTAAATCAGCAAATGATTCGATATAATTCGTTTGCGAACTTTTATGTCAACCGCAAAGAAAAACGCGCCGCGAATCCGGCGGAACTTCCGGATTGCAGCGCGGGAAATTTCAGTTGTTTATCACGTCGATTTGGCACATTTTCATGGTCAGCAGTGCGGCCTCATGGCTTTCGGGAGTTACACCGGCGCAGCAGGACGCATCCACGGAGATCTTCGCCTCTGGGAACAGCGCCTTTAGGAGCAGCGCATTGGACACCACGCAGATATCCGTGCACAGTCCCACCAGCTCCACCTGCTGAAAATCCATATCTGCCCAGCCGGTATAGCCAAAGGTGGGCTTATTGATGATGGTCTCGCCCTCCTGCCACAGGCCCGGAGCCAGTTCCCAGCCCTGGGTGCCCTGAACACAATGTACCACCGGCAGCTTCTTTCCCTCCGGCGTGGAGAGATAATCTGCCCCGTGGGTGTCCCGGGTGAAGATGATCTCGTCGCCCCGATCCCGATAGGCCTGAATCTTCGCCTTTACCGCAGGCACAATGGCCTGGGCCTCGGGGGTGCCCAGGGAGCCGTCGATGAAATCGTTCTGCATATCCACTACAATTAAGGTACGTTTCATGGTAATCCTCCGTTCCGGTACCGGACGGGTCTGTTTCATGCACCAGTCCAGCACGGTCTCATAGTCAAATTCGTCCAGTGCCTCCGGGAAATAGCCGCTGCATGGGCTGATCAGCTCCCCTTCGACCACAACTTGCGCATCAGTAATCACCCGATTTTCGTCATAGCTGAGGTAAATCCGATAGGCCCGCTGAGCATGGACGTCGCCGCCGGAAAAGCCCAGCTCCTCGCCCCAGAATGAGAACATGGGCCGACCCCGATGGGCCTGGGGCATGGCGTCCTCCCGCAGCTGCCGCCCAATCAGTGCGCGAACCAGCCGCTCATTATAAGCTACATCCAAGGGTTCCAATGATTTTTCCCCTTTCTGAAACGGCCCGGGCACAGTTTCCTGCACCCGGGCCAGATTCTATTCCTCTTTCCAGGCAATGTTGTTCGACAGGGACAGAAAATTCACCTGCATGGTCTCCATGCTGACGCTCTTTGCCACAAAAGCATACTGCCCCGCATCATCGGTGTAGCACAGGATCGCGCCGCCGGATTCACTGTCCCAGGCCTTGAGGTTGCTTCCGTCCCCAAAGTCCAGATCAATTCCGGGCTCCGTTACCGGCAGCTTGCGAATTACCTTACCCTCGCCGCTGACCACAATATAATTGTAGAGATGGTAGACATTTTCCCCTTTGACCCAAACAGGCTGCGCTTCCCCGGCATCCCCGTGGAGGGTATGATGGGAATAGGCATAGGTCACGCTGTCCGACAGCCGGGACACAAAATTCCGGTACTGCACATGATACTGAACCGCCCAAATCAGAACGATGGAGCTGATCAGCATCACCGCCACCGCAATGGGCAGCAGAACCCGGAGCAACCAGCCCTTTTTGCCCATGCGCTTCGTCTCAACCTGCTCATACATCGGGATTCTCCTCTCACGGATGCATCAGGTGATCTCTCGATACATTGCCACGGCATCCGCCTTCTTGGTGGACTCGCTGAGATCCAGCACCTCCACCTTTACGGTCTTCTGACCAAAGCGGATTTCCAGAATATCGCCGATTTTTACGTCATAGCTGGCCTTGGCGGTTCTGCCATTGACCATGACCCGCTCGCCGTCACAGGCCTCGTTGGCCACGGTGCGGCGCTTAATCAGCCGGGATACCTTCAAATATTTGTCCAGTCGCATAGCGGTTCCTCAGCAGAGCTTTGCACCGGCGGGGATCGCGTCGTCCAGCATCAGAAGATTCAGCTTGTCGTCCTTTTCCGCAGACAGCAGCATACCGCAGGACTCCAGGCCCATCATCTTTCTAGGGGCCAGGTTGGTGCAGGCCACCAGAGTCTTGCCCACCAGCTCCTCGGGCTGATAGTAGGCCGCAATGCCGGAGAGGATCTGCCGGGGGGTGCCGCTGCCATCGTCCAGAGTAAACCGCAGGAGCTTCTTGGACTTCTTGACCTTCTCGCACTCCAGCACCTTCACCACCGTCATGTCCACCTTCTCAAAGGCATCAAAGTCGATGTTCTCCTTGAAGGTAACAGGCTCGGTCTCAGGCTGGGCAGGTTCTTCCTTGGCCTTCTTGGCGGCCTCGATCTCCTCCAGCTTCTTCTTTGCGTCGATCCGGTTGAACAGAATCTCTGCGGTTCCAACGGTGCCGCCCACGGGCATACCGCCGAACTCGGCAAGAGACGCTATGCCGCCGTTCTCCACATTCAGCTGCTTCAGAATCTTCTCGGCAGTCTCGGGGAGATATGCCTCCAGCATAATCGCCGCAAACCGAATGGCCTCCAGCAGATTATAGAGCACGGTGCCCAGACGGTCTGCCTTGGCGGGATCCTTTGCCAGCACCCAGGGGGTAGTCTCATCAATATACTTATTGGCACGGCGCAGCAGAACGAAAATCTCGTCGATGGCATCTGCCACATGGAGGCCGTCCATCTTCTTTTCCACCTTGGCGGGCATGGCCAGGGCCACAGCCTTGAGCTCCTCATCCACAGGCTCTGCCGCGGTGGGGGCCATGATCTTGCCGCCGAAATACTTGTGATCCATGGCGATGGTACGGTTCACCAGGTTGCCCAGGATGTTTGCCAGGTCGGAGTTGGTGCGCTCGATCATCAGCTCATAGGTGAACACGCCGTCGTTTGCAAAGGGCATCTCATGGAGCATATAGTACCGAACCGCGTCCACGCCAAACTGCTCCACCAGATCGTCGGCATAAATCACGTTGCCGGTGGACTTGGACATCTTGCCGCTGTTCACCAGCAGCCAGGGATGACCGAACACCTGCTTGGGCAGAGGCTCACCCAGGGCCATCAGGAAAATGGGCCAGTAGATGGTGTGGAACCGGATGATGTCCTTGCCGATTAGGTGCAGGTCTGCGGGCCACAGTTTCCCAAACTGCTCGGTGGATTCCCCGCCGCAGTGGTAGCCGATGCCCGTGATGTAGTTGGTCAGCGCGTCCAGCCATACATATACTACATGCTTCGGATCGAAATCCACCGGGATACCCCATTTGAAAGAGGTACGGGATACGCAG
>OLPN01003290.1_pt1 | contig 11475 bp, 4 predicted proteins | sample 1672601 | NCBI WGS metagenome assembly OLPN01 (sample SAMEA3136704, study PRJEB25190) | human gut metagenome | reverse complement strand
ATGGAACGGTGGCCCCTGCCTTTTCCCTGCCGGGCTCCACGCCGTGGCGTACTGTGACGGTGGGGGAAACCTTGAAGCCGATTGTGGAAACCACCGTCCCCTGGGATGTAGTGGAACCACGCTATACCACCACCCATGATTACAAGCCGGGCCGTGGCACATGGAGCTGGATTCTCTGGCAGGACGGCAGCATCAACTACGACGACCAGGTGCGCTATGTTGACTTGGCAGCCGCCATGGGATACGAATATGTATTGATTGACAACTGGTGGGACAACAACATCGGTCGCGACCGCATGGAACAGTTTATCAAGTATGCCCGTAGCAAGGGTGTGGAGGTATTCTTGTGGTATAGCTCCAGTGGTTACTGGAACGATATAGAGCAGAGTCCCGTCAACCGGATGGATAACTCCATTGCCCGCAAGCAAGAGATGCGCTGGTTGCAAAGCCAGGGTGTGAAGGGTATCAAAGTAGACTTCTTCGGCGGTGACAAGCAAGAGACCCTGCGTTTGTACGAGGAGATTCTGAGCGATGCCGACGACCACGGTCTGATGGTTATCTTCCACGGCTGTACCTTGCCTCGCGGCTGGGAACGGATGTATCCCAATTACGTAGGCAGCGAGGCGGTGCTGGCTTCCGAGAATCTGGTATTTAGCCAGCATTTCTGTGATAACGAGGCCTTCAATGCCACGCTGCACCCTTTCATCCGCAATGCTGTGGGATGCATGGAGTTTGGCGGTGTGTTCCTGAACAAGCGTTTGAACCGCAGCAACGATGGTGGAACTATTCGCCGCACCACGGACATCTTTCAGCTGGCAACGGCAGTGCTGTTCCAAAATCCTATCCAGAACTTCGCCTTGGCACCTAATAACTTGACGGATGCTCCGCAAATCTGCCTCGACTTTATGAAACAAGTGCCCACTACTTGGGACGAGACCCGTTTCATTGACGGCTATCCGGGGAGATATATTGTTCTTGCCCGTCGTCATGGCAACACGTGGTACATAGCCGCTGTCAATGCAACGGCGGAACCATTGAAACTGAAGCTTGACCTTCCTGTGCTGGCAGGACAAGAGGTGTCTCTGTATAGTGATGACAAGAAGATGCAGCCTCAATTAAAGCTGCAGAAGATAAAGACTGACGGCTCTCTGCAACTCACGGTTCAGCCGCAGGGAGGGGCGGTAATCGTGGAATAAAGAAGGCATGGAGCAACCCTTGTTTTGTAATGATATATCATAACGGATTGCTTTATTTGTAAATACCTGATTATCAAATGACTATAATTGGTCTAATTCAGTCGTATACTGAATGGCATTCACTATACGACTGAACTTTATTCACTATACGACTGAATGGCATTCAGAATACGGCTGATTGTGACTATCGAACTAAATGTAAATGATTAATACCGACTTAATACCATGAATAGATTCTTGAAATTATTGTCCTTGTGTCTGTTCTTGACACTGACCGTTCCTTTGCAGGCTGTAACGAATGGAGTGGCGAATGAACCCGATTCAGTCTACCTCTTTTCCTATTCCCATGCCGACGGCAGTGGCGGTCTGAAACTAGCCTGGAGTCCCGATGGCAACCGATGGTTCAGCGTGGCAGACGGCAACTCTTTTGTCAACTCGGACTTCGGCCCCTGGGGGCAAATGAAGCGGATGCTGAAACCGCACTTGATGCAGACCCGTGCCGACGACCGCTGGCACTGCATCTGGGAACTGACGGAAAGCGGAAACTCCCTCGCATACGTCGAGTCTCCCAACCTGCTGCAATGGAAAGCGCAGAAATACTTTGACCGTTCCCGCCTTGCCGAATATCGGCCGGCAGAGGTCTATCCCACCGTGCGGAAGGAGGTTCTGCTGAACGGTACCGTACAGCAGGGTTGGATGCAGCGTGTACCGTATGCCACGGTGCAGCGTGTCATCTCCTTTGCAGAGCATAAGAAGTACCGCCAGGCACTCCATGCCGAACGTACCGAGCAAGACCCCGTACGTTTTGCCGGACTGAAACCGGTGGAGGCGACTATCGAAGTGGAGACGGAATGTGCAAAAACCATCAGCAAGCATCTGATAGGTATTTTCTTCGAAGACATCAACTATGCTGCGGATGGAGGACTGTATGCCGAGCTGGTACAGAACCGCGACTTCGAGTATTCGTCTAAGGACGGTTCACACCAAGGTTGGGACGGCACATATGCCTGGGCGGTGAAAGAGGGGAATACTTCGGCTGCCGTTACCATTGCCGCTGCCGACCCCATTCATCCCAATAACCCTCATTATGCCGTATTGGAGGCGCGTCCCGGAGTGACATTGCAGAACGACGGTTTCGACGGCATCAGCTTGAAGAAAGGGGAGAAGTACGATTTCTCTCTCTTCGCCCGCGTGGCACCGGGCAGCAAGGGAGGCAAGGTGGTTGTTTGCCTGCTCGACCAGACGGGCCGTGAGATTGCCCGCTCTTCCGTCAATGTGTCCTCCAAAGAGTGGAAGAAACAGCAGACGGTGCTGACGGCGAATGCCGACGTGCGTGCCGCCGTCCTCTCGCTCCAGCCGCAGACGGTGGGGACACTGCATCTCGATATGATTTCCCTTTTTCCGCAAAATACATTCAAGGGCCATAAGAACGGCTTGCGTGCCGACCTGGCGCAGACGCTTGCCGACCTGCATCCACGCTTCGTCCGCTTCCCCGGCGGCTGCGTGGCTCATGGCGACGGCATTGATAATATCTATGACTGGAAAGGCTCTATCGGACCGCTCGAAGCGCGTAAGCCGTTGCGCAATCTGTGGGGGTATCATCAGACACGCGGACTGGGCTACTTCGAGTATTTCCGCTTCTGCGAAGATATAGGTGCCGAACCTCTGCCGGTATTGGCAGCGGGCGTGCCGTGCCAGAATTCGGGCACACACTCGCACTATGCCGACAACTGTCCGCAGGGGGCCAACAAGGAACTGATGCGCTACGGCCAGCAGGGTGGCATCCCGATGGAAGAGATGCCTGCCTATATCCAGGATGTGCTCGACCTGATAGAGTATGCCAACGGCGATGCACGCCGCACCGTGTGGGGCAGGAAGCGTGCTGAGGCAGGCCATCCCAAGCCTTTCAATCTGAAGTATATCGGCATCGGCAACGAGGATATGATTACCGAAGTGTTTGAGGAGCGCTTTGCCATGATATACAAGGCTGTCAGGGAGAAGCATCCCGAAATTACGGTTGTCGGCACTGTAGGTCCCTTCTACGAAGGCACGGACTATGCGGAGGGCTGGCGCCTTGCCACGGAACTGGGCGTGCCCATGGTGGACGAACACTATTACGTGGATCCGGGCTGGATGATTCACAACCAGGACTACTACGACCGTTATGACCGTACCAAGTCCAAGGTCTATCTGGGCGAATATGCCGCCCACCTGCCCGGACGTCCCAACAACATAGAGACAGCGTTGGCAGAAGCTCTCTATCTGACTTCTGTGGAACGTAATGCCGATGTGGTGGAAATGACCTCATACGCTCCGTTGCTGGCAAAGGAAGGGCATACGCAGTGGAATCCCGACTTGATTTATTTCAATAACACGGAGGTGAAGCCTACCGTGGGCTACTATACACAGCAGATGTACGGACAGAATGCGGGTACGCAGTACATCACCTCGCACGTCACACTGAGTAATGGGCAAGAGGCTGTCCGCAAGCGCGTCGGCATTTCGGTGGTAAAGGATGAGGCCACGGGTGACCATATCGTAAAGCTGGTGAACCTGCTTCCGGTAGAGGTTTCCTCTACAGTGAAGCTGAAGGGCATCGACTTGCAGAATCCCTCGGCAGTGAAGACGCTCCTGACGGGTGACCCGAAAGACAAGCAGGCACGTTCCGTGACTTCCACCTTCGACATCGGCGGTACGGAGTTTCCTTATACCTTGCCTGCCTATTCGTTTACGGTGATACGTATCCATGAGAATAAGGGGAAATAAGGATAAATCCGTGTAATTCCGTGCGTGGGAACTTAAGAACTTAAAAACTTAAAAGATATGATACGATTATTGACTTTGGCACTTGTTGCAGCCATGACCGGCAGTGTGTCGGCACAAAAGCAACAGACTTTGCATTCCGGTTATCCCATCGACCCGGTTCCTTTCACTTCAGTGAAGGTGACGGACAGTTTCTGGGGACAACGCTTGAAGGCAAGCCGCGAGGTAACCATCCCGTTGGCTTTCAGTAAGTGTGAGGAAACGGGACGTTATGAAAACTTTGTGAAAGCTACTCATCCCAGTGATGAGTATAAGGTGGGAGGCTTCTCCTTTGACGATACGGATGTCTATAAGACGATTGAAGGTGCAAGTTACTCCTTGCAGACTTACCCGGACAAGAAACTGGAAGAATATATCGACAGCGTATTGGTCATAGTGGCCGCCGCCCAAGAACCGGACGGGTATCTTTACACCGCACGTACCATGAATCCCAAGCATCCGCACGATTGGTCGGGGCCGGACCGCTGGTCGGAGGTGGAGAATTTGAGCCACGAGTTCTATAATCTGGGTCACATGGTGGAAGGGGCTGTGGCTTATTATCAAGCTACAGGCAAGCGGAACTTCCTGGATATAGCTATCCGTTATGCCGACTGCGTATGCAAGAATATCGGTGAAGGCCCCGGACAGAAGCGTGTGATTCCCGGACATCAGATTGCCGAAATGGCATTGGTACGCCTCTATACCGTGACAGGAGATAAGAAATATCTCGACCAGGCCAAGTTCTTCCTCGACGCGCGCGGCACTACGGCACGCAAGGACATCTATTTGCAGTCGCACAAGCCTGTACTGGAGCAGGAAGAGGCAGTGGGACATGCCGTACGTGCCGGTTACATGTATTCCGGTATGGCTGATGTGGCTGCCATTACGGGTGACAGCTCCTACATCAAGGCTATCGACAAGATATGGGAGAATATCGTCGGCAAGAAGATATATATTACCGGCGGTATCGGTGCGCGTCATGCGGGCGAAGCTTTCGGTGATAACTATGAATTGCCGAATCTGACTGCCTACAATGAGACCTGTGCCGCCATCGGCAATGTTTACATGAATTACCGCCTCTTTCTGCTGCATGGCGATTCCAAGTATTTCGACGTGCTGGAACGTACGCTTTACAACGGATTAATCTCCGGCGTTTCATTGGACGGAGGCAAGTTCTTCTATCCCAATCCGTTGTCTTGCGATGGTAAGTATCACTTTAATGCCGACCATACGATTACACGCCAGCCGTGGTTTGGTTGTGCCTGCTGTCCTAGCAACATCAGCCGGTTCATTCCTTCTTTGCCGGGATATGTGTATGCCGTGAAAGACAATCAGGTGTACGTCAACCTTTTCTTGTCCAACCGTGCCGAGCTGAAGTTGAATGAAAAGAAAGTGGTGCTGGAGCAGGAAACCGGATACCCCTGGAACGGAGATATTCGTGTGAAGGTGGCTCAGGGCAACCTGCCGTTTACGATGAATATCCGTATTCCGGGTTGGGTGCGCGGCAGTGTACTTCCGAGTGACCTTTATTCGTATGCCGACGACCTGAAGTTGGGCTATCGTGTATTGGTGAATGGCGAGGAGGTGACCGGTGAACTTCGTAAAGGCTATCTCCGGATAGACCGGAAGTGGAAGAAAGGGGATGTGGTAGAGGTGCATTTCGACATGCAACCCCGTGTGGTGAAAGCCAATGAAAAAGTGGTTGCCGACCGTGGACGGGTGGCCGTTGAGCGTGGTCCTATCGTTTATTGTGCCGAGTGGGCCGATAATGATTTTAATATACAGAATATCATCCTGAACCGTCATCCGAAATTCCAGGTGACGGAGAAGCCCGAACTGCTGTATGGCATCAACGAAATTACCACAGAAGTGCAGGCTCTTGGTTTTGATGCTGCCGGAAAGTTGGCAACCAGAGATGTGACGCTGACCCTGATACCTTATTATGCATGGGCACACCGGGGTGAGGGCAAGATGGATGTATGGTTGCCGGTAAATAGGATTGATGTAGAATAGGTAAGTATGTCGTCATAATTTAGCTTATGCTATCGTTATAAACAGATTAAAACCATGAAAAGACTTTTATTTCTATTGACATTGTTCGTTGTTCTTGGCATGCAGGCGCAACAGCATGTGATGACTGTTGATGTATCAAAACCGACGGCTCGGATAAATCCTGCCATGTATGGAATCTTCTTCGAAGACATTAATTTCGGTGCGGACGGTGGTTTGTATGCCGAACTGGTAAAGAACCGCTCTTTTGAGTTCCCGCAGCCGCTGGTGGGGTGGATACCTTTCGGCGAGGTGACGGTACAGGACGAGCGGCCCTGCTTCGACCGCAATCCGCATTATGTGCGCATTACCAATGACGGCTGTCTTTTGCGTGCCGGACTGGATAATGAAGGTTATCGTGGCATCGGCCTGAAAAAAGGAGAAGATTACCGTTTCTCCGCCTATGTCCGTACGCCGGATACCAAACCAATGAAGCTTTCCGTCGAACTGGTGAATTCCAACGGAGAGAATCTCCTGAAGAAGGAACTGGAAGTGAAAGGCAGTGAATGGCAGAAGCTGACGGCTGTGCTGAAAGCTCCTTTTACCGATGTTCGCTCGCGTCTGCGTGTTGTGTTGCAGACGGAGGGTACGGTAGATATGGACCACATCTCTCTCTTCCCGGTGAACACTTGGAAGAAGCGTGAGAATGGATTGCGTGCCGACTTGGTACAAGCCCTCTATGACCTCAATCCCGGAGTATTCCGTTTTCCCGGCGGTTGTATCATCGAAGGCAACAGCCTTGCCACCCGTTATCAATGGAAGAATTCCGTGGGTCCGGTAGAGAACCGTCCTTTGAACGAAAATCGCTGGAACTATACATTCAAGCATAAAGCTTTCCCGGATTATTTCCAGAGTTACGGACTTGGCTTTTACGAATATTTCCTGCTGAGTGAAGACCTCGGTGCAGAGCCTCTGCCGGTACTGAGCTGCGGGCTGTCCTGCCAATACGAAAGCAACGAAGTGGTTCCCCTTGGAGAACTCGGCCCGTACGTGCAGGATGCCCTCGACCTCATCGAGTTTGCCAACGGTGCTGCAACCTCCAAGTGGGGAAAGGTGCGTGCCGATATGGGACATCCCGAACCGTTCGGTCTGAAAATGATTGCCATCGGCAATGAACAGTGGGGGGAAGTCTATCCCGAGCGTCTGGAAGTGTTCACGAAAGCCATCCGTGCGGAATATCCCGATATGCAGATTGTAGGTTCTTCCGGTCCGAGTGCAGATGGGGACAAGTTCGATTACCTCTGGCCCGAAATGAAACGCATCGGGGTGGATTTGGTGGACGAGCATTATTATATGGCTCCCGACTGGTTCTTTGCCAATGCTGCCCGCTATGATGACTATGACCGTAAAGGACCGAAAGTCTTTGCCGGTGAATATGCATCGCATGACCACCCCACCGGGAAAGCCAATAATTTCTTGGCGGCACTGTCCGAAGCAGCTTTTATGACGGGACTGGAACGTAATGCCGATGTGGTGCGCCTGGCTACCTATGCTCCGTTGTTTGCCCATGTGGATGCCTGGCAGTGGAATCCCGATTTGATTTGGTTCGACAATCTCCGTATGATGCGGACTCCCAACTATTACGTACAGCAGATGTACGGTATGAATGCCGGAACAGATGTGCTGAACCTGCAAATGGACGGAAAACCCGTGACGGGGCAGGACAGCCTTTATGCATCGGCAGTGCTGGATGCTCCTACGGGAGAAGTAATTCTGAAGCTTGTCAATGCGGGCAGCAGATCGGAGAAGGTACAGATAGAGTTCAGCGGATTGAAGAAGCGGCAGCTTGTCTCGGGTTCCTGCACCTATTTGCAAAGTGATGACTGGAAAGCCAAGAATACACTGGAGCAGGAGGCTATTGTTCCACGTATTCGTCCGGTGGAGGTGGCTTCCCGTTCTCTGAGCCTGGAGCTTCAGCCTCGTTCGTTCGGAGTCTATCGTTTGCGGATAAGTACTCAATCAAAATAAATTCCCATTTAGTCACCTATTTAATTATGTGAACTAGTTATGAACACTTATTTAAAGAATTAAATTCAGCCTTTTTTGAACGATTATTCTTCCTTTTAATTATAGGATAGGCGTATCTTTGTGACGGCATACCGGTTCTGCTTGTATGCCGTTGCTAATTTTTATAAACTATTTACCATGAAGAAACATTTCATTACCGGACTGCTTGCGACTTTTGCCATTGCCGCAAGCGCACAGTCCTTCACTGAATGGCAAAACCCTGAAGTAAATGCCGTGAACCGTGCTCCGATGCACACCAACTATTTTGCCTATGAGTCGGCAGATGCTGCGGCTCGTGGAGCAAAAGAACATTCTTCCAATTACATGACTCTGAACGGTATCTGGAAATTCTTCTGGGTGAAGAATGCCGATGCCCGTCCCACGGATTTCTGGAAAGTGGGGTTCAACGACAAGGGATGGAGCGATATGGCCGTTCCCGGTATGTGGGAACTGAACGGTTTCGGCGACCCTATCTACGTGAATACCGGATATGCCTGGCGCAATCAGTTCAAGAACAATCCACCGCAGGTGCCAACGGAGAATAACAATGTAGGTTCCTACCGTCGTGAGATTGTAATACCTGCCGACTGGAAGAGTAAGGACATCATGGCTCATTTCGGTTCCGTGACTTCCAATATGTATTTGTGGGTAAACGGCAAGTACGTAGGTTATAGTGAGGACAGCAAACTGGAGGCTGAATTCAACCTGACACCCTACTTGAAGCCGGGACAAAAGAATCTGATAGCCTTTCAGGTATTCCGCTGGTGTGACGGGACGTATCTGGAAGACCAGGACTTCTTCCGTTATAGCGGTGTAGGGCGCGATTGCTACTTGTATGCCCGTGACAAGAAGCGCATTCAGGACATCCGTGTCACTCCCGATTTGGATACTGCTTATAAGAACGGTTCCCTGAAAGTACAGCTTGATGTGAAGGGTGGCGGCAATGTCAGTCTTGAACTGCTGGACGCTGCCGGAAAACAGGTGGCTACAGCTGTCGCCAAAGGTAACGCTACTGCCTTGATAAATGTGGAGAATCCTCATAAGTGGACGGCAGAAACGCCCTACTTGTATACCCTGCGTGCCACTTTGCAAGGCAGCAGTGAAGTGATTCCCGTAAAGGTGGGCTTCCGAAAGATAGAGCTGAAAGGAAGTCAGATACTTGTCAACGGCCAGCCCGTTCTCTTCAAGGGAGCCAACCGCCACGAGATGGATCCGGACGGTGGTTACGTCATTTCTCGCGAACGCATGATTCAGGATATTCAGGTGATGAAGCAGTTCAACCTGAATGCCGTGCGCACCTGCCACTATCCCGACAATAATCTCTGGTACGACCTCTGCGACCAATATGGTATTTACGTAGTGGCCGAAGCCAATATCGAATCCCACGGAATGGGTTATGGGGAAGAGACACTTGCCAAACGTGAGGACTATAGGAAAGCACATATGGAGCGTAACCAGCGCAATGTGCAGCGTAGCTTCAATCATCCCAGCATCATTTTCTGGTCTTTGGGCAACGAAGCCGGCTATGGCGCTAATTTCGAAGCTGCCTACGATTGGATAAAGGCTGAAGACCCGAGCCGTGCCGTACAATATGAACAAGCCGGTAAAACAGGCAAGACAGACATCTATTGCCCGATGTATTATGGCTATGACGGATGTAAGAAATACAGTGAGGATGATTCTATGACAAAGCCCCTGATTCAGTGCGAATATGCTCATGCGATGGGAAACTCGCAAGGAGGTTTTAAAGAATATTGGGATTTGGTGCGTAAATATCCGAAATACCAAGGTGGCTTTATTTGGGATTTTGTTGATCAGTCTGTACGTTGGACAGGAAAAAACGGTAAGATGATTTATGCCTACGGCGGTGACTTTAACCGTTTTGATGCCAGCGACGGTAACTTCTGCGATAACGGTCTTATCAGCCCCGACCGTGTGCCCAATCCCCACATGTATGAGGTAGGCCGTATCTATCAGGACATCTGGACTACTCCGGCCGACTTGAAGAACGGCGAAATCAATGTGTTCAATGAATACTTCTTCCGTGATCTTTCTGCCTATTATATGGAGTGGGAGGTACTGAAAGGCGGTAAGGTGATACGGACCGGTCGTGTGGATAATCTGAATGTAGCTCCCCAACAGACAGCCAAAATCAAGTTGGACTTGGGCAAGACTTGCCAATGCACCGAGTGGTTGCTGAATGTTTCCTATAAGCTGAAGAACCGTGAAGGATTGCTTTCCGCCGGACATGTAGTGGCAAAAGACCAGTTGACGCTCAATCCTTACCAAGCTCCTTCCATGGAATTGAAGAACTGTGAACAGAGCAATATCGAGATGACGGCTCCCCAAGTACAGGATAACGATTGGAACTACCTCATCGTCTCCGGTGATGCTTTCCGTGTAGAAATCAACAAGCACAACGGTTATCTGACTAAGTACGAAGTGAATGGCCGGGATATGATTAAAGACGGCGAGGCTTTAAAACCAAACTTCTGGCGTGCGCCTGTTGACAACGACTACGGTGCCAATCTGCAACGCAAATATATCGCTTGGAAGAATCCGGAAATCAAACTGACCTCTTTCAAACAGCGCACGGAGAACAATCTGGTGATTGTAGAATCTGCTTACGACATGCCGGGTGTTTCAGCTAAGCTGAACCTTGTTTATGTCATCAACAATGCCGGTGACGTCAAGGTGACCCAGAAGCTGACTGCCGACAAGAATGCCAAAGTATCGAACATGTTCCGTTTCGGTCTGCAGATGCCTATGCCGCGCAGCTTTGAAACCGTTGAATACTATGGACGCGGTCCGGTTGAAAACTATATTGACCGTAATCATTGCGCCGACTTAGGCATTTATCGCCAAAGTGTGGCCGAGCAGTTCTATCCCTACATCCGTCCGCAGGAAAATGGAACAAAGACCGATATTCGTTGGTGGAAGATGTTGGATCAGTCTGGTAATGGCATCAAGATTGTGGCGGCCGCTCCCTTCTCCGCATCTGCCTTGCACTATACCATCGAGTCTTTAGATGAAGGCTGGAGCAAAGAGCAAGGACACTCGCAAGAGGTGGATGAAGCTGATTTGACTAATCTCTGTATCGACAAGGTGCAAGCCGGTCTGGGTTGCGAAGACAGTTGGGGACGTATAGCCCGTCCGGAATACCTGGTGCCATACGCTGATTATGAGTTTACGTTCATCCTTTTTCCCGTATGCCATAGTATCGGAATAGAATAATATTTCTTCTCAGTGTATTACATACTGAGAAACAGATTTTATAACACTGAAGCGGTCGCCTTTCCGATGGGGGAGGGTGACCGCTTTGTGTTGATGTTTTGCTTGCTTCTGTATATTTCTTTGTTTTATTGTTTCTGATTTCGGCAAATGCAATCCGTCAGATGGTCGTTGATAAACCCCGAAGCTT
>OLPN01003264.1_pt1 | contig 11549 bp, 14 predicted proteins | sample 1672601 | NCBI WGS metagenome assembly OLPN01 (sample SAMEA3136704, study PRJEB25190) | human gut metagenome | reverse complement strand
AAGCTATGCCCTCTTTCTGACGCTGCCCCCGTTGGGCGATGCCGCCTCGGCAGCCTGTAAATGAACAAATTGGTTTAGATTTTTAAGAGCGCCCAGCAGCACGGGAATCTGCTCATCACTTACTTCGCGCAGCAGAGAGCGCACCAGCTGATGGATGCGCCCGTCAAAGTAGTACATATAGGCCTGCGGGGTGTTGAAATAGAAATTGCCCGTCAGCACCTGCTCCTGATGAAATACCGGCGGCTGATAGTCGATAAAGCACTTCAGGTCGATATTCAGCGCCTGAGCAATGTCGTAGAGGGTCTCGATGTCGATGGTGATGGTGCCGTTTTCGTACTTGGAAAGGGTGGCCTTGCTCTTGTTGATCATGGCCGAAAACTGCTCAATGGTGTAGCCACGGCTCTTGCGGTACTTCTTGATCCGCTGGCCCACATGATAGGAAAAGGAACCCATAGATAGCCTCCTTGTATATATTCGTACTGATTATAGCAGGCATTTTATGACAAGTCAACTGAAAGTTTCATTTTGTGAAACAATGGGAAAGGAGTTGGTTATTTTACCTTGTATTTGGAGATAGTATCTGGTATAATCGACATGATCTTATGTCGATAGGAGAAAACTTCTTTGAACTATTTGCAAGAACTATGGGCAGCGCTGGACTTCGGCTCCCTTCGAGATATTTTACTGCGGCTGGCATCGGTGTTCCTGTGTCTGACCACCCACGAGACCTGCCACGGGCTGGCGGCCTATGCCCTGGGAGACCCCACCGCCAAGCGGATGCACCGGCTGAGTCTGAATCCACTGCGGCACATCGACTGGCTGGGTCTTATTATGATGGTGGCGGCGGGTTTCGGCTGGGCCAAGCCGGTGCCGGTGGATCCCCGCTACTTCAGAAAGCCCAAGCAGGGCATGGCGCTGACGGCGCTGGCCGCGGCGCGGCCGCAGTTGGGCTCCAAACTCCGCGAGGAGAAGGCGCAGGGAATCGAGATGATGCTCGCGGTGGACATCTCCAACTCGATGCTGGCCGAAGATTTCGAACCCAACCGTCTCGAACGGACCAAATACGCCATCGGCAAACTCTTCGAGGGGTTGCAGCAGGACCGCGTGGGACTGGTCGTCTTCGCGGGCGAACCCAAGGTCCAGCTGCCGATCACCTCGGACTACCGCATGGCCCGGGCCTTCGCACGGCGGATCGACCCGTCGCTGGTATCGGTGCAGGGCACGGCCATCGGCAAGGCGCTGGAACAGGCCCTGCTGGCCTTCTCGGGCGACACGGAGCAGAGCCACGGCCGCGTCATCATCCTCATCACCGACGGCGAGAACCACGACGACGACGCCATCGCCGTCGCCGAACGCGCCGCACAGATGGGCGTGAAGATCTTCACCATCGGCATCGGCACGCCCGAAGGCGCCCCGATTCAGATCGGCGGCGAATTCATCAAGGACGAGGCGGGCGAAATGGTCGTCTCAAAGCTCAACGAGGAGATGCTGGCCCGAATCGCCGACATCACGGGCGGCGCCTACGTCCGCTCGTCGAAGCAGTCGATCGGTCTCGACGAGATCGTCAAGGCGATCAACGAGATGGAGCAGACCGAACTTTCGACGGTCCGCTTCGAGGAGTTCAACGAGCAGTACCAATACCTGCTCATCGCGGCGCTGGTCCTGGTTATTGTTTTTGTCTGCAGCGAGTCGGTGATCATTCATTATATGATGATCTCCCTGGGAAAGAAGACGAAGCTTCATCAGTGTATCCGCTACAGCTTCATCGGCTTTTTTTACAGCTGCATCACCCCTTCCGCCTCCGGCGGTCAGCCGGCGCAGATCTACTATATGAGTAAGGACGGTCTGGATGTCTCGATATCCACTCTGGTGCTGATGATCGTGACCATCACTTACAAGGCGGTGCTGGTGCTGGTGGGTTTTGTGGTGCTGATCTTCATGAGTCCAACGGTTCATACTTATATGGGAGCTTCCCGGTATCTTCTGTATCTGGGAATGGGCCTGAATGTCATTGCCGTGACCAGTATGATGATTTTGGTGTTTGTGCCGGGCTGGACGAAACGGATTCTCTATTACGGGCTCCGTTTCCTGGAGAAAATGCATCTTCTGAAACATAAAAGGGCCCGGACGAGAAAGCTTCTGCTTTCGATGAACAAGTACCGGGAAGCCAGCGTTTATTTCCGTACGCATAAGAGAGTGGTATTTCATGTGATGCTGATCACAATTTTTCAGAGATTCTGCCTGTTTTTTGTGACCTGGATGGTCTATCGGTCTTTCGGACTTTCCGGAACGCCCATGGGGCTGGTGGTCATTCTGCAGGCTGTGATCTCCGTGGCAGTGGATATGCTTCCGCTTCCGGGAGGCGTGGGAGTCAGCGAGGGGCTCTTTATGACGATGTTTGAGCCGGTCTTCGGCGAGAAACTCCTGCCGGGTATGCTTTTAAGCCGCGGCATCAGCTATTACGCGCTGCTCATCATCAGTGCGGTGCTCACTTTTGTCGCCCATTTCAATCTGGCAAGGAGATCTTTTCAGAAGCAGGGGAATACACCAAAGAAAATGTAGAGAGGGAGAAAGAAAATGTTTATAGGATTTTACGACTATACGGTAGTGCTTACTTATATGAGCCTTCTAAGTTCTATCGTGGGAATGACGGAGGCTCTGGATGGCCGTTTCGGAAATGCCATCGCCTGTCTTGTGGTATCCGGTATCTGTGATATGCTGGATGGAAAGGTGGCCAGAACCAAGAAAGACCGGACTGAAGATCAGAAGAATTTTGGTATCCAGATCGATTCGCTCTGTGATCTTTTCTGCTTCGGTGCTTTTCCGGCGTTTTTAACCTACGCCCTGGGTGTGAGAGGCATTGTGGGAACGATCTCTATGTGCGTCTATGTGTTGGCAGCAGTGATCCGTCTGGGTTACTTTAATGTAAAAGAGATGAGACGTCAGCAGGAGACAGAAGAGCGGAGAAAGAGTTATGAAGGCCTTCCGGTGACTTCGATTTCGATTATTTTCCCACTGATTTATCTCTTAAGACCCTACTGCGGACACACGGCTTATCTTCGGATTCTGATTGCGGTAATGTTCATCGTGGCCTTCCTGTTCGTGAGCAAGATCCGTGTCCTGAAGCCGGGAAACAAGCTCATGGCTTTCTTCATCGTGGCAGGTCTGGTGATCCTTGGCAAACTGTTACATATCTATTAAGGAAATAAATATGAAGAAAATGAAAACGACAGCTTCCCCGACCGTGCATCGCTGTATGGGGAAGGACGGAACGATCAGAGTGGAAGATTCCGGTCAGGACCGATTCCTTCAGAAACTGTATACTTCTTTTTACGGACGGGTTCTTTTGAAAGTTCTGACGCAGCCGGGGTTTTCAAAAGCAGCAGGAGCCTTTCTGGACAGGAGGGCTTCCCGTTTCCTGATCCGTCCCTTTATCGAAAAGAATCACATGGATATGAGGCCTTATGTCAAAAGGCCTTATCGTTCTTTTAACGACTTTTTTACCCGGGAGATCCTTCCCACCGAGCGGATGATCGACTGCGATCCCATTCACCTGGTAAGCCCCTGCGACGGAAAAATTTCCATCTATCCACTGGATGAGACGGCGGAGTTTGCCGTCAAGGGCAGCGTCTATACGCTGGAGCGGATTCTTAAAAATCCTTCCCTGGCAAAAAGGTATGAAGGCGGTTATGCCTGCGTCTTCCGGCTCTGTGTGGATGATTACCACCGGTATTCCTACCCGGCAGACGGAGAAAAGTCGGAAAACATCCGGATTTCCGGTATTCTTCACACGGTAAATCCTATTGCTGTGGAGTCCGTGCCTGTCTACCATGAGAATACGAGAGAATACTGCCTGCTCAAGACAGAGCGCTTCGGCACCCTGATCCAGATGGAGGTGGGAGCGATGATGGTAGGACGGATCTGCAACTACCATGGTCCCAGGTATGTGAAGAAGGGCAGCGAGAAAGGCAGGTTTGAATTTGGCGGTTCTACGATCCTTCTGCTGGTCCAGAAAGGCCAGGCAACTTTCCGGGAGAAATTTCTGAAAAACACGGCTCAGGGCATCGAGACCCAGGTGGAAATGGGAGAGTGGATCGGTACCGCAAAATAGATGGTTAAAATTTTTGAAACTTGTCAAGAAAAAATACTTGACAAAAAGGAACTCATCAGTTATGATAGCAAAGGTGACTCGAGATGGAAAAATTTGTAGAACGAACTCTGCTCTATGATTTTTATGGAGAGCTTCTCACAGAACATCAGCAGAGCATTTATGAGGACGTAGTTCTCAATGATTACTCCTGTACGGAGGTAGCAGCGGAGCGCGGCATCAGCCGCCAGGGAGTCCATGATATGATCCGGCGCTGCGACAAGATCCTTTCCGATTATGAGGAAAAGCTTCATCTGGTAGAGCGGTTCCTGGAGATCCGTACGAAGGTCCAGGAGATCCGGAGTTCAACGGATTGTCCCGACAACATCAAGCGCATCGCGGATGAGATTCTGGAGGAGTTATAATGGCATTTGAAAGCTTATCAGAAAAACTTCAAAATGTATTCAAAAACCTGCGCAGCAAGGGTCGCCTGACTGAGGCCGATGTAAAGATCGCTTTGAAAGAAGTAAAGCTTGCTCTTCTGGAAGCGGATGTCAGCTTCAAGGTGGTAAAACAGTTCATCAAGAACGTCCAGGAGCGTGCGATCGGACAGGATGTGATGAATGGCCTGAATCCGGGTCAGATGGTGATCAAGATCGTAAACGAGGAACTTGTAAATCTTATGGGTTCCGAGACAACGGAGATTGCCTTAAAGCCTGGAAATGAGATCACTGTCATCATGATGGCAGGTCTTCAGGGTGCAGGTAAGACCACCACGACAGCAAAGATTGCGGCAAAGCTCAAAAGCAAAGGACGTAAGCCCTTACTTGCAGCCTGCGACGTTTACCGTCCCGCAGCAATCCGTCAGCTGGAAATCAACGGAGAAAAAGTCGGTGTCGAGGTTTTCTCCATGGGAGACAAACAGAATCCCGTAGATATCGCAAAAGCAGCTATTGAACATGCAAGGAACAACGGATATAACGTTGTGATCCTCGATACGGCAGGCCGTCTCCATGTGGACGAGTCCATGATGGAAGAGCTTGAAAACATCAAAGCAGCTGTGGATGTATATCAGACAATACTGGTCGTAGATGCCATGACCGGACAGGACGCTGTGAATGTGGCAGATACCTTCAATCAGAAGGTTGGCATTGACGGAGTCATCCTGACAAAGCTTGACGGCGATACCCGAGGCGGTGCAGCCCTTTCCATTAAGGCCACCTGCGGAAAACCGATCCTCTATGTGGGTATGGGTGAAAAGCTTTCCGATCTGGAACAGTTTTATCCCGACCGAATGGCTTCTCGAATCCTTGGAATGGGCGATGTGATGAGTCTCATTGAGAAAGCTCAGGCCAATATCGACGAAGAGAAAGCCAGAAGTATGGAGCAGAAGCTCAAGAAAGCCCAGCTTGGCTTCGACGATTATCTGGAGAGTATGAACCAGATGAAAAATATGGGCGGCATGAGAAAACTGCTGGAAATGCTTCCGGGCATGGGCGGCGGTCAGCTCAAGCAGATCGAGGATGCCATGGACGAAAAGAAAATGGCTCAGATCGAGGCAATGATCCTCTCCATGACACCGAAGGAGAGAGCAAATCCCGACCTTCTGAATCCTTCCCGGAAAAAGCGTATCGCTGCCGGAGCAGGAGTGGACATCAGCGAGGTGAACAAGCTGGTCAAACAGTTTGAACAGTCCCGCAAAATGATGAAACAGATGGGCGGTATGATGAACAGCAAAAGTGCTAAAAGAGGCAAGTTTCGACTTCCCTTTTAAATAATCAATGGAAACCTTAAGGAGGTGAATCAAAGATGGCAGTAAAAATCAGACTGAGAAGAATGGGTCAGAAAAAGAACCCTATCTATAGAATCATCGTTGCTGATTCCAGATCCCCGAGAAACGGTAGATTTATCGAGGAGATCGGAACCTACAATCCGAACACAGATCCCAGCGAGTTCAAAATCGACGAGGAGCTGGCAAAGAAATGGCTGACAAACGGCGCACAGCCGACAGACGTTGTTGCTAAACTTCTTAAAGTAGCCGGAATCGAGAAATAATTAACTGGAGAGGTGCATGTAAATGAAAGAACTTGTAGAAGTTATTGCGAAATCTCTTGTTGAGTTTCCCGAGGAAGTCGTTGTGACCGAGAAGCAGAGTGGAAAAACTACAGTTCTTGAACTGAAGGTTGCTCCCTCTGATATGGGAAAGGTTATTGGAAAGCAGGGTCGGATCGCGAAAGCCATCCGGGCCGTGGTGAAAGCCGCCGCTTCCAAGGAAGACCAGAAAGTCGTTGTAGATATCCTGCAGTGACAGCTAAAAAACCTCGTGAAAACGGGGTTTTTTCCATATAGATTACTATTTTATAATGTGGAGGGATTTTTTATGAAAGGAAAGAAAAAGGGAGTTCTGTTGGTACTGATGCTGATGAGTGTATTCATGTTGCTGCCGCTGGGAGCCAGCGCGGCAAAACTGAACATGACGACACCGCTGAAGTATGCGAAAAGAGGCTATAAGATCATTGCCTGGAACAAGTCCGACACCAGCCGGGCCTACGTTTACCAGCAGGCGAATTTTAAGAACGGAACCTATGGTTCTCTGGAAAAGGGCGGCGGAATCGTTGTCAATATGAGTAGGGTCAACTATCAGACCAGAAATATGAAGAACAAGCAGCTCACCTGGATTCCTGTTTACCTGCATAACAATAAACAGGCCAACGGCGTTCCGGTGACCGGCTATGTGAATGCGAAAAATATTGCCCTGACTGCTGTAAACATCAACAATGTTTCTCCCAACAGTACGGTACGGACAGCCATCAGCTACGGTTACAAATATCTGGGTACCCGTTTCATTCTGGGCGGAAGCTCCATCACGAATGGCATCGACTGTGCGACCTTTACAAAGCAGATTTATGAGGCAGCCGGAAAAGCTATGCCTTATCCTCATACGGATTGGCTGCAGAGCGTATCCAGACCGGTTTCTTATAGGGATCTGAAACCTGGCGATCTGGTATTCTATCTGAAATATGATACCAGCGGCCCGATCGATCATGTCGGCGTCTACATCGGCAACAATCTGATGATCAACGCTTCCGGTCATTATGGAAAAACTTATCCGGAAGGTGGCATTACCATCAAACGAATCGTTTACGGAAACCGTAGACCGGCCCTTTACAAACGTCTTTACGGAATCGACTGAGGTGAATAAATGGAAGATTTTTTACAGGTGGGCGTGATCACGGCCACCCATGGAATCCGGGGAGAGGTAAAAGTTTTCCCGACAACGGATGATCCGGAGCGTTTTCTGGATCTTGAGACCGTGTATCTGGATACGGGCAGAGAGAAAAAGCTCCTGACCATTTCCAGCGTAAAATTTTTTAAACAGTTTGTGATCCTGAAATTCAAGGAATTTGACAATATCAACGATGTGGAGCCCTTCCGCAAGAAGTGCCTTCTGGTGACGAGAGACCAGGCAGTTCCGCTGGAAGAGGATGAATATTTCATCGCAGATCTCATCGGCCTCAGGGTTATCACCGATGAGGACAAGGTGCTCGGAGAGCTTACTGATGTCCTGGAAACCGGGGCCAACGATGTCTATCAGGTCACAGACGAAAACGGAAAGGAGATCCTCCTTCCGGCCATCAAAGACTGTATTCTTTCCGTGGACCTTGAAAAAGGCGAGATGAAAGTACACATACTGGAAGGACTGTTGGATTTATGAACTATCATGTACTGACTTTGTTTCCGGAAATGATCCTTCAGGGTCTGAATACCAGCATCATCGGTCGGGCCATCGAGAAAGGAATTTTAAGCCTGGAGGCCGTGAATATCCGGGATTATGCAGGAAACCGTTACGGAAAAGTGGACGATTATCCCTATGGCGGCGGAGCCGGCATGGTCATGCAGGCAGAGCCTGTCTATGCGGCAGTGAAGGACTTGGAAGAACGCATGAGCCATAAGCCACGGGTGATTTACCTGACGCCCCAGGGAAGCGTCTTCCGTCAGGAGATGGCGGTGGATTTTGCGAAAGAGGAGGATCTTGTCTTTCTCTGTGGCCACTACGAGGGCATCGATGAGCGTGTCCTGGAGGAAGTGGTGACGGACTACGTTTCCATCGGCGATTATGTCCTGACAGGAGGAGAGCTTCCGGCTATGGTCATGATCGATGCCATTTCCCGTATGGTCCCCGGGGTTTTGAGCAACGGCGAGTCCGGCACAATCGAGTCCTTTCATGATAACCTGCTGGAATATCCCCAGTACAGCCGCCCGGAGGTCTGGAGAGACAAGGCGGTTCCGCCGGTGCTGCTTTCCGGTCATCATGCCAATGTGGAAAAATGGCGGCGAGAGGAGTCCATCAAACGGACACTGGAACGGCGGCCGGATCTTCTTGAGGACGCCAATTTAACGGAAAAAGAAAAAAAGTTTTTGACTTCATTGAAAAAGGGGTAAGGAGAGAATATGAAAAAGAGAGTAACCTGTGGTTTTCTGCTGTTGTTTCTGGCGCTGTGTCTTTCTTTTGCACCCCGGGTTCAGGCCGCTTATCCGGCGGCCATGTCGGCGGCCCATCCTCTGATGGGCTATCCTCTGTCCCGGGCCAGAAAGACCATTGTTTACACCGACGCGGCGAGAAAGAAGAAGCTCACGACGCTGACTTACCGTGAGTTTTCGATTCTGAAGTATGACAAGACCAAACAGTCTCTCTACGTCACCTGCAAAGAGGGAACGAAGATCATCAAGGGCTGGGTAAAGAGAAATACCTTTTTCTTCACGCAGGATTTTAAGGCCGTACAGTCTTTTGCCAATCAGAATCTGACGCTCTACCAGGCAAAATCGACTTCCATGCATTATCAGTCCATACCGCTTTATACGGGCGGTTCCACCGTGGGAGAGAGTGGTTCCTGGTATCAGATGACCTTTTATCTGAACGGCCGCTATTATCTGGGCTGGATTCCCAAGACAGACTATGGAAAAATCCGTCTCTCCATGGATACGACGGAGCAGCTTCTGGCAGACGGCACCTACACAATCCGCGCCCGCGAGAGAAACCGCTTTTCCCTGACGGCAGATACGGCCAAAGGAACTGCCCTTCTCCGGAAAACCACGGGAAAAGAGAATCAGCTGTATACACTGAAGCATGTGGAGAATAATCAGTATACCATTTCACCCTATGGAACAGAGTTTTATCTGGGCCTTAAGGATGGGAAGCTTACTGCCGTTTCAGACAAGACACTCTGGACCTTCACAAGATACGGCCGCTATTTTGCCCTCCGTGAGGTGAAGAGCCGGAAGGGTATCGCCTTTGTCTCCGGAAAGGGAATTTTCGAGCGGAGATATGCCCGGACCAGCTCGCTTCAGAACTGGGTATTTACCAAAACGACGGTGAAGAATGAGGAGAGAAAGAACACGGTCTTTTCCCAGTATGATCCCAAATGGGGCGGAAACACCTACTGTGATGGCAATCCGGTACGGACCATTTCCAGCTCTGGCTGCGGCGTGGTATCCTTTGTAAATGCGATCTACGCTCTGAACGGAGAGTATATTGATCCGACCGTACTGGCCCGGTACTCCAATTCCCACGGTCATTATTTCTATATGCAGGGAACTGCGGATACACTTTATGCCGATTTTGCCCGGACCAATGGAGTTTTCTATCACTTTAAATGGGATGGTAAGATCTATGACACGGCTTCTTTAAAGAAGCATCTCAAAAATGGCGGTACGGCTGTGGCTCTGGTGCCCGGTCATTATATTGCGATCGCCGGGTATCGGGAGAGCGACAACAGTTTCCTCGTACTGGATTCTGCCATTTACAACAAACGACCGACCACGATCAACGGCGACTGGGTCAGCGAAGCGACCCTCCGGACAGGAACGCTGTACTGTTCCTATTTCCATCTCTTCAGCCGCGTAAAATAATGGCAAAAACCGCTTGCATTTTACAGAAAGTTATGATAAAGTATTAAATGTTGTGAGTAAGAGATGGTCCTCTGTTACAAGAATTGTATTAAGAACATCCGAATAATAAGGAGGAACACAATGAACGATATTATCAAAAACATCGAAGCTGCTCAGCTCCGTGAAGATGCACCCCAGTTCAACGTAGGAGATACCGTTAAGGTATACGCTAAGATCAAAGAGGGAAACCGTGAGCGTATCCAGGTATTCGAAGGTACTGTTTTAAAGAAACAGGGCGGAAGCGTAAGAGCTACCTTCACTGTTCGTAAGAATTCCAACGGCATCGGCGTTGAGAAGACCTGGCCTTTACATTCCCCGAACGTTGAGAAGGTTGAAGTTGTAAGACGCGGTCGTGTAAGACGTGCAAAACTGAATTATCTGAGACAGCGTGTCGGCAAGAGCGCAAAGGTAAAAGAATTAGTAAAATAAAAAATGGACCAGGGACAATTACAGTAGTAGTTGTCCCTTGTTTGTTATGAGGGAACATTATGGCGAAGAAGAAACGAAGTATTCCCCAGCAGATTTTTCTCTGGGTCTTCCAGATCGTCATCGTCGTGCTGTTCGCCTTTGTACTGGTCTATTTCTTTGGACAGACGAGAGCCTGTATCGGTCAGTCCATGAGTACGACCATCGAGGGCGGAGACGCGGTACTTTTGGACGGATTATCATATAAGCTTGGAAATCCCAAAAGGAATGATGTGATCGCATTTCAGCTGAACGGAAACCGGGAAGGAGCTTCCTCCATCAAACGGATCCTGGGACTTCCCGGGGAGACTATCCAGATCAAGGATGGGATGATCTATATCGATGGAGAGATCTATCTGGAGAAAAAGGATTACCCGGCAATGACAGACGCGGGGCTCGCGGAGGAGCCAATTACCCTGGGTACAAATCAGTATTTTGTGCTGGGTGACAACCGGAACAACAGTGAAGACAGCCGTTATGCGGATGTGGGCGTTGTCAGCGGTAAAAATATCGAGGGAAAAGTATGGTTTGTTCTTTCCCCGAGCGACCATATGGGTTTAGTAAAGTAAAAGAAACGAGAGGATATTGCATGAATTATCAGTGGTACCCCGGTCATATGACCAAGGCCAGACGGATGATGCAGGAGGATATCAAGCTCATTGATCTTGTCATCGAGCTGGTGGATGCCAGAGTGCCGTTCAGCAGCCGGAATCCGGATATCGACGAGCTGGCGAAAAATAAATCGAGGCTGATCCTTTTAAATAAGAGCGATCTGGCGGATAAGGCGAAGACTGCCCGCTGGGTCGAGTATTTCCAGCAGAAAGGGTTCTATGTGCTGGAACTGAACGCTAGGACCGGCGCGGGAATGAAGGCCATCGACGGCGTTGTGAAGGAAGCCTGCCGGGAAAAAATCGAGCGGGATTTGAAACGAGGGATCAAAAACCGTCCGGTCCGGGCTATGGTGGTGGGAATCCCCAATGTGGGAAAATCCACCTTTATTAACAGCTATGCGGGCAAGGCCTGCACGAAGACGGGAAACAAGCCCGGT
>OLPN01003261.1_pt1 | contig 11555 bp, 9 predicted proteins | sample 1672601 | NCBI WGS metagenome assembly OLPN01 (sample SAMEA3136704, study PRJEB25190) | human gut metagenome | reverse complement strand
ACCGCCGCGGTCCAATGCAATGCCTGTCTCGCCGACAGCGGGCAGCGGCAGAAACTCATAGGGTAGCGATACCGTGACATAGCCGGGGGCATAGTCCTCATCCAACAGGAAAATTGCCTGGCCGGAGCAGGTGGCCACGGATGGATTTGGAAAACATCCCCATGCGAAGCTGATCCAGCGAATGCCGCAGGGCGGTGCTCTGAGCGTCAAAGGACCCCTGATCCAGATAGCCGCTCCGAAGTGCTGCAGCAAGACCCGCGATACGGCCGCCAATCATGGCACTGGAAGCCTCTTCAATGCCCGCAACGTCTCCGGCGGCAAAAATTCCGGGAATAGAGGTGGCTCCGACGGCAAGATCGGCATCTACTTTCGGCACAAGGCCACCTGGACTGTCCAGCATTTCGCAGCCTGCGATTCTCGACAGCTGACTCATGGGGGACAGACCCACAGCGATACAGATGGTGTCCACATTCAGATGCTGCTCGGTGCCAGGAATGGGGGAGAAGTGACTGTCTACCTGAGCGATGACAGCACCGGTCACATGATCCGTGCCCTCTGCTTTGATGACGGTATGACTAAGGAATATAATGTGAAACATCCTAAAACATCATACAGAGACAACAAAGGCGTTGAATGCAAGAAGTCATTCAGCGCCTTTTTGTTCTTTTGAAGGAATGTGTGTAAAATCATGCATGAAAGGAGGGCGAAGCATGAAAGATTTGTACGACTTTAACAGCCTCCTGAAGAGAAAAAATACGGACTGCACCAAGTGGGATGCCTTGAAGCGGGATTATGGAAGGGACGATCTGACGCCCTTTTGGGTGGCAGATATGGACTTCGCAGTATTGCCGGAGATCTCTGAAGCAATCCGGAACCGCGCTGCATCGGACCAGACGTTTGGCTATACCTTTACTGGTCATTCCTATCTCCAGAGTGTCATTGGATGGAACCGGCGCCGCCATGATCTCCAGTTAAAAGAAGAGGAGATCCTTCCTGTCCCCGGGGTGGTGACAGCGATGGCCATTATTTTAATGGTTCCCTCCTCTATCCCACCACATTGAGCCCCGAGGAAGAAAGCCCTCAAATGCCCTATCCCACTGCGGCAAAGGCTGGCTGCGGACTGGCATGCCTCTGCATACTGGGGGAGAGCCTCGGCGGAGAAAAGCTGAGCATGGCAAAGTGCGTGGAATTATCGGTGGCCTATGTCGCCAACCGGGATGGAACGGATATGCAGAAGCTGGACCCGGTCATGGCGGAACGATGGGCGCTCGACTATCGGGAAAGCTCAGATCCGGTGGAATTGTGCCAGTGCCTGGGCAGCGGCGGGATGGCGATCCTTAATGCCGGGAGACCCCACGGCCTCTTTTCAGAGGGCGGGCATTTTTTGCTGGCCACGGCGGAGCGAGATGGGATGCTCTGGATTCTGGATCCGTCTTACAGCAAAGAAAAATATGCCGCGTCCCATCGGATAGCCGCGGTGCGTATAGAGTATCCCTATGTAGTCGCATCCCTTGCCGATGTGGCGCGGGAGACGCAAAACCGGAGTCCATCCTACTATTTGTTTACTCAAATCGCATAAAGCAGCCCCTTGCGTTTTTTTCCATGGTTCCAAGCACCAGACGGCTCCGATTGCCTGTTACATCCCAATAGAAAAGCGCATAACGTTCTCTGCTGCAAACCAGACTGACCTGATCAATTTGGGAATCTACGGTCAGGCGAGGAAGAAGTTCGCCGGTACTGTCATCTGAGATGCTAGGATGCATCTCCCAACCTTGATTTTATGTCAACCTGTCGACTAGTGACTAAACCAAATGCAGCAGATGCTGTACCACCAGAGACACCACTGCCACGACGAACCAGCAGCAAAGTCCCAGCGCAATGGGGCGCACCCCGTTTTTAACCAGATTTTTCAGATTTGTGTTTAATCCGATGCCCGCCATGGCGACCATAATGCCAAACTTGCCCAGCTCATTGAGCCAGCTGGAGGCAGCTGACGGGATCCAACCTGTGGAATTCAGGATCGCAGTCAGCAGGAATCCCAGAACAAACCAGGGGAAGATCTTCACAATGGAGTAGTTGGAAGCTGCCGCAGTCCCCTGCTGTTTCCGCTTCCAGGTGCGGTGTACGGTCAAAGCCAGCGTGATGGGGATGATCATCAGGGTCCGAGTGAGCTTTACGATGGTGGCTAGTTCGCCTGCTGCATCACTGAAGGTAAAACCGGCAGCCACCACGGATGAGGTGTCGTTGATAGCGGTCCCGGCCCAAATGCCAAAGCCCGTATCCGTCATATGGAATACGCGTCCCAGAGCCGGGAAGATAAATACTGCCAGAATGTTGAACAGAAAAATGGTAGAGATCGAATAAGCGACCTCACGGTCGTCTGCTTCAATGACAGGGGCGGTGGCTGCGATGGCGCTGCCGCCGCAGATGGAGGTGCCCACACCAATCAGTGTTGCAGTATTGCCTGGGACCTTCAATACCCGCCCCATCAGGAAGGCGGTCAAAAGGGATGCGGCGATGGTACAGAGCATCACGGCCAGAGACTGCCCCCCGGTGGCCAGCACCGTTCGGATATTCATGCCAAAGCCAATAAATATGATGGAATACTGCAAAATCTTTTTGCTGCAAAATGTAATTCCTGCATCCATGGCGGATGGCCGTTTCCAAAATGCCAGGATCATTCCCAATAAAATTGCAAACACGGGGCCGCCGATCAGCTTCCCGACCGTTGGAATATAATTGGCCATGACCCAGGCTGCTGCGCCGATCAAAAGGCAAAACAGACTGCCGGGCAGAAGCTTGTTTTCCTGTTTCATACATACACATCCTTGTTATTGATACTTTAAGAAACGGCACCTGCACCGAACTGGGTGCAGGCGCCGCACCATATTGTGTTTACACCGATCCTGATTGAGAAAGGGACGTGGCATTTATCGCTGTGAGCCTACGGAAGAGGATCGTATCAGACGATCTTCACCACAAACAACCACCAGGGAATTACGATTGCCAGCGTAAAGATTACCGAAACCAGCATCTTTGCCGCACTGCATTTTGCAAAGTCCTTCAGCGTCACATAGCCCATGCTGTAGAAAATCAGGTAAGTGCCGATCTCGTAGGGCAGGATCAGCTGATCCAGACCAAGATAGAATGCATAAGTGGTTGCCAGAGGCGTAACGCCAAGCCCCAGCGCAATGCCGGAGAGCAGCGGCGCGATCGAGGACATGGCGGCCATCGGTGTCAGCAGGAAATTCACAATGATGCCGAAGATAAATACAATAGCCAGGAACCCGTAGGTGCTGGTTCCGCTCATCAGCGGCAATGCCTTGTTTACGATATATTGTCCCGCACCGGTAACGTTGGCCACCACGCCAATGGACAGGCAGGCAACAATGAAGAAAATGACATTGAAATTGATTTTACGGAAATGCTCCGGCTTGCCGACCTTGATGCCGGGCAGATAGCAGATGACGGGAGCCAACAGGAAGCCGTAGAGCATGTCAAAGCCATACTTTCCGATCCAGCGATTCAGCAGCAGGTAAACCAGCAGGACAGTCAGAATCACCAGAACCTTTTTGTCATTCCGATCCATTTTGCCTAAGCCCTTCAGCTGTTGCTGGAAATAGGCCTTGCCGTTGATGGGTTGCTCAGGCTTCATGAGCTTTGATATAATGAACGCCATCAGGAAGGGCATCAGCAGCAGGGGAAGATCCTGCAGGAAATAGTCAATGAAGTTGGTGTTCAGCGTGTCTGCGGCCACGCCTTCAACGCTCTTGGACATATCCAGGAACATCTGAATGCCGGAGGGCGAATAGACGAAGCTGGATGCGGTGTGGAAGCCAAAGCAGGCTGCCATCAAAATGCCGCCGGAGGCTTTGCCCACGGGCAGCTCCAGAGATTTGATGATGGAAAGTGTAATGGCTGCCACGGCCAGGCTGGTCCAGGTGCCGGGGATAATAATGATTGCCAGAATCGCTGTAATGGTGATGCCGAATACAATACCGGTATAGGTGCCGCCGGTCAGAATAATGCAGTGATACGCAATTCGCTTGAGAATTGTGGTATCTTCCAGAATGGCTACCAGAAGCAGCGTTGCGAGAATGTACCATGGAATGGAATTTGTCCATGCAGAAAAGACGCGGTCCATGGGCGCAATGCCGGTGACGATATATAGGGTCATCATTAAAATACCAGCTACCGCATTTTCCATTTCATCAAAACAGAACATTGCAATGCCCATCAGCGTAATAGCAAAGAACATCCGGATGTCTCCGGTAAAGGCCTCACTGGTGGGGATCAGCAGAATCAATATGGGAAGTCCCAAGGTCACAATCCAGCTGATCAGACTTTTTTTACTTGCCTTGGTCATGATTTCTCCTCCTGTCTGTCGTTTCCTTCGTGGGAGGCTCCACACACATTTGATCTTACCCGGCGGCCACACAAAAGGGAAATATGATTTTTCGATGAAGTTGATCGAAAGTTTTTATTACAGCGTTCTCCCAGCAAATTGCACAAAGCAGAAAAATGCTGTATTTCCAAGGCCATTTTCTGCGCAGCGCGTAAAATCAGCGGTTTTTTTTCGATTTCTTTTGACATCATAAGATTTTACGATCAATACAATTGAAACGATGTATTTCCTATTTTGCAGGAAACCACCTATACTGAATGCGGAAAGCTTCTGCAGGCGGCTCCACACAAAGACACCTGTGAAGGAGAAAATCACCTATGAATTCTTACTATCCTCATATTTTTGAACCAATTACCATTGGCGGTGTGACATTTAAAAACAGGATCTTCACGGCTCCGTCCATGGGACATATGATCCAGAACAATGCTCCCACATACCCGGAACCGGCCATGATCGCCAATTATCTGGAAAAGGCAAAGGGCGGCGCGGCACAGATCGAGTGTGGCGGCCAGCAGGTCAACAATCCTGGCCGAGACCCGATCCATTCCAACTTTGACATTGAAGATCCCACCGGTTGGCGGAACTTTATCCACTTTACCAATGCCATTCATTTCTATGATGCGAAGGCATCCTATGAGCTGATCCACTTTGGCTCTGAGGGCGAATACACCGAGGAAGCAAAAAAGGGGATCATCTATGGATGTTCGGACTTTGTACGGAATGATGGCCTGCATTTCCATCAAATGCCCTATGAGGAGATGGAGAAGCTGGCGGACCGCTATGCAGCTCTGGCCGAATGCGTCCGATTCTGCGGGTTTGACACCCTGCTGATCCATGGCGGACACGGTACGCTGCTGCAGGAATTTGTTTCGCCGCGCTCCAACCACCGTACGGATGAATACGGCGGCTCCATGGAAAACCGTGCCCGGTTCCCGCTGATGGTGCTGGATCGGATCCGCCAGCGTGTGGGCCGCGATCTCCTGATCGAGTATCGAATTTCCGGCTCGGAATGTGTCCCCGGTGGCTTCGAGATTGATGACTGCATCGAGTTCCTGAAACTCATTCAGGACCGCATTGACATTGCCCATATTTCCGCAGGCGTTGTCCGGGAACCCCGACTTCGTGCCATTACCCATCCCACGGGATTCCTCCCCGAGGCTGCCAATGCATATCTGGCCAAGGCGGTTAAGGCATGCCCGGACATTCACATTCCTGTGCTCACAGTCGGTGCATTCCAGCAACCAGAGGCCATCGAACGCGTTCTTGCCAATGGGGAGGCAGACATTGTCGCCATGGCCCGCGGCACCATTGCAGACCCCTACACAGTGGAGAAAATCCGGGCGGGACGGCCCCAGGATATCGTTCCCTGCATTAAGTGCTTCCACTGCCTGGACGACTTCAAAAAGACCCACTATTACTCCTGCGCCGTCAATCCCATTGCCGGACGGGAAACGCAGCTGGATATGCTGATTCCGAAGGAGTACACAAAAAAGAACGTAGCCATTATCGGCGGTGGTCCCGGCGGAATGAAAACTGCACTTTTGGCCTCCCAGCGCGGCCATAGGGTCTCCCTGTTTGAAAAGCAGCCTGTGCTGGGCGGGCAGCTCAATGACGCCGACTTTATGTCTTTTAAGTATGACCTGAAGGCCTATAAAAATTATCTGATTTCCCATGTGGAGCAGGATCCCAATATCACAGTACATCTGAGCTATGAGGCAACGCCGGAGAATATTCAGGCGCAGCACTTTGACAGCGTCATCTGTGCCATTGGTGCCGTTCCGCTGATTCCCAGGATCCCCGGTGTGGACGGCTCCAATGTGATCTGGGCTGGTGACAGCTTTTTCGAGCCCGAGCGTGTTGGAGATCAGCTTGTCATCATTGGCGGCGGTCAGGTGGGCTGTGAGACTGGCGTACATTACGGTATGAATGGCAAGCAGGTTACGATTCTGGAAATGCAGCCAAAGCTGGCACCGGATGCCATGAGAACCTATCAGGAAGAGCTGGAGGGGCAGGTCCATGACCACTGCACAGCGATTTTGCATGCGAAGGTCACGAAGATCGAAAGCGACGGCGTCACTTATGAAGACAGCAGCGGACAGGCGCACAAGATTCCCGCTGACACGGTGATCCTTGCAGTCGGCATGCGCCCACTGGCTGTGCAGGCGGAAACCTTCCGCTCCTGCGCCGAAAACTTCCGAAAGCTGGGTGACTGCGTGAAGGTCGGCAATGTCAAAACGGTGACCAGAGCTGCCTTTGACGCTGCAATGACCATTTGAACGGTTTCATAAAAAAGCTTCTTCATCCATCCCCCATTAAACCGAAGGGCGGCTGTCTATTGGGCAGCCGCTTTTCGGTTCTCTTAAATGGGTGTTTACTGTTGCACGAAGGGTTATGGCTCCTTCTGGAGCTGCGAGTGCATCACCGCCGGGAGCTGATCTAAAAGCCGCGCTACCATGGGGTTGCTGGTTCCTCGGTTCCATACCAGCTCATGAGAGATCACTGCGGCCTCATCCGGAATGGGAATGGCCTTCAGGCCGGGATAGCGGTGCTGCTGAAAATAGACCTCAGAGAGCAGCATGATGCCCTTTCCCATCTGAGCATAGACAAAACCGGCACACAAGGAGTCCACTCGGTGAATTTTGGGTTCCAGCTTCATATTTTCCAGCGTTTTCAGCACACGGGAATTCCCTCGGGGCTTTTCGTCTACCAGCAGCAGGCCCAAACGGTCTACGGCCTCCTGGCAGGTTTCGATGCCGCTGTCCTCCCGTACCACCATGACCACTCGCGTCTCATAGACCTTTCGAGAGGTCAAATCCGGCGGCAAATGCTCTCGGTGGCGCAAAATCAAGAAGGCTGCATCCAAGTCACCGTAAATCACCTGGTCTGCGCATTCTGTGAAGGGAGCGCGGATCAAGGTCAGCTCCACACCGGGATTCTGAAGGCCAAAGTGCGCCAGCGCTTCTGTGACGCCGATGCATTCGTAGTGATCCTCGGTATTGTCAAAGCCAATCCGCAGAATTCCATTTTTCCGACTCTGACTTTTCCGGATGACATCAGGCAGCAGGGCCGCCTGCTCCAGCATCTCCTGTGCAGGAAGCATCAGAGCCTCCCCCTCCGGCGTCAGCGAGACCTTCCGGCGATCTCGCACAAACAGTTCTGCGCCCAACTCCCGTTCCAGTTCCGCAATCTGATAACTCAGAGCGGGCTGTGAAATATACAGGCTCTCAGCGGCCCGGCTGAAATTTAACTGCTCCGCTACCTTCAAAAAATACTCCAGCTGTTTGAGTTCCATTTCATCTCCTCTTTTCCACTTGATTCCTAAGGCAACACCGCACAATTGCGTCTACGGGCTTTGGCGGTCCTTTTCCCCCACAAATTTGCTGCGAAAAGTTTGAAATAAACAAAGTGTTCCTGCACTTTCGTAACAAATTTGTGATGCATAATTCCACGCCAAATCTCCTTGTCGAATTATGAGGTGTTGCCCTAAATATTATTATAAGGAATGGACTGCTGCGGCGCAAGGGAAAGTTTGCTCTCTTTGCATAGACGGCAGAGATACTGCCCGATCTGCCCAGCCTTCAACCGCAGCGCGAAATTTTTTGACGAACTATATGCGAATGTATCGGCCTGTTTAATTTCTGTTTATGCGGTTTAACTCGTTGTCCTCAGCCAGCAGGATGCGGATCCGTTCCAGCGTGGTTCCCTGCTCCGGTTCTGCCGTGGGCACAGCTTCTGCTCTTGCGATTTGGAAGGGGATCCGCACCGTAAATACCGAGCCTCTGCTCACCTCACTCTCTACATCAATGGTGGCGTGCATCTGATCCACCAGTGCCTTCGCAATGGCATACCCAGGCCAGTGTCCTACTATACGCTGCGGGCATCCACCTTAAAGATGCACTTGGACAGCATCAGAATTTGGCCCTTTCCATCCTGCAGGGCCGTCATCTCTACATAAATGTACTTTTTGTTCCAAAGCCTCTCTTTCGTGGGTACCTCTTATTCTATTGTCCGCTTTTCACTGGGCGGTTTACGGCGGACACAAGTGCCTGCCCGTATAATATTCCAAGTGTACCACTTTTTTCTGAAATAGAATACCATATTAGTAGGGGTTCGACGTTTTTTACAGGTGCCGGTGCGGCTGGGGAAAGCGTTTTGAGGCGGCGGGCAAAAGGATATCGCATATTACGAAAAAGGGCGGAGCGGATTTGATTCCCGCTCTGCCCTTCTGAAATTTTACAGATATCTGCCGGTGAGGCTGTCTTTGTTCCCTTTGATTTCCTGCGGGGTCCCAGCGGCAACGATCCTGCCGCCGTCCTCTCCACCGCCGGGGCCCATGTCGATGACGAAATCTGCGTTGCGGATCACGTCCAGATCGTGCTCAATGACGATCATTGTGGCGCCGTTGTCCAGAAGCGCCTGAAAAACACCCAAAAGCACCTGCACGTCCAGCGGGTGCAGACCGATGGACGGCTCATCGAACACAAACACGGAATCTGTCCGGGTTTTGCCGATCTCACTGGCCAGCTTCAGACGCTGGGCCTCGCCGCCGGAGAGACTGGGGGTCTCTTCGCCCAGCGTCAGATAGCCAAGCCCCAAGTCCAGCAGCCGCCTGGCAGTGCCGAGAAAGGCCTCACAGATGCTCTCTGCCATGGGGCGCATTTCCTCCGGGAGACTGTCCGGGACGCCCTTTATCCAAGTTACCAGCGAAGAGAGCGTCATAGTGCAGGCCTCATCCAGCGAGATCCCCCTCAGCTTTGGGGCACGGGCAGCAGCGGAAAGGCGCGAGCCATGGCACTCCGGGCAGACCAGTTCCTTCCCTGCGGCCACAGCCAGAGACGGCGTTAAATAATGCCCATTGGGGCAGCAGTGGCTTGCAAGGCGGGAATACATCAGCTGCAGACTGTTCAGCAGCTCCGTTCCTGTACCGAAGGTGCTGCGGAACACCGGGGCGCTGATGCAGGGCCAGCGCGGCGGGGACATACATCACCTCGTCCACGCTGGCCTTTGCCGCCTGGGTCATACGGCGGCGGGTGTAGGTAGCGAGGGCTTCCAGGTATCGGCGGGAGCCCTCTGCATGCGGACAGCGTTCGCTGCGGCAAGCCAGATCTGAGAGCCGGGAAAATAACCGTAAGATAACAGCAGGGACTTCCGATTTGACGGAGGTCTCTGCTGTGTTGCGCAGTCATAGTGGCTGTTAATTTCTAATGAATCGTGCAGCAGAAAATGGGGAAATATTTGAAATGGTATGCTCTAGACTTAGGAGCTGTTCGTCAACTTGACCGTTTAAGGACTCTACTTTTGTGTGATTGCACAAATCATACAATATTTTGGAGAAAAAGTTGAAAAATACAATAGTTATGGTATAATAACAGTATCTCTTATACCACCACGAGAGAAAAAGTGTGTTACTGCAATAAGGTAAAACACCACAAAGCTCTGCCCTGACTGCCTTAGCAGTTAGGGCATCTTTGCTATATGGAGGGCTGAATATGACTTCGCAAGCTATTCGATACACGTTGGGACTCGATATTGGCATTGCCTCGGTCGGTTGGGCAGTGCTCAAAAATGGTTCAGATGGAGAGCCTTATAAAATTGAGAATCTGGGCGTCAGAATTTTTGACAAAGCAGAAGTTCCGAAGACTGGTGCGTCATTAGCAGCTCCCAGAAGGGAAGCACGTAGCAGCCGGCGTGTCGTTCGCCGCAGACGGCACCGCAAAGAGAGAATCAAGTATTTAATTGAGCAAGAAGGTATCATGACGCAAACTGAAATGATGCAGTTGTTTCAAAATTCCTCCTTTGAAAAATCGGTTTATGAGATCCGTGTAGAGGCATTAGATCGTTTGCTAACCAGGGAGGAAGCTGTTCGGCTACTGATTCATTTTGCACAGCGTCGGGGCTACAAATCAAACAGTAAAGCTGAAGAAGCCAAAGATAACGAAAATGGTGTTATCAAGCAAGCTATCTCACAGAATAAGCAAGTCATGAAAGCGCATGGATACCGCACGTTTGGTGAGATGCTGCTCATGGATGACCGGTTTTATTACACACAGCCGGATGGTGCAAGGATTTTTATTCCCCACAACAAAGCATCCGACTACAAAGTAACTGCAGAGCGCGGTATGCTTGCAGACGAACTTCATATGATTTTTGCGGCGCAGCGCTCGCTGGGAAGTCTGTGGTTTTCGGATACATTTGAAACCGCATATATGGAAGTGTGGTCCAGCCAACGCAGTTTTGATGAAGGTCCAGGCGGCAATAGCCAATATGGTGGGAATCAGATTGAAAAGATGTTAGGAAAATGCTTTGATGGAGAACTAAGAGCCCCAAAAGCAAGCTATTCTGCCGAGTATTTTCGACTTCTTCAAGACATAAATCACCTGCGAATCGTATCGCTTGATGGTGCATCGTCTCCGCTCACTCAGGAACAGCGGGATATCGTTGTTGCAGCTTCTAAGAAATCAGGCACGCTTACCTATACGCAGCTCCGTAAAAAACTAGCATTAGCGGACGATCAGTATTTCAATGCCCTCTATTATGGAGACAAGACAACTGCTGAAATAGAGAAGAAAAAGTTCGGACATCTCCAGTTTTATCATCAGCTCCGTACTGTGCTGGATAAGGTAGAAAAAGGGGCAGCGGATACTTTGACATGGGAGCAGCGAGATGAGATCGCTCGTATCTTGACTGTGTATAAAGCCGATGACCGGAGGACTGACGAACTACAGAAGGCAGGCATTCCTGAAAAATACATAGATGCGTTGCTTCCGCTTTCTCCTACAAAGGCAATGCATTTATCCATAACTGCAATCAAGAAAATCATTCCATATCTCGAGGCTGGAATGCCTTACAGCGATGCACTCTCTAAAGCGTATGGCAATCAAACTAACGCAAGCACTTCTTCCAAAAAGCACAAGCTATCTTTGAGCGACATTGAGGAGATTACAAATCCCGTGGTTCGTCGGGCTGTGTCGCAGAGTATCAAGGTCATCAATGCAATTGTACGCCAATACGGTGCGCCGGAACGTGTTAGAATTGAGCTTGCTCGGGAAATGGGTAAGAACTTCAAAGACAGAAGGATGATTGAGACACGCCAGACAGACAATGCAGCGAAAAACGAACGTATCAAGGCGCAGATTTCTGAATATAAAAG
>OLPN01003255.1_pt1 | contig 11569 bp, 9 predicted proteins | sample 1672601 | NCBI WGS metagenome assembly OLPN01 (sample SAMEA3136704, study PRJEB25190) | human gut metagenome | reverse complement strand
GTGGAGCGTTCTCTGCGTGTGCTGGACGGCTCTGTCACCGTGATGTGCGCCAAAGGCGGTGTGGAGCCCCAGTCTGAGACGGTGTGGCGTCAGGCCGACCACTATCATGTTCCCCGGATGGTGTACGTCAATAAGATGGACATCACCGGCGCGGATTTCTATCACGTGCTGGACATGATCCATGATCGTCTGAAGTGCAACGCCGTGCCCATCCAGCTGCCCATCGGGAAGGAGGATACCTTCAAGGGTATCATCGATCTGGTGGAGATGGATGCTGATATCTACTACGATCAGCTGGGCAAGGATATGCGTGTGGAGCCCATCCCTGAGGACATGGTGGACTTGGCCAACGAGTATCGCGAGAAGCTGCTGGACGCCGTTTCCATGTTCGATGATGAGATCATGGAGATGTATCTGGAGGGTCAGGAGATCCCCGCTTCCAAGATCCGTGCCGCCATCCGTAAGGCCACGCTGGCTGTGGAAATGGTGCCTGTCACCTGCGGTTCTTCCTACCGCAACAAAGGCGTCCAGAAGCTGCTGGATGCCGTGGTGGACTATATGCCCGCTCCCACCGATATCGAGGCCATCAGGGGTGTCAACCCCAAGACCGAGGAGGAGGAGGACCGTCACGCTTCCGACGACGAGCCCTTCGCCGCACTGGCCTTCAAGATCATGACCGACCCCTATGTGGGCCGTCTGAGCTTCTTCCGTGTGTACTCCGGTACGCTGAACACAGGTTCTGCGGTGCTCAATGCCACCAAGAACAAGCGTGAGCGTGTGGGTCGTCTGCTGCAGATGCACGCCAATCACCGTGAGGATCTGGAGACCGTCTATGCCGGCGACATCGCCGCCATGGTGGGCCTGAAGAACACCACCACGGGTGATACCCTGTGCGACGAGAAGAACCCCATCGTTCTGGAGTCCATGGAATTCCCCGAGCCTGTGATTCGTGTGGCCATCGAGCCCAAGACCAAGGCCGGTCAGGAGAAGATGGGCATCGCGCTGATGAAGCTGGCTGAGGAAGACCCGACCTTCCGGGCCTACACCGACGAGGAGACGGGTCAGACCATCATCGCCGGTATGGGTGAGCTGCATCTGGAGATCATCGTGGACCGTCTGCTGCGTGAGTTCAAGGTAGAGGCCAATGTGGGCGCTCCTCAAGTGGCTTACAAGGAGACCGTCCGCAAGAAGGTCAACCACGAGACCAAGTACAAGCGCCAGAGCGGTGGCTCCGGCCAGTACGGTCACGTGAAGATCACGCTGGAGCCCAACGAGTCCGGCAAGGGCTACGAGTTCATCAACAAGATCGTTGGCGGTGCTATCCCGAAGGAATATATCGAGCCTGTTAATCAGGGTATCCAGGGCGCTATGCAGTCTGGTATCCTCGCAGGCTACCCGGTTGTTGACGTTAAGGTAACCCTGTATGATGGCTCTTACCACGAAGTCGACTCCTCTGAGATGGCGTTCAAGATCGCTGGTTCTATGGCGTTCAAGGAAGGTATGAAGAAGGCTGATCCGGTTCTGATGGAGCCGATCATGCAGGTTGACGTAATGGTACCGGAGGAGTATATGGGCGACGTTATCGGCGACCTGAACTCCCGTCGTGGTCAGATCCAGGGCATGGAGCCGCGCGGCGGCGTACAGGCTATCTCTGCCGGCGTTCCGCTGAGCGAGATGTTCGGTTACGCAACTGCTCTGCGTTCCCGCACCCAGGGCCGTGGCCAGTACACCATGCAGCCGAGCCACTACACTGAAGTGCCGAAGAGCATTCAGGAGAAGATCATCGACAACCGTACCAAAAACAACGACTAAAATCTGCTGCAGCCTATTGCATTTTTTCTCGAAATGCAGTAAAATAAATGCAACATGACTTTTAATTCATTTTACGAGGAGGATATCCACAATGGCAAAGGAAAAATTTGACCGTTCTCTGCCGCACGTTAACATTGGCACCATCGGCCACGTTGACCACGGCAAGACCACTCTGACCGCTGCAATCACCAAGGTTCTGGCTCTCGAGGGCGATGCTGAGTATCAGGCATACGACGCAATCGACAAGGCTCCGGAGGAGAAGGAGCGCGGCATTACCATCAACACCGCACACGTTGAGTATCACACCGCTAAGCGTCACTACGCTCACGTTGACTGCCCGGGCCATGCCGACTACGTTAAGAACATGATCACCGGCGCTGCTCAGATGGACGGTGCTATCCTGGTTGTATCCGCTGCTGACGGCCCGATGCCGCAGACCCGCGAGCATATCCTGCTGTCCCGTCAGGTAGGCGTTCCGTATATCGTTGTCTTCATGAACAAGGCTGATCAGGTAGACGACGAGGAGCTGCTCGACCTGGTTGAGATGGAGATCCGTGAGCTGCTGTCCTCTTACGATTTCCCGGGCGACGACGTTCCGGTAATCCGTGGTTCCGCTCTGAACGTTCTGACCTGCGAGTCCAAGGATCCGAACGCTCCGGAGTACAAGTGCATCCACGAGCTGATGGACGCTGTTGACTCTTATATCCCGACCCCGGACCGCGCTGCTGACAAGCCGTTCATCATGCCGGTTGAGGACGTATTCTCCATCACCGGTCGTGGTACCGTAGCTACCGGCCGTGTAGAGCGTGGCGTGCTGAAGATGGGCGAGGAAGTTGAGATCGTTGGTCTGATGGACGCTCCGCGCAAGACCGTTGTAACCGGCATCGAGATGTTCCGCAAGCTGCTGGACTACGCTGAAGCAGGCGACAACATCGGTGCTCTGCTCCGTGGTATCCAGAAGAACGAGGTTGAGCGTGGCCAGGTTCTGGCTAAGCCGGGCTCCATTCACCCGCACACCAAGTTCCACGGTCAGGTATACGTTCTGAAGAAGGAAGAGGGCGGCCGTCATACTCCGTTCTTCAACAACTACCGTCCGCAGTTCTACTTCCGTACCACCGACGTAACTGGCGTTATCACTCTGCCGGAAGGCACTGAGATGTGCATGCCGGGCGATAACGTTGAGATGGACGTTGAGCTGATCACCCCGATCGCTATCGAGGAAGGCCTGCGTTTCGCTATCCGTGAGGGTGGCCGCACCGTAGGTTCCGGCGTCGTAACCGCTATCAACGCTTAATTTCAGTTAAGCAATAGCATAACGCAATTTACAAGCTCCCATGCTTCGGCATGGGAGCTTTTTGTGCGTAAAATCCTCTTTCCTGCGCATACTATGCAAAGGAGGGATGCAATTATGTCGGAAAATCACGAAAACCGCTATCAGCTCCGGGCCGCCGCAAAGGCGTTCGAGTGGCTGCGCCGCAGCAAACCGGCAGTGGCCGCGAGGGAACAGGAAAAGATGAGCGAAGGTATCTCGTTGCCGCCCAATGAACGGGATTGCGGAACCGCCTGTTCCATGCAGGGCACCGATCGGGAAACGCTGAATGAGTGGTGCAAAGAACATGAAACCTGAAAAAGAGACGCGAAAGCGTCTCTTTTTCAGGAATGGAGAATTGAGAGTGGAAAATGAAATTTGGTTATCGTTCTATCATCACGTTCATTCTCCATTCTCAATTTTCAATTTTCAATTATCCCCGGATTTTCTGCTCGGTTTACTTATCCGAACAATTGTGCTATACTATATACTAACAAAGTGTTCCCTCCGTGCATAGGCTGATAGCAGGAGGGAACGCTCATGTCTGTTTTTCTGCAATCGGTTCTGGCGGTATTTGCCGCAGTGGGATTTTACACCGTGCTGCACACGGTGTACGAGATCGTCTCCGTACGGCTGCTGCGGCTGCACGGCTCGGCGGAGCTGACGCTGTACGGCGACGGCTGCGATGCCGTCAGCGAACACCTGATCCGCGCGGCACTGCGCGTGCGGCGGCAGTATTTTCCCGGTCTGCTGATCACATTTGTCGAAATCGGCAGCGGGCAGGGACAGAACATCGCCAAGTACATGGCGGCACGGCAGGACATAACCTATCTGGAATGACAAGTTGGGACGGTGGGACGTTGGACGAAAGAGAATATTTGATCGTGCGCGGCACGGTGCAGCAGATCGTTTACTACAACGACGAAAACGGCTATGCCGTGCTGCGCCTTGCTGCGGAAAACGGAGCCGAGGTCACGGCGACCGGCACGTTTCCCAACATTGGACTGGGTGAGGAGGTCATTCTGACCGGCTGCTGGGTGACGCACCCGACCTACGGCGAGCAGTTTGCGACCGAGGCGTTTGAGCGCCGGCTGCCGACCTCGGTGCGCGGCATCGCGGAGTACCTCGGTTCGGGTCTGATTCGCGGCATCGGTCCGCGGCTGGCGGCAAAAATTGCGGAAAAGTTCGGTGAGGACACGTTTGACATTCTTATGCACGAGCCGGAGCGTCTGTCGGAGCTGCGCGGCATTACCGACCGCAAGGCGAAGGAGATCGGCCGTCAGTTCACCGAACAGAGCGAAATGCGCCTGCTGATGGACTTTCTGAGCGAACACGGTCTGCCGGTCGCGCTCACGCCGCTGCTGTACAAGCGCCTGCACGACAGCGCCATCGACGCGCTGTGCGAGAACCCGTATCTGCTGTGTGACCCATACTATGATGTGGATTTCAAGCTGGCGGACGGTCTGGCGATGGAGCTTGGGCTGTCGCTGCTGAGCGATGAGCGCGTGGACGCGGGCATTCTGTATACACTGACCTTTAACCTGAACAACGGCCACACGTTCATCCCAGTGGAGAAGCTGTTGTACGCGGTGTGCATGCTGCTGAGCGACGATGACGTGGTCGTGGACGAGGACCGGGCGCTGCACGGCATTGCTCGCCTGGAGGAGAAGGGGCGGCTGGTGCGTGAGCACATCGCAGGCCGCGACGCGGTCTATCTGCGCGATATGCACGACGCGGAGGCCTACCTTGCCGAAATGCTCGGCTACATGGCAGAGCGCAATTATGAGTACGATTTTGATGTGGATGAGCTGCTTTCCGCGCTTTTGGAGAACAGTGAGTTCACTTTTTCCGAGAAACAGCAGCTTGCGATTTCAACGGCTGCACGCAATGGTCTGGTTATCCTGACCGGCGGCCCGGGCACCGGCAAAACGACTACGGTGCGCGGCATCCTGCAGGTGTTTGAGGCACTGGGACTGGACACGCTGCTCGCCGCGCCGACCGGCCGCGCGGCAAAACGTCTTTCCGACCTGACCGGTATGGAGGCGAAAACCATTCACCGGCTGCTCGAGGCAGGCTTTGCGGGCGGCGGACGCACGGTGTTTGCCCGCAGTGTGACCAATCCGCTCGAGTGCGATGCGGTCATTCTGGACGAGGTGTCCATGGTGGACATCACGCTCATGCAGGCGCTCATCAATGCGCTGCCGCATGGTGCGCGGCTCGTGCTCGTCGGTGATGCCGATCAGCTGCCGCCGGTCGGTCCGGGCAACTTCCTGCGCGACCTGATCACCTCGCATCGGGTGCCGACCATTCAGCTGACCGAGATTTTCCGTCAGGCGCAGCAGTCGGATATTGTCATGAACGCGCACGCGGTCAACGCGGGTGAAATGCCCAGGCCATCCGGCGCGGACGGCGACTTTTTCATCATGAAACGGGCGGATCCGGCGTCTGTTATCGAAACGGTGGCACAGCTTTGCGCCCAGAGACTGCCCAAGCACTACGGCTTTACTCCTGCACAGATACAGGTGCTTTCGCCTGCCAAGCGGCACGGCAGCGGAACTATTCCGCTCAACCGCCGTCTGCAGGAGGCACTCAATCCACCAAGTGAAAGCAAGCTGGAAAAGCGCTTCGGAGACACCATTTTCCGCGAGGGCGACCGCGTGATGCAGGTGCGAAACAACTACGACATCGTGTGGGAAAAACAGGGGGACGACGAGCAGGGAACCGGCGTGTTCAACGGCGACGTCGGCGAGATCATCCGCATTTTTCCGCAGCAGGAGTGCATGGTGATTCGCTTTGACGACCGCATTGCGACTTACACCTTCGATATGCTGAACGAGCTGGAGCTGGCGTATGCCGTTACCGTACATAAATCGCAGGGCAGCGAGTTTGATGCGGTGGTGCTCGCTCTGTCGGACGGTCTGCCGCGCAAGCTGCTCACGCGCAACATTCTCTACACCGCGATCACACGCGCGAAGCGCCTGCTCGTTATCGTCGGCAGTCAGGACGTGGTAGCGTATATGGTAAATAACAACCAGAAGGGCAGACGGTACAGCGCGCTGAAAGCCCGTCTTAGGTTAGCCGAAACTCAGTAAAAGGTGCTGATAAAATGCAGAAGAAAGAGAAAAATACTCGCAAGGGCTTTACGCTGGTAGAATTGATCGTTGTGCTGGTCATTCTGGCGATCCTTGCGGCGTTTATGATACCGGCGCTGATACAGTATATCGAGAGAAGTTTGGAGGCATCCGACCTTATCGAGGTGCGGGCGGCGTATATCGATGTGCTGGCTGCGGTTACGGAGCAGGACAGCGAAAACATGAGCAAGACGGTCAGGCTGAAGCAGAAGCAGGATGACTGGCAGTCGAGAGATCCCATTACAATTGCAGGCATTACCCATTATAAGGAGCAAGGAGATACCGCAAACTGGAAAGGAATCCCTACCGCGGGCGGAGAATGCGAAGTGTACTATGACAGCGCAAAGGCTGTGATCGTGTTTGACTGGAAAGGCAAGAGCACAGCGGGCAGCACGATCAATTGGAAAGAGGATCTGCACGGCATACTCGAGAAGACCGACATTTTACCGAACCTGAAGAATAATCAGAATTTTGAGATCGACTCGAAGTGCACCAATTCAAGTATGGTTCCCAAGGTGGTGGAGCAGATCGGAAACGACAGCCTGCTGAACAAGGGCACATGGGCGTTTCTCGGCAGTTCCACGAACAAGAGCAACCGCTATTTGTTCTGGACATCGGTCGATACAGATGCCGTGGGTGCGGGCAAGCAGATACCGGTCATTGTCAGCTCGGCGAACGGCGGCTTTTACATCTCCAAAACGATTACCGCGACCCGGAGCAACAAGGTCAAAAACTATGTTGCGATTACGGACCATATCAACAGTTACAGCAGCTTTCAGACATATACCACCGGCAAGAGATATGAAACGCTGACGGAGGCTTATAGCGCATATAAAAAACAGGTAAACGACAACGCAGAATTCACGGAGTATAAGGACACACTGCCGGAGTGATGCCATTTTCTCTGTCGAATTTTCGGTATTTGCCCCGGAGTCTTGCAAATGGCGCACAAAATCTGTATAATGGTAATACTGTCAATCCACGCGAACAGAGCGCGGAGAAAGGAATGAAATATGGCTTCTTTTCTGCAAAGAATCGCGAAAAAGATGTCGCTTTTTTCGAGCGATATCGGCATCGACCTCGGCACGGCAACCGTGCTGGTCTATGTCAAGGGCAAGGGCGTTGTACTTAACGAGCCGTCCGTTGTGGCGGTGGACAAGGTTTCCGGTAAAATCCTTGCCGTGGGCGAGGAAGCGCAGAGCATGCTTGGCCGTACACCGGGCAATATTGTCGCCATCCGTCCGCTGCGCGAGGGCGTTATTTCGGATTACGAGATGACCGAGCGCATGATCAAGGAATTCATCGCAAAGGTGCAGGGTATCCACCTGTTCAAGCCGAATGTGGTCATTTGCGTGCCGTCCATCATCACCGAGGTGGAGGAGCGTGCCGTCATTGATGCGGGCACGCAGGCGGGCGCAAAGCGCGTTTTTCTGGTCGAGGAGCCGGTCGCGGCGGCCATCGGCGCGGGCATCAACATCAACAGGGCCAACGGCAATCTGGTGGTCGATATTGGCGGCGGCACGACCGACGTGGCGGTTATTTCGCTCGGCGGCATTGTCGAGTCCACGTCCATCAAGGTCGCGGGCGATAAGTTCGACGAGGCCATTGTCAAGTACGTCCGCCGCAAGCACAATGCACTGATCGGCGACCGCACGGCAGAGGAGATCAAGCGCACGGTCGGCTGTGTGTATCCGCGCAGCGAGGAAGCGATCATGGAGGTCAGGGGACGCTGTCTGATGACCGGTCTGCCGCGCACGTTTACCGTAAGCTCGAGTGAGATTCTCGATGCGCTCGAGGAGGTCTCCTCAGCAATCGTCGAGGCGGTGCACTGGGTGCTCGAGCGCACACCTCCCGAGCTGACCGGCGACATTTCCGCCAACGGCATCACCATGACAGGCGGCGGTTCGCTGATCTGGGGCTTCGATAAGCTGATCGCCTCCAAGACCGGCATTCCGACGCGCGTCGCGGACGAAGCGGTTTCGTGTGTGGCTTACGGTACCGGCAACTGTCTGGAAAACCTGTCGAAAATGCAGGACGGTACGATGAATCTGTCGCGGCAGAGACAAATGAAAGCGCGCTGACGCTTTATAGGGGTATCCATACTCCCTATATACGGCAGACAGTTCCGGAAGGAAAATCTGTCATGCGGATGCAATTTGCAAGCAAATTGAAATTTTTAAGATTGGCTTTATTGTGGGGAAGGTGAATCTTGATGAGTAAAAACGTAGTTGCAACCATTCGAGAGGACGCACCGTTCGTACCGGCGGGACGCTATTACTTATTTTCCGAGCCGGCGGCGTGGACGCTGATGCCGACCGACGAGGGCAGCGGGCAGCTGCCGCTCACGCTGGACAAGGGTGCGTACACGCTTACCGCGGACGCGGCACCGACCGAGCCGGACGAAATACAGGGTCTGCTCCGCGTGTACAAGGTGCGTCCGATCGCGCTGACGCTGACCGATGTGTGCGGCACAAAGGCGGCGCTTTCCGTGTCGTACCGTGCGGAAAACCTTGCGGTGCTGCAGGAATGGGGACTGGACTGCCGCAGTGCCGGAGAGCCGAAGAACCCGCCCGAAAAGTCCTTTCTGGTGAGGGTGGCGGACGGCGGTGAACTGCTGTCAAAGGGCAAGCTGGAGGTCTGGCGCGAAGGCGATACGCTGTGCTTTTTCCGGCGGGATAGAAACCTTTACACGGGCAAGGACAACCTGTACAGCGGCGAACTGCCGGTGCAGGCAATCCGGTTTTACCGTCTGTGCGGCGGCATGCGCACGGAAACGCGCGTATCCGGCGGCGGTGTGACCGTTGACCGCTCGGCGGCATACTGGGCAGGCTGGGAACATCCGTTTTCGTTCAATCCGCATGGACGCGCCATCGAGGCGGCGGTGCAGTCCGAACCGGTCCGCACCGAGCAGGTGCAGCACGATGAACGATATGTGCAGCTTCGGGTGCAGTGGGAAAACCGGCGCGTGGACCTGCGGTTTTCGCCGGACAGCCTTGCGGCGTTTGACGCGCTCATTCCGGAAAAGGAATTTGACGAGGTGGCGCTGAGCGACCGCACACCGACACCGGTCGAGCAGCTTTCCGTTCTGGCAGGGCTGTGCGAGCGCGGCTTTGTCACGCGCGAAGAATTTGAGCAGGCGAAAGCGCGTCTGCTCGGGAAAATCTGAGGAATTTATGACCGAACAGGAAAAATACATGAAGGCCGCGCTCAAACTGGCGCAAAAGGCGGCGGACGAGGGCGAAGTGCCGGTCGGCGCGGTGGTTGTCTGCGACGGCAAAATTGTCGGACGCGGACGCAACCGCCGGGAAACAAAGAAAAACGCACTGCACCATGCAGAAATCGAGGCCATCGAGAAGGCGTGCAAAAAGCTGGGCGGCTGGCGGCTGCACCGCTGCGATCTGTACGTTACGCTCGAGCCGTGCCCGATGTGCGCAGGCGCGCTCATCAACTCGCGCATGAAAACCGTGTACTACGGTGCGCCCGACCCGAAGGCCGGCTCGTGCGGCTCGCTGATAAATCTGTTCGCACTGCCGTACAATCATCAGCCCGCGCTGGTGAGCGGCGTGCTGGAGCAGGAATGCGCGGACATTCTGCGGAATTTCTTCCGCGAGCTGCGCAAAAAGCGGAAAGAGATCCGCAAATTAGAGAAATCACGCGTCGAAGAACAATCATGACGCTTGATTATAGTATGTAAGTCGTGCCGATATTGCAGTTTGCTCAATACGCGGCACAGAAAAAAGGGGAAAAATAAACAATGCCAAGAGAAAGACTCGGTTCACGTCTCGGCTTCATCCTGCTTTCCGCAGGCTGCGCCATCGGCGTGGGCAACGTATGGAAGTTCCCGTGGATGGTCGGTCAGTACGGCGGCGGCGCGTTCGTCGTGTGCTATGTGCTGTTCCTGCTCATCCTCGGTCTGCCGATCATGACGATGGAATTTGCCATCGGCCGTGCGAGCCAGAAAAGTCCGGTGCGGGCGTATCAGGCGCTCGAGAAGCCGGGCAGCAAGTGGCACATCCACGGCTATCTGGCGATGATCGGCAACTACCTGCTGATGATGTTCTACACCACCGTGTGCGGCTGGATGCTGTACTACTTCTACCTGACGGTCAGCGGCCGATTTGTCGGTGCGACCAGTGAGCAGGTGCAGGCAGCCTTTCCGGAAATGCTCGGCAAGCCGGTGGTTATGACGGTCTGCATGGTTGCGGTCGTTATCGTCGGCTTTATGATCAACTCGTTCGGTCTGCAGGGCGGTCTGGAGCGCGTTACCAAGGTGATGATGATCATTCTGCTGGCCATCATGGTTATTCTGGCGATCAACAGCATCGTGACCGAAGGCTCGGGCGAGGGTCTGCGCTTCTATCTGATTCCGGATCTCGGCCGTATGCAGGAGTGCGGCATCGCCAATGTTATCGTTGCCGCGATGAATCAGGCGTTCTTCACGCTGTCGCTCGGCATCGGCGCGATGGCTATCTTCGGCAGCTATATCGGCAAGGGCCGTGCGCTGCTCGGCGAGGCCGTCAATGTTGCGATTCTGGATACGTTCGTAGCATTTACTGCCGGTCTGATCATCTTCCCGGCGTGCTTCGCCTTCGGCGTGGCACCGGACAGCGGTCCGAACCTGATCTTCGTCACGCTGCCGAATATCTTTAACCACATGGCGCTCGGCCGCCTGTGGGGCAGCCTGTTCTTCGTATTCATGGCGTTTGCGGCCTTCTCGACCGTCCTCGCTGTGTTCGAGAACATCATGTCCTGCTGCATGGACCTGACCGGCTGGAGCCGCAAAAAGACCGCAGCCATCAACATCGTGCTGATGATCCTGCTGTCGCTGCCGTGCGTGCTCGGTTTCAATGTCTGGTCCGGCTTCCAGCCGTTCGGCGCAGGCTCAAACGTGCTCGACCTCGAGGACTTCCTCGTGTCCAACATCTGGCTGCCGCTCGGTTCGCTGGTTTACCTGCTGTTCTGCACCTCCCGCTGCGGCTGGGGCTGGAAGAACTTCAAGGAGGAGGCCAACGAAGGCGGCGGACTCAAGGTCAAGGATAATATCCGCTTCTATGTAAGCTATATCCTGCCGATTATCGTGCTCATCATCTTTGCACTCGGCATTAAGGATAAGTTCTTCTAAAGAAATGCGAAAAGCACCGCGAAAGCGGTGCTTTTTTTCGTATGCGAAGCAGTAATTGAGAATAGAAAATGGAGATTGACCCTGCGGTGAAGTAATGTGCAGATGGGTTGCACGGCGGGGCACCCCAGTGTGGCTTCTCCTGCCCTTCGGGCAATTCACCTTGTGTTGCGCCTGCGGAGACCCTCCGGTCTGTGT
>OLPN01003252.1_pt1 | contig 11572 bp, 10 predicted proteins | sample 1672601 | NCBI WGS metagenome assembly OLPN01 (sample SAMEA3136704, study PRJEB25190) | human gut metagenome | reverse complement strand
GCTACGAGATCCCCATGACCCGCTATTTCTACGAGTATCAGGCACCGGAAGCCGTAGAGGATATCGTGGCACGCATTACCGCACTGGAACAGGATATCTCCGCCGGGCTGGCAGAGCTGTTTCATAAAGCCTGATTTGAGTTGTTTCCATTTTGGAAACTGCTTCCTCTACTTTTATTTACTAAACTTGTGCAGAATTTTCACAAGTTTACGGAAAGGATTCTCAAATGAGTGAAAACGAACGGAAAAGCATGATTAAGGTTCGCGGTGGATTTAGTGAGCGAATTGGAAAACCCACTTGTATAACTACAGTTCAATTGAACGAATTTGATGATCATACACGAACACAAATCAGCAATCAGCTTTTCAAATTATTAGATTATATTTTTTCTAACCAAGATGAGTATAGTGTTGGGATGTACCAAGGCCCTGCATCAAACATGGGAAGCGATTTTTGCAAAGCCTTGCGTGCAGACGTTCTCGGTTATTCAGTATTTCTTCACCCATCCGATATAATTCGATGGGATCGCGAGTTTTATCGAATTGATAATGTTATCGCTCAGGCACCTTATAATGAAGTTTTAGATGTTATTGAATACTGTTATTATTGGGTTACTCATCGTTCCGTTCCTCTTATTAAAACAACGTGGAAAAATGCATTTAATATGTTGTTCCGTCAAGAATATGTTGGCTACCGCTTTGTTTCTGATCAAATTGTTCCTATCACAGATGAGCTTGAAATCCGTGAAATAGAACAAGCCTGTAAAACTCCTTTTGATGGTGCTCGCACACAGCTTCAAAAAGCCCTTGGTTTCTTGTCCGATAGAGAACATCCCGATTACAAAAACTGCGTTAAAGAAAGTATCAGTGCTGTCGAATCTGTCTGCAAGGTTATTTCTGGCAGCGAAAAGGCTGCATTAAAAGATGCACTCAATGGTTTAATTGCCAATGGCATGAACATCCACGGCAGCTTAAAATCTGCTATTTTAGCCTTATACGGCTACGCTTCCGATGAAGGCGGCATTCGCCATGCCGAGCGTGAAACCGAAAGCACCGTCACTTTTGAAGAAGCAAAATTTATGATAGTTACTTGCAGTGCAATCGTCAACTATCTGGTTGCAGAATACGGAAAGCATGGTGCAGGAAATGCGTAAAATGAAAGACAGCGGCATTGAATGGATTGGGGAGATTCCGGAGGGGTGGGAGATTCATCGCATCAAAACGCATTTCTCCATTATCTCTGGCAGCGGTTTCAAACCCGAATTGCAAGGTCAATCCACTGGCGACTTTCCAGTTTGCAAAGCGAGCGACATTAGCAGTTCCGGGCACTATCTTCATACTTCAGCCAATTATATTTCATCGGACATTGTTAAATCACAGCACTTTTCAATCATCCCAAAAGGTAGCATTCTCTTTGCCAAAATTGGTGAAGCTATGCGAAAGAATAATCGTTCTCTTTGCTCGCTTGATTGTTGTGTAGATAATAACTGTCAAGGTCTTGTACCCAAGAATATCTCCTCTGAGTTTTCATATTATCTCTTCACTTGTATCGACATGACATGGTTTGACAATGCGGGAACCATCCCATGTATTAACAATCAAAAATTATACGACTGTCGTATCCCATTTCCATCCTACGATGAGCAGCTACTTATCGCCAACCACTTAAATATCCAATGCGACAAAATCAATGAAATGCTTTTCCATATTCGTGCCAGCATTGAGGAATACAAAAAGCTCAAACAGGCAGTGATTACGCAGGCTGTCACCAAAGGCGTGCGTGGGGAGCGGGAGATGAAGGATAGCAGGGTTGAGTGGATTGGGGAGATTCCCAAAGAGTGGCGAAAAACTCAACTACGTCACTGTGCTACAATCAAATCTGGCATTACACTCGGAAAAAGTTATAGCAAAGATACAGTCTTAATAGAGCGTCCTTATTTAAGAGTTGCAAATGTGCAGGGCGGTTATGTTGATTTAAACGATTTGGCTACCATCCAAGTAACACCTGATGAAGATTTGAAATACAGACTTCATTCTGGTGATGTTCTTATGACCGAAGGCGGCGACCGTGACAAACTTGGCAGAGGTTGTGTCTGGCATGGTGAAATTGAGCCTTGTCTGCATCAGAATCATGTATTTGCTGTCCAAACCAATGAAACTGTTTTACTTCCAGAGTTTTTGGAATATTTGACCGCTTCTGATGTTGGTCGTTCCTATTTTGATGTAACGGCAATCAAAACCACAAATCTGGCTTGTACAAGTTCTAGCAAAGTTCTTGCATTTACAATTCCGCTTCCTCCTATTGAAGAACAAATTGAAATCGTTAGTTACATTAAGAAACGCTCTTTAGAACTGAACAAGTTAATCATGAAAAAAGAACTGTTAGTGCAAGAGTTGGAAAGCTATAAGAAAAGTTTGATTTATGAGGTTGTAACGGGAAAACGGGAGGTGTAAACTTTGAACAAAGAAAGCTGCTCAATATTTGAGCAACTCATCAAAGAAATTAACAGTTGCTTAGAGCACGAATGTTTTCTCACTGCACTTGGAATGGCACTTACACTTCCTGACATTTGCGGAAAAGCAGCGTACCCAACAGACAACACCACGAAAAGATATATCAAATGGACAAACAAATATATTAGTGCCCACGAAAAAGACGACAGTCCTTATGGGAACGATATGCCTTATTTAAGTGGTGAAGTTCTCTATAATCTGCGAAACTCATTTTTTCATCAAGGAAACCCCAATATTGATTCCTCCAAGGTCAAAGATTCCCGCTGTAAAGTTGACGAATTCAATTTAATCATTGGAAGTATCTTTTCGGGAGACACAAGTTCCGTTCATTATGGAGGCAATCAGCAAGTTATTTATCGTCGGCTTGATATCAATATCGTCAATCTATGCACAAAACTCACTAGAACAGCAGAAGGCTACTACCGTGCAAACCAAGAAAAGTTTAACTTTTTCAATTGCACCATCGACGATAGAAGAAAATTTTGATTTATGAGATTATAGAATAAAAGGTACAAGATATGTCCACTCTTTTCAATTATGATATGCTCCGTGACATTTGGGTTCCACTGTTTTCCGGTATTATCGGCGGATTATTTACTCTTATTGGTGTAATTCTGACTATTAAACACGAGCGAAAGAAAGACATTTCAGAGCATCTTCAGGAAATAAAACCTTATTTAGTTATTGTTCATCCATCGGAAGTCAAGCGGAGTGAATGGAATTCTCAACGATACATTTATATGCTTGACGATGAAAACGACTTCGATGAAGATGACGTTTCCACGCCACTTTACCGATGGGACTACCTTTGTTTATCTAATATCGGAAGTTCTATCGGTATTCTAAAATACATTAAAGTCAATGAAGACATCTATTCTTTTGACGAAAACTCTGCTATTCGCCCGGATGAGTGCTACCAGATTCATGGTTCTAGGCTTACAAACTTCACATCAGGTCATGTGAACTCCATCCACCTTGGCCTATATGATAAGTGCTTTAATTTTTATGAATACAATATTAGTTTCTCAATTAAAGAGCTTGCTCCAAGAAATCATCCAAGAGAAAATGAAAAGCTTTTACACTTTGATACAATTGATTGTGTCCATAACCTATATCGTCCAAAGCAATCTTTTATTGGTATTTTTTCCCATTGCAGATTCTAAAAAGGTTTATTAACTACTATAAATAAGGAGGTCTAACCATGCCCCTCAACACCACCGAAAAGCAGTTTGAATCGGACATTGCGGCGGCGATGCTCTCCCCTGCCGGGGGCTACACCCGCAACGGGGATTGCTACGACCCCAAGCTGGGGCTGTTTGTGGATACCCTGATCCGCTTTGTGCAAAAGACCCAGCCCAACGAGTGGGCATTTTTTGAAAAGCAGAACCCGGTAAACCCGGTGCGGAAGTTCTGCACAGCCTTTAACAATGCCTGCGATGCGGATGGACTGCTTTCGGTGCTGCGGCATGGGTTCAAGCACCGGGGACGGCGGTTCCGGGTGTGCTATTTCCAGCCGGAGTCCGCGCTGAACCAGAAGGACGCCCAGCGCTACGCCCAAAACGAGATCACCTGCAACCGGCAGTGGTTCTACTCCGACACCACCCACAACTCGGTGGACATGGTGCTGGCGGTAAACGGCATCCCGGTGTTTGCCTTTGAGCTGAAGAACCAGTTCACCGGGCAGACCGTGGAGAACGCCAAGCAGCAGTGGATGCACGACCGGGACCCCCGGGAGGTGTGTTTCCAGTTCAACAAGCGCATTCTGGGCTACTTTTGCGTAGACCTGACCGAGGTGTGGATGGCCACCCGGCTGGCAGGCAAGGACACCCGCTTTCTGCCCTTCAATCAGGGTTCCAACGGCGCCGGGCGGGACGGCGGCGCAGGCAACCCGCCCAACCCCAACGGCTACCTTACCGCCTACCTCTGGGAAGAAGTGTTCCAGAAGGACAGCATGATGGACATCCTGCAAAAGTTCATGAGCCTGCAGGACGGCAAGACCCTGATCTTTCCCCGGTATCATCAGCTGGACGTGGTACGCAAGCTGGTGGCAGATGTGCGGCAGAAGGGTGCCGGGCAGCACTATCTCATCCAGCACAGCGCCGGGTCGGGCAAGTCCAACTCCATTGCTTGGACGGCGTACCAGCTGGCTTCCCTGTTCAACACCGAGAACAAGCCGGTGTTTGCCAGCGTCATCGTGGTGACTGACCGTACCGTGCTGGACGCACAGCTGCAGGAGACCATCTCCGGCTTCGACCATACGCTGGGTGCGGTAGAGGCCATCGGCGAGGACAAAAACTCCGGCGACCTGCGGGATGCCATCAACAATGGCGCACGCATTATCATCACCACCCTGCAGAAGTTCCCGGTCATCTATACTGAGGTGAACAAGACCGCCGGGAAGAACTATGCCGTTATCATCGACGAAGCGCACTCCTCCCAGACCGGCACCTCTGCTTTAAAGCTGAAAGCCGCCCTTGCCGACACCGAGGACACACTGCGGGAATATGCCGAGCTGGAGGGCAAAGCGGAGGACGAGATCGACCCGGAGGATGCACTGGTGAAGGAGCTGACCTCCCACGGGCGGCACAAGAACCTGTCCTTCTTCGCCTTTACCGCCACCCCAAAAGCCGCCACGCTGGAACTGTTCGGCACCGAGTACCCGGACGGCAGCCACCACCCCTTCCACATTTACAGTATGCGGCAGGCTATCGAGGAAGGGTTTATTCTGGATGTGCTGCAAAACTACATGACCTATTCCACCTGCTTCAAGATCGCCAAGACCATCCCGGACAACCCCGACCTGCCTGCCAGCCGGGCGGCAAAACTCATCCGCAAGTATGAAGAGCTGCACCCCTACAACATCAGCCAGAAGGCAAAGATCATTGTAGAGACCTTCCGGGAGACCACCAGCCACAAGATCGGCGGGCGGGGCAAGATGATGGTAGTCACCTCCTCCCGGCTGGCGGCGGTGCGGTACTTTCACGAGGTCAAGCGCTATATTGCGGAGCAAGGTTATGACGATGTGCAGATCTTAGCGGCGTTTTCCGGTGCCGTACCGGACGGCGGCGTGGAGTACACGGAGCAGTCCCTGAACGTCCGCGCCGACGGCAGCCACATTGCGGAGAGCCAGACCAAAAAGGAGTTCCATAACAACTTCAATGTGCTGATCGTGGCTGAAAAATACCAGACCGGCTTTGACGAACCGCTGCTCCACACCATGATCGTGGACAAAAAGCTGAAGGGCGTCAAGGCGGTGCAGACCCTCTCCCGTCTGAACCGTACCTGTCCCGGCAAAACCGACACCTTTGTGCTGGATTTTGTGAACAAAGCAGAGGACATCCGGGAGGCATTTCAGCCGTTTTATCAGGAAACCTTTCTGGAGCAGGAGGTCAACACCGACCTCATTTACAAAACCCAGAAGGAGTTGCGGAGCTTTGCCGTTTATTCCGATGCAGACGTGGAAGCCTTTGCCAAGGAGTATTTCCGCAGCACCAAGCAGGATAAAAACGCCGTGGGCCGCATGAGCAGCGTTTTGAAGCCCGTGGCGGACCGCTACAACCAGAAAACGCAGGCCGAGCGGTACCAGTTCCGCCGTCTGCTGCGCAGCCTTGTCAAGTGGTACGGTTATGTTTCGCAGGTGCCACGGATGTTCGATGAAGAGCTGCACAAGGAGAACGTATTCTGCGCTTATCTGCTCAAATTGCTGCCGCCGGACGAGGTCTCTCCGCTGGACTTGGAGGGCAAATTGCAGTTGGAGTATTACAAGCTGCAAAAGACCTTTGCCGGTGCCATCGAGCTGGAACACGCCAAAGGCGTCTACGAGCCGGTCACCCAGAAGGGTGCTCTCGGCCACGACCCCAAGGAGCCGCTGGACGAGATCATTTTGAAGATCAACGAGAAGTTCAAGGGTGAGTTCACCAATGCCGACCGGGTGCTGCTTGCTGCCCTGCATGACCGTCTGCTAGCCGACCCGAAGCTGGCAAAGCTGGCGCGAAGCTCCGACCCGCAGATCTTTACCGAGAGCATCTTCCCCAAGGCTTTTGATACTGCCGCACAGGACAGCTATCTTGAAGCGCAGGACACCTTCTCTTCCCTGTTTGAGGATACCAGCAAGTACAAGGCTATTATGTCAGCTCTGGCAGAGTGGCTATATGGAGAATTCCGCAAAAAGTAAAACAGTTTTCCTTTTTATTTGCTTAAAACAGCCTGCATCCACGGGATGCAGTTCAAGGGTTTGGGTGTTCCCAACAAGCATTTTGCAGAGCAAAATTCGCGTTTGCGGAGCGCAGTGCAGCAATGAAAGCCCCAGTGGGGCTTTTAAGCGACAGAACGGTCTGCAACAGCAGATGGAGGGGCCTTGCCCCAACAAGTTCGCAGATGTATATACATCTGCATTGCTTGCGGATGCTATGAAGCCTCTCAACGTGCTTCCCAAATTTGAAAATCATTTTGCAAATCAGACCGTCCGTTTTCAAGTTCAACTTGAAGCGGGCGGTTATTTTTCTGCACAAAAATTTTCGCATTTGCAACCGCCGCAAGCAGAGCAAGCCGGTACCACCTCGCAATTTTTGAATCCGATTTTTTCAAATCCAAATTCAAAAACATTTGTTGGGCTTCGTCCAAACCCGATATTCAGTACAAGAATGCGCTAGTTCCGAACCTTAACGGACGCTGAATAAGTGAATTTTCTCAAGGAAACAGCGCAGGAGAAGCTGGAACGGCTGAAAGAATTGATTGGATAAGTTTGAAGGGAAGTTTGATAAAATCGCTGGTACACGCTGTCCAGCTACAAGGAAATGGAGCTGCCTATTGAAAAAATATCCCGCTAGCGAAAAAGACATCTTTCCCGTTTCCGCCTACACGTCCAACTTTGATGAATGGAGTGCCTTGGCGAGCTTTCTGGTCGATATGATTGAAAAATATGCAGAAATTTTAATCCCAGAAATCGAAGCCGGGCGAATTGCCGTTGATGAACTCCTTGCAGCATGATATAATTTTCTTGTAATACTTGTCCCAACACAGTGGTAGGGTCTTTCTCTCCACTGTACTACATACACGGAACGAGGTACTTAAAATGAATCGTCCAGATGACTCTCCTAAAAATTCCATCCTCATTTACACCACAGATGCAGGGTAGTGCGGTTAGGTGACTCAAGAGAAAGAAAAAAGAGACCTCATCTCGTCAAAAATCAAATTTCAAAATCATTAAAGGAGCTATTCAAATGAAACGAAATCAGAATTTCGACCATAATCACTCTCAAAAACTGCTTTCCTTCCGCTACAACATAGACACCAACCGAGTGGAAGCCCGGTTCACGGATGGCTCTGCCGTCGCCAACAGGATGCCCAACTGCCTCAGAACATCCTCAACCCGCTACTTTACAGTGGGGTTGACACGGAGGATTGAGTGTCATCGTTTTTTCATGGCTACCGCCGAAAATCATTGTAACGTATTTTGTGTTACAAATTGGTCAAGCGAATGATTATGATTAAAATTCTCTTACTCGCACAATAAGTCATTTGATAAACTGGTTAAAATGCCAAATAATTTCAAATCATAGTCCAACACACAACAAATGTGGTATAATAACAATATATTTAATGCTTTAACTGTGTTTGCAAAAAGGAAAAGAAGATAAGTATGGAGATTACATGGTTGAAAAATGAAGATAATGCCATTCAATACGTCTATGCCTCTGCTGTTCCCCAAAAAATACCATTAGACATTTTTAAAGAAATTGTTCAGAGCAGTAAAGAAAACTGTCTACCTGAATTTTATGTGATATCTGAACAGGGAAAGTATATCGGATATATTTTATTATTGGCCGATAAAAAAGAAGACATCCCTAAACCTTTTACATTTCTTGCATGTCATAATGGCGATACTCTGCCAAAAGAAACTCACAAAAAAATATTGGAATTTATCGGCAAACGGTGTCGTGTAAACAACTGGAATAAACTCGCTTGGTTGGCCGAACAAGAAATCCAGCAATTGTGATATCATCGTTTTTTAAGCTATCTCTCTATAAAAACTCCTTAAAGACATAAAGGCAAACTTGAATAAATAAATTTATCTAAAAGCCCCACCTACAATAGATATTCCAAATCGAAGAATCTACTGCAGGTGGGGCTTGTTCTATGTGATAAGCTATTTTGTAAAAATCAAATACGTAGATTATATGGCAGAATCATTTGGTGACACTGAAAGCTAATGTTGCGCCATCAACGACACTATACATATCGCCGTTAGCCGCAGTAGCAATTCCAGTAAACTCAACCTCCCATTTTCCTTTAGAGAGTCCATATTTTACATCTTCCGTACCGATTGTGCCGTATGCAGAAATGGCATGATCAAAGGTTCCAAAGGGTGTACCAAGTTTATTGAAATGCAGGTTACCTTCAAAGGAAACAATTACTGCACCCGGAACGGTAATCGTCCATTGGATATACCCTTCAGACAGATAATCAAGTGTACATGAACCAGCATCGCCCCAGAAGGTTTCGCGAGAAATTGGGACAAGTTTGAATGTTGCAGAGTTTACAGTTGTTCCTTTATCAATTTCGATACTAGATTTTTTGGAAGAAAGTGCTACAACGCCTGGTTCAACTGCAACAGCAGCAGGCATCAAAACTGTGTTGAAAACAACCAACGCAGCACTCGTTCCAGCCATTTTAAGGAATTCATTTCGGGTCATCTTTTTCATGTCGATTTGCTCCTTATATTTTATTGACTGTTACAAGTCACCCAGCTACAATTTGGATTCTTTTTCGCTTAATTCTGCACTGGAATCACCTCTTACAAAATTTTAGTATATTGGCATCATCGTGATCAAAAGCAATATCACTAACAGCCACCTCATCACACTATAAAGCCGCAAATTTTCAACTCAGGTGTATGCTCATCGGCAAATAAATGTGAACCATACGAATGCCGCTGTTAAACAACCTGCCAAAACCACTAAAATACAACTTGCCAACTTTGGCTCAATAGCAACTTTTTGATTTTCGCACAGCGCAAATTTCTGAAGTTCCTGAAATGTTGTTTGATTGACATTGCCGTGTATTGCTTTCCATGCAACGAAATGATTTGTAATCAGAAGATAATCTGAAACGATTCCTACAAAAACAATGGCAAAAAATGCTGCGGAAAAGAACCACATTCCATCGCATTGATTCACCGTCAGGATATCCTGAAGGCTTGCTGGCTTCAATGCCCATAAAGCCACAACATATAGCAATACTTCGCAGAAATCTCTTTGGAGTGGCCCTTTTTGCTTAAAGAATCCCATTACATGTTCTCCCTGTTCTTTGAAGTCACTATCAGCCACCAATGGCCTGATAATAATCCGTTTTAGACCGAATCAAAGAGCCATTTGACTTATATTCCTTGACAGTTTGATGATAGCAATGTGTATAGTAGCTATTGTCATAGGAAAATAGGACTTCATACGTAATAGAAGATATTGTCACTTTATAGCAGTCCGAGGACATACTCTGAAGCATCTGATCGAAAATAAACGATGCTGTAGAAGAAATAACTGCTGCTGGTGTGCTTCCCCATGCAGTTGCTAAAATACTGGCTACATCAGATGCTTTTTTGCATTTACGCAAATCACTAGCATAAACCGTATCGGTTGCACTTGTGCCAACATAGCGGTGCTTGAACTGCGACCCTGTCACCTCGCTTCCAGTGAGTGCAGGAATTTGTGCCAGCTGTCCGTTTTTGTAATTTTGCTGATCTTGATAAATTTCATAGAACAAGCTATAGTCACTTCTTGCAGTTGATGTTGTTGATTCACCAGATGCACCTACAACAACAATGTCCATCACATCATTAGGATGCACCGTACGCGTAATTCGTGTGATACCTCCATCACGAATTGTAAGCTGTTCAACAACATCTTTTCCATTCATCGAGTACGAAACAGAATAATTTGATCCTGTCAAAAGAGATTCGCTATTGCCATGATTTGTTGAATCTGCAAAGGCAATGGGCATAATGGAAGCAACACAAAGCAGCACCGCTAACACGCAGGAAATATAACGCAAATATGTTTTTGTTTTCATTTTGTTTTTTCCTTTCATGCATTCCTATAGAACAACGGACTCTCATCTGTGCATCGGAAACACCTCCGAAGTACATTGATTATCGATGCTCTCACTTTTTCAAGAGATATTTTCCAAATGCAAGGACGCCTAGAATATAGAAAAGCTGACGAACAATCAACATAATGAATGAAAGCAGCTCCAACATAATCGAACAGTTCCTTTTAGAAAATTATCAAGAAATATATCCCGTAAGAGTATCGCTATCTTACCTTTCATATGAATTTCAGTCATGCTCAAGCGATTCCGGGACATCCGGCTGATATGCCGTAAAGCCACAGGTGCTGTTCACGCTCAAGACTGCGAGAGCCATTGCCATAATGCAAGTGACCTTGCTCAAGAGCAACATAATCTTTTTCATTTCTGTTACCTCCGTTTGATATTTTTTAGAGCATTCATCTTCTGAAAACACATGAACGCCCTCGTACCTTAGGATATCTTCGCTTGTTTCTGAAAAAACGGAATGATTGCAAAAATCACTAAAACCCATTTTGAAATGTAGTATACCGTTATACTGCGGGTGTCCGGAAGCACATTGAAAATGGCAAACAGGAAATCTATTGACGAAAGAACAGATGCGACCATCTTATAGCTTAACCGCTTCTTTTTGCCTAAAGGCTTATTCGTTGCTTCTATCGGAGAGAAAAAGATAGCGATGCCCATAAGAGCTGCTGTTGTCAGGATACGAAAAAGGTGATTGGCTGCAATTACTTTACTCAGCAAAATGCAGATAAGTGCCAGTCCGGTAAATGCCAGATAGCATCTGGTGTGCGACGTTGCATGATATCCACCAATGTAGATTCTCTGCGGGATAAACCCAATCAAAAATGAAAGTGAGTATCGAACATCACCACACACGGCAGAGACGAGGATGACAAGCAAAACACTTACAACAGACGATATGAGCAACTCGTACCCATAGACATACGCATCCGCCTTTGCTTCATCTATCA
>OLPN01003249.1_pt1 | contig 11583 bp, 8 predicted proteins | sample 1672601 | NCBI WGS metagenome assembly OLPN01 (sample SAMEA3136704, study PRJEB25190) | human gut metagenome | reverse complement strand
AGAGCCAGCTGGCCGACCTGCCGTAAAAGGTAATGCCGCACAATTCTGGCCTGACGGCCTAAGCACCGCTCCGGCGGCTGCGGCATGCCATATCGGCACTTAGAATTGTGCGGTATTGCCTAAAAGGAAAGTATTGCAGAAGGAGCATCGTATGCAGAATCAGGATGAGGGGCCGCGCTACACAGACCCCGGCCACCCCTACAGCGGCAGTGACGGCCGCTACCAAAACCAATATTCCACCCGGTCCCGCCGCCCGGCAGACAAGCCGTTCCAGTTCCCCTGGTGGGCCATCGTCATCCCGTTTTGCATCGGGATGTGGCCTGTCGGCATCGCCTTTATCATCATGAACAAGCTGATGAAAGAGGGCAAGATGGCCGACTTTGAGGAGCGTGCCCGACAGCGGACGTCCCAGTTTACCCATACCTCCCGCACCACGACCGGATCGGACGGCCGAACCGTTTACAAGGCCCAGTTCCGCCGCGTGGACGAGAGCGGAACGTCCACCAGCCGGAACGCGGACGCAAACACCCCCATTTATGGCCGCAGCGTCCCGCCGCAATCGACTGTGGAGGCCGCCGAAAAGCAGGGCAAAAAGTCCGGTGCCGCCACGGCCCTGACCGTTGCGGGCGTTGCGCTGCTGATCTGCGCGCTGATCGCCCTGCCGGATGGCATCTTCTGGCTGCCTGATGCGCTGGCCGAGGGCGGCTACTACTGGCGCTGGCTCATCGAGGACAGCATGCCGATGCTGATTGCGGCGGCGGGCGGCCTGGGCTGCCTGTTTGGTGCGCACAAGCTGCGCACCGGCCGCCGCTTGCGCAAAAAGATCGCCAATATCGTCGGTGATTCGCAGTATATGTACATCGAGGACATTGCCGCTGCCATCCCCTGCGGCTATGACAAGTGCCGCAAGCACCTGGAAAACTGCATCGATGCCGGTGTCTTTGGCCCGGACGCCTACCTGGATATGAAGCGCCGCTGCCTGGTGGTCAAGGGCAAAGCCCCCGAAACGACTGCCCCCAAGGCCCCCGCCAAAACGCAGGAGACACAGGCCCAAACGGCCAAAGAGGCCGCGCAGACCAAGGACCGGTACCAGAAGATCCTGGACGAACTGCGCCGCATCAACGATGCCATCCCCGACGAGGAGATGAGCGACAAGATCAGCCGTCTGGAGGCTGTCTCGGCCAAAATTTTTGAGCAGGCCAAAACCGACCCCGACAAGCTGCCCCGCATGCGCAAGTTCATGGACTACTACCTGCCCACCTCGCTGAAGCTGCTGCAAACCTACGCTGAGCTGGATTCCCAGGGTGTCGAGGGCGAGAACATCACCGAGTCCAAATACCGCATTGAGCAGACGATGGACACGCTGGTGCATGCCTTTGAGACCCAGCTGGACCAGCTGTTTGTCGCCGATGCCATGGACATCAGCGCCGACATCGACGTGATGCAGAACATGCTGCGCGCAGACGGCCTGACCGGGGATACCCCCTTTAAACAGTAACGGCAGCCCTGCGCCCGCCGCCCTATGGGCGCAAAGCGGCGCGGCCCGCCCCCAAAAATCAAAACTTTACTAGGAGCCATTTTCCAATGCAAGGTAAAACCACCGCCCAGCTGCGCGGCAGCTGGCACAACTTTTCCAAGTACCGGCCGCTGATCCGCGAGCTGGTCACCCGCGACCTCAAGGTAAAATACCGCCGCAGCTTCCTCGGCTATGTGTGGAGCATCCTGAACCCCCTGCTGATGATGCTGCTGCAAACGCTGGTGTTTTCCTATATGTTCCGCTTCCAGATCGAGAACTTCCCGCTCTACCTCATCTGCGGCAACACGCTGTTCAACTTCTTTAACGAGAGCACCAATATGGGCATGGGCAGCGTGCTGGGCAACTCGTCCCTTATCAAGAAGGTGTACGTGCCCAAGTTTATTTTCCCCATCAGCCGTGTGGTGTCCAGCTTTGTTAACCTGCTGTTCAGTCTGGCGGCCATCATTCTGGTCATGCTCATCACCCGCTCGCCCTTCCACCTGACCATTCTGCTGGTATGGGCGCCGCTGGTGCTGCTGTTTCTGTTCACCTGCGGCATAGCGCTGTTGCTGTCGGCGCTGGCGGTCTACTTCCGCGACCTGCAATACCTGTACGGTATCCTGACGATGGCCTGGATGTACGCTACACCGCTGTTTTATCCCATCTCGGCGCTGCCGCCCTTCATGGTGCCCGTCATCAAGCTGAACCCGCTGTACCATTACATCAACTGTATGCGGTGCCTTGTCATGTACGGCACGGTGCCCGGCCCCAACACCTGGTTTGCCTGCATCGTCTGTGCTGTGGGCGTGATGGTGGTAGGCCTGGCGGCTTTCCGCAAACTGCAGCGCAACTTTATTCTGTATCTGTAAGGAGTTTCCCCCATGCCCATCATTCAGGTGGAGGATGTCTCGATGCGCTTTAACCTGGCGCAGGAGAAAACCGAGACCCTCAAGGAATATACCGTCAAGCTGCTGAAACATCAGCTTTTTTTCAATGAATTTTATGCGCTGCAAGACGTCTCGTTCAGCATCGAACCCGGCGAATCCGTAGCGCTGATTGGCCGCAACGGCAGCGGCAAAAGCACGATGCTCAAACTTATTGCGGGCGTCATGTACCCAACCAGGGGTACCGTCGCCGTCAACGGCGAAATTGCGCCGCTGATCGAGCTGGGCGCGGGCTTTGACCTCGATTTGACCGCGCGGGAAAACGTGTTTTTGAACGGTGCGGTGCTGGGCCACGACCGCACTTATATGGAAGAACACTTCAAAAATATCATCGACTTTGCTGAACTGTGGGATTTTGTCGATGTGCCGGTGAAAAACTATTCCAGCGGCATGATTGCGCGGCTGGGATTCTCCATTGCGACCGAGGTCAAGGCGGATATCTTGGCCTGCGATGAGATTCTGTCGGTGGGTGACTTTATGTTCCAGCAAAAGTGCCACCAGCGGATGGAACAGATGCTATCCGGCGGTACAACGCTGCTTTTTGTCAGCCATGATATCAACCAGGTCAAGCAGCTCTGCAAACGCGCCATCTGGATAGACCATGGCCACATCCGCGGCGACGGCCCGGCGGAGGAAGTCTGCAACGCCTATGTGGAGGCTATGCAGAGAGGGGAATGACCCCAAAGGTTTCCCCCCAGGGGGAAGGCAGAACTTTTAAAGGAGACCCCATGCCAAAATCAAAACAAAACCTGGCCAGGGAAATTCTGACCGTCGCGCTGCTGCTGGCGGCGGTGGCGGCCAGCGAATACTGGTTTTTCCAGCTGTGGCGGCTTGATTGGTCGGTGCCCATGCTCTACGGCGGCGACGGCATCTACTGGGTGGGCCAGGTGCAGCGCAGCTACGGCGAGTTGTCCGGCTCCCTGGGCTGGCCGTTCTATGAGGTCGCGGGCAAATATGACCCGAACTACGACCTGATTTATGATATCTTCGTCTGGTTCGTTGGCCTGTTTACGAAAGACACCGGCATCGTGTTCAACCTGTATGTGCTGGTCATCCCCTTTGCCAATGCGCTGGCGGCCTATGCCGTGTTCCGCATGGTTGGCATACGCCGCTGGCTCAGCTTTGCCTTTGGCATCACCTTCGGTATGACGCCCTACGTGCAGCAGCGGATGGCCGGGCATATGATGCTGGCCGCCTGCGAGTTCGTACCCTTCTCGGTGCTGCTCTGCCTCTGGTGTGCCGAGGATGAAGGCTTCAACCGCCCGGGCAAGGGCTTTTTCAAGAATAAGCGCAACTGGCTGGCCCTGGCTATGGCCTGGGGCATCGCCAACAACGGCGCGGCCTATTATCCCTATTTCACCTGCTTTTTCCTCTGTGTCACGGCGCTCTGCCTGATTTTGCGCGGCCACAAGTGGAGCGTGGGTGTACCCTGCCTGGTCACGATTGCGGAGATCGTCGCCTGGATGATACCCGATTTCTTCCCCATGGTGCTGGGCATCCTCAGCGGCCAGGGCAGCACCCTGACCAACGGCGTCTACCGCAGCCCGGTCGGCGCGGACATTTACAGCCTGCGCATCAGCAGCCTGCTATTGTCGCCCAACGGTTTCGGCCTGCAAAAGCTCGCCAACTGGATGGGCCGCTACTTCCACATCCTGGCTACCGATGAAGGCCCGATGTACAACGAGAACGGCTACGGCTATCTCGGCGTCGTGGGCATTTTCGGATTTTTGGCGCTGCTGCTCATGCTGCTGCGCAACTGGGACTGGAAGGCCGGCCGCACCGAGAAGCCGCAGCTGGGCGACCGCCTCTGGCTGCTGAGCCGTCTGAACGTCATGGCGCTGCTGTTAGCCAGCATTGCCGGTTTTGGCAGCATCATCGGTATCTTTGTGCGGTTCATCCGCGGGTACAACCGCATCAGCCCTTACATTGCGTTCTTCGCACTGCTGGCCGTCGGCCTGACGGCGGAAATGCGGCTGACCAAGCGCGCCGGAAAAGACCGCAAAAAGCTCATCCTCGTTATGGTGGTGCTGCTGGCCTACGGCTACTGGGAGCAGCAGGGCCTTTTCAGCCCGAAATATGAGGAAGTGCAAAAGACCTGGCACCAGGACGCGGCCTTTATGGCCGAGGTCGAGGACGCGGCAGGGGAGGGGGCTATGCTCTTCCAGCTGCCGTACATGAAAAACTTTGAGAACGGCCCGCTGAACAATATGTGGGACTACACGCTGCTGCGCGGCCCGCTGCACAGCAAGACGCTGAAATTCAGCTACGGCGCGGGCTACGGCACCGAGAATGACGCCTGGTATCAGGCCACAAGCGAGTTGGAGCCGAACGCTATGGTGGCCGAGCTGCGCACCCAGGGCATGGCGGGCATCTACTTGGATCTGGACGGCTACACCGAGGACGAGCAGCAGCCCACCCTGGCAGCGCTGATTCAGGCGGCGGGCTGTGCCGAGGACGACGTCATCATCAGCGAGAGCGGCAAGCTCTGCTATATCCCGCTGGGGCAGGAGTGAGCAATGAAACTGCAAAAACTGACGGAAAAACGATGGTTCTGGCCGCTGGTCTGCGCTGTGTCGGTCGTGTTCGGCTGGTGGTATCTCAGCATCGTGACCTGTGCGCCCCTGGGCGGCGACGATGAACTCATCAACCTGCAAAACTACTATTATATTACCCACACATCCTTTGGGCAGAGCGTGCTGGATTATATCGGCGACCTGTGGACCCAGTTCAGCTTGCAGCAGGGGCGGTTCCGGCCCTTCTCCTCGCCGCCGGTGCGCGGGCTGACGAGCTGGTTTTTGGGTGATCTGGTGGGCTATCGGCTCTACATCCTGGCCTGGACCTACGCGGATATCCTGCTGACCGGCTGGCTCGTGGGCAAGGCCAGCCACAACAAAAAGCTGGGCATCGCCTGTATCTGCCTGCTGCCCATGATGTTCAGTGTCTGGCAGGACTCCACCGGCAACAGCCTGTATTCCTACGGTGCGCTGGTGCAAAGTACGCTGCTGCCCGCACTGGTGGCAGGGCTGGCTGTGCTGCGTTTGCAGGATACCGGGCACAAGCGGTGGGCCGTGTTGGCGGGGTACTGCGCGTTCCAGTGCTGTGCCACGTTTGAAATTGGTTTTACCTATATTGTGCCGATTTTCGGCCTGGCCTGGCTCTACACCGACAAGGCCCGCGACGCCCTGCGGCTGAGCATTCCGGTGTTTGTGGGCGAGTGCGTGACGCTGGCCTTCAACCTGGGGGCGCGGCTCGTCAACACCTTGCAGGAGATGGGCGTTCTGGCCGGGGATGCCCAGCCAATCGGCGGTGTATCGCCGAACTTTGACATCCCGGCGGTGCTCAAGACCTGGGCCATGCAGATGTCGGCGGGCTTCCCGCTCAATGCACTGTTCGCGGGCAAGGTCCGCCCCGGCACGATCTACCCGGTGGATATCCTCTGCGGCGTCATGGTGGCCGGGGCTGCGGTGGCGGCGCTGGCTGCCCTGCACGAGCTGCCAAACCGCAAGCAAAACCTGCTGCTGTTCTTGACCGGCCTTGCCATGCTGTCCGCACCGTCGCTGCTCATCGGGCTTTCGCCTAAATATCAGCAGGCGGGGCAGATCGATTGGCGGCACGGCTACATCCCGCAGACGGTGGAAAGCTACGGCGTCGGCCTGATGGCCCTGGCGCTGCTGGTGCTGCTGCTGCGCTGGGCACGGAGCAAAACCTGGTGGCCCAAGAGCCGCGCGGTGCTCTACTGCCTGCTGGCTGTCGGCATGGCGGGCACGGTGGTCTGGCAGCGCGCCGCGACCCGCTCAGCCTACGCCGAGGGTGGCCGCGCCTACACGGTCTTTGGCGAGACGGTAGCCGCCGGTGCGGCTGACGCCGCAGGGACCGAGATGCCCGTTGTGACGGATTACATGATTTGGGGCGGCAACGAGGTCGCCGAGAGCGCGTTCTTCCTGCGCTATGGAGAGCAGGACGCCGACGCCCACGCCTTGCAGGTCTGGCGCACCGAGGACCACGCCGATGAGACTGCCTACCGCCTGGGCTTTACTCTGGGCCAGACCAGCCGCTATGACATCGGCTGGTGCGGCCTTGGCAGCGGCAATGCGCTGGATGAACTGACGGATGTGGTCGTATGCCTGCCCGCAGGTACGGCACAGCAGGCCACGCTTTGCTACACCACAGCCGGCGGCGAAGAAGTACGCACTGCAGTGACCACCGAAAAAACCACCACCCTGGTGCAGTTGGAAGGCACAGTGCTGGCGGAGAGTATTCGGTTGGAGTAATTTCTTTGCCTTCCCCTTTTGGGGGAAGGTGGCGCCGCAGCGCCGGATGAGGGGCGCGTGTGCCACAGCAACCCGTGAACGGTCTGCATCGGCAAGGCCGCCCCTCATCAGTCAGCGGTCAAGCCGCTGACAGCTTCCCCCGTGGGGGAAGCCATTACACACCAAGGAGGTGCCGCTTTGGCACAAAACAAGAAACAGCGGCTGCTGTGGGGCCTGGGGCTGCTGGGCACAGCGGTCTTTACCCTGCTGATGGGCTGGCTGCACTACCAACAGCTGCTCTCCACCGGGTACTATTACTCTGATATCCCGGCCCACATGGCGGGCCATGCCATGGGCAATACCGGCTTTTCGCTGGTCACGGTCCTGCTGCGGGGCGTGTTCGCCATCGGCGGCAACCTGGGCACGGCGGTGTTTTTGGCTGCCGTCAACCTGCTGACGCTGCTGATATTTGCCTGGGCCATCCGTAAGGCTGTGCCGCAGGTCTGCCCTGGCGCAGCGCTGCTCTGGTCGCTGGCTGCGAACCTCTGTCAGGCGGTCTGGATGCCAAACGGCGGCTACTGGTACTTTGGTGCCATCACCGGCACGATCTACCACAACACTACCTACATTATGCTGCAACCGTTGGCGCTTATCGCGTTTTTCCTCTTCCTCTCTCTGGCAGAGCACCATGGTCAGTTGCAATGGCGCAGTTGGGCCGCGTTGACGGTGCTGCTTACGGTGGCAACGGCTATCAAGCCCAGCTACCTTTTCGCCTTTGCCCCAGCCCTGCTTGTGGCGCTGGTCGTTGACCTGATCCGCACCCACGGCAAGGCCCTTCAATGGGAAGTCTGGCTCGGCTGTACAGTGCTGCCGGGCATTCTGCTCTGCATCATTCAGGCTAAGGTGCTGTTCACCGGCGGGGATGATTCCGGCATGGCACTGATCTTCACCACCGACTTCGACCCCGAAAAAGTGCTGTGGGGCGTCTTTAATTACGGCGCCAAGCACGGCCTGGTGCGCTCACTGGTGTTCGTGGGTGCGGTGGTTTTGCTGCTGTTCCGGCAGTGGCGCGGCGCTTACGCCTATAAGTTCAGCCTGCTTCTGTTTGCCGTCTCGCTGGCCGAGGGCATCTGCCTGACCGAGACCGGCAGCCGTATGTACGACGGCAACCTGTGGTGGGGCGCGTTCATCTGCTATGACATCCTGCTGCTGGAATCACTGATTCAGCTGCTGCGCCGCCTGCACAAAAAGCCGCGCACCCCGGTGGAGACCGGCACGTCGGTTTTGTGCTGCGGGGCGCTGGCCTGGCATATTGCCAGCGGCATTGTGTTCCTGGGGCTTGCGCTTGCGGTGCTGGAAAGTCGGCGGCAGAAAAAGCGCGGGCAGGAGATTCGGTATCAGATTGTCTCCTATGCATAGAGTGAATGAAAGGGACTGCTGCGAGGCGCGGCAGTCCCTTTTTCCTATTCTCTAATGGAATGGATGAAAATAGAAATAGAATTGCAAATAACCCGAAATAAAAATATAATAAATCCATCAAAACCTGTATGTGGAAGCGTCAAATGGATGCTTCTTAGGAAGGAGAATGCAGGATGAAATGGAAACGTTGGATATCCCTGCTGCTGGTACTGACCTTGCTGGCAGCACTCTTGACCGCATGCGGAACTGGCACAACTTCGGCAACATCCGAAGCCCCTGCGGCCTCGGAAACCAGTGAACCGGCCCCGGAAGCACCGGAGCAGACGGAAGTTGCCTCTGCGGTGGAACCGGAGAGCGAAATGGAATCTGCGGCACCGGAAACGCCGGAGCCACAGCTGGAGGAAGTGGCACTCCCGCTGTTTGACGAGACCAGAACCTACACCATGTGGACGATGCTGCCCTTCTTTATGAACGGCCTGGTGTCCGATATGGCCACAGACATCAACAACATGAAGCTGCTCCAGGAGAACTGCAATGTAAAATTGGAGGTCACTGCAGTGGGCGACAGCGTGGTATCCGAGCAGTTCAACCTGATGGTTTCCTCCGGGGATTACACCGACATCATTTCCGACGGTGTTTCCCATTACTCCAAGGGCTATGATGCGGCGATCACCGACGATATTATCATCGACCTCTATGACCTGGCAAAGGAGTACGCGCCCAATTATCTCTACTATCTGGACACCGATCCGGCACTTCGGGCTGCGCTGATTACCGACAACGGCTGTCTGCCCACCGTAGCCACCATCTACAAGGAAGCGGGCTGTGAGAACGGCGGCATCCTGATTCGCGGCGACTGGCTCAAGGAGCTGGGCATGGAAACTCCAGAGACCTATGACCAGCTGCACGACTATGTGCAGGCGTGCATGGAGAAGTACGGCGCACAGGGAATCACCATTGGCAATGTCATGGCGAACTGCCGGGGCGACGATTCCCTGTACAGCTACGGCTACGATCTGTATGCCGGCGGCTATAATGTCATCGACGGGAACGTGGTTTATTCCTACCTCAACGACAATTATTATGACTATCTTCGGATGCTGGCAGACTGGTATCAGGACGGTACCCTGTATTCCGACTTCTTCAACGTGCAGATGGGCTCCACGGATAAGTGGTTTGCATCCGGTCAGTGCCCGGTGAATACCGGCACCGCCGCCAACATTGCTACCATCGAGAGTTATGCCGACCCCAGCTATTCCTATGAGCTGATGCCCATCAACGCCCCGAAGGTCAGTGCGGACGATCAGCTGCACTTTAGCTGGACCGACAACTTCTCCCGGATCAAACAGCAGGATTCCTGGGCGATTTCCACCGCCTGCCAGGACCCTGAGGGCATTATGATGATGGTCAACTATCTGTTCTCCGAGGCCGGTCAGCTGATGTACAACTACGGCGATGAGGGACATTCCTTCGAATACGACGAGAACGGCAAGCCTCAGTATACCGAGCTGATTACCAACAACCCCGACGGCATCAGCTATAAGGATGCCTGCTACATCTATGCTTCCGCTGTGGCCAGCGGCCATCTGCCCAGTATTATGGACGTTCGCGCGGGCTACTATTACTTCGGTGACGAGGAGTGGAACGTATTCGACACCTTCCGCACCTGCGATGCCGACGGCACCTATAACCTGCCCACCGGTGTGGCGCTGAACGAGGAGGAGAATCAGGAGTATGCAACTCTGTCCTCCGACATCACCACCTACGCCTCCACGGAGATCATGAAGTTCATTCTGGGTCAGGAGGAGCTGACCCCGGATACCTTCGAGACCTTCCGGGACACCATCATTTCCATGGGCGGAAATCGTATGGAGGAGCTGTATCAGCAGGCCTACGAGCGGTATCTTCTGAAGTAAACACCATGGCGCATCCTGAATTGTCGGGATGCGCCATTTTTCCGTTGACAAGGGGCACGGCATCTTGTATAATTCAAAAGTTACATTGCCTTTCCGAGCTTCTTCGGCAAGGTTTTTTCGCGCCTAAAGAGAGGATGCCTATGAAGATATTTGCACTGATTTTATTTATTGTAACCTATGTGTTGATGATCGCACTGCCCAAATACCGGCCCTGGGTGGAGGTGACCAGAGGCGTGGTTTTCCTGGTTTCCGGCATTGTTCCGGTGCAAAGCCTGGGAAGCGCCATTGATTTTAATGTCTTGATGATGCTGGCGGGCACCATGGGCACGGTTTCGCTGTTCATCGAATCCCGGATGCCCAACCGTATGGCCGAGGCACTGCTGCAAAAGTCCCCCAATGTCATGTGGGTGGTGGTTATCATGTCGCTGTTTGCAGGCGTGGTCTCTGCGTTTGTGGACAACGTGGCAACGGTTCTGATGATTGCGCCGGTGGGACTGGCCATTGCCAAGAAGCTGGATATTTCCCCGGTGGCGATGATTATCTCCATTGCGGTTTCCTCCAATCTCCAAGGTGCTGCAACCCTGGTGGGCGATACCACGTCCATTATGCTGGGCGGCTACGCCAACATGGATTTCAACGACTTCTTCTTTATGGACGGCAAGCCCAGCATCTTCTTTGCGGTGGAGCTGGGCGCCCTGGCCACGGTGCCGGTGATTATGTTCCTGTTTCGGGATCAGCGGAAGACTTTTCGTGCCGAAGGCCATACGGAGGTTAGCGACTATTTCCCCACCGGACTGCTGTGTGCCAATGTGCTGCTGCTGATTCTGGCTTCGTTCTGGAAGGGACGGCCCTCCATCACCAATGGTGTGATTTGCCTCGGACTGTTTGGAATCGGATTGATTCACTCCTATCTCAGACGGAAGGATACCGATGTGGTCAAGCAATCCTTCAAGGAGATTGACTATGAGACCATCTGCCTTTTGACGGGATTGTTCGTGGTGATCGCAGGGATTACCGAGGTGGGCATTATCGACGATATCAGCAATATCTTCGCATCTCTGGGCGGAAGCAACCTCTTTCTTCTGTATACGGTGATCGTGTGGGGGTCTGTTGTCTGCTCTGCGTTTGTAGATAACATTCCCTATGTTGCAACCATGCTGCCGGTGATTCGGGCGCTGTGCCTGACCCTGGGCTGTGCGCCGTACCTCCTGTATTTCGGACTGCTCACCGGTGCAACCCTGGGTGGAAACCTGACCCCCATTGGTGCCTCTGCGAATATTGCGGGCATCGGTATTCTGCGAAAAGCCGGATATGAGGTCAAAACAAAGGACTTTTTGCGGATCGGAGTTCCCTTCACCCTGTGTGCGGTGATTGTGGGCTATCTGTTCTGCTGGTTTGTCTGGTCGTAAATCTGAATCAAGGAAAATGGACTGCCGATTGCTCGACAGTCCATTTTTTATCGGTTTCAGGAATTAGCAAACGCCCTGAGCCAGCATTGCATCGGCAACCTTCAGGAAACCTGCAATGTTTGCACCGGC
>OLPN01003248.1_pt1 | contig 11584 bp, 10 predicted proteins | sample 1672601 | NCBI WGS metagenome assembly OLPN01 (sample SAMEA3136704, study PRJEB25190) | human gut metagenome | reverse complement strand
TCCGGCGCAGCCGGATAAGGGGGAGCCGCGCAGCGGCTAATCACCAGAATGCTTATCATGCCATATGGCACTGAAAGGTGAATCCGTAACGCTGACTTTATAAGCATTGCCGCAGAGCGGCAATCCACAACCCTCGGCCTGAAAGGCCGTCAAACTTAAGAACCCTTGGGCCCGAAAGGGCCCATCCATCTTAAGAACCTTTCCCTTTGAACCCTTTGAACCCTATGAACCCTCTGAACCCTCACGCCGCAGGCGTGTCCCATGAACCCTCACGCCCGCAGGGCGTGTCCATAATTTTCCCGTCATTATCTGTTTATTCTGCTGTTCTGTGTTATAATTAAGAATATTGCAGTCTAAAGAGGAATATTCTTTTTAAATACAATGCAGGAGGCCTTTTTTATGAGTGAAAAACCAGCATATTATATTACCACCCCCATTTACTATCCCAGTGCGAAGCTGCACATCGGACATACCTACTGTACGTCCATTGCCGACAGCATGGCCCGGTTCAAACGGCTTGACGGCTATGATGTATTCTTCCTGACCGGCAGCGACGAACATGGCCAGAAAATCGAGCAGAAAGCGGAGGAAGCAGGGGTTACGCCGATCCAGTATGTGGATAAGATTGTAGCTCTTTTCAAGCAGCTCTGGAAAGAACTGAATATTTCCAACGACGATTTCATCCGTACCACTGAAGAACGTCATAAGAAAGTGGTACAGATGCTTTTCCAGAGGGCCTATGACAAGGGAGACATTTACCTTGGCAAGTACGAAGGCTGGTACTGCATTCCTGATGAAACCTTCTGGCCGGAAAACAAACTGACACCGGAACATATATGCCCGGACTGCGGCCGTCCTCTGCAGCGGGTCAGCGAGGATGCCTATTTCTTCAAAATGTCCAAGTATGCAGACCGCTGGATGAAATATATCGAAGAACATCCCGATTTCATTCAGCCTGAATCCCGCAGAAACGAAATGATCCAGTTCGTGAAGAGCGGCCTGGAGGACCTCTGCGTGTCCCGCACCAGCTTCACCTGGGGCATTCCGGTGCCTTTCGACCCCAAACACGTGGTATACGTATGGTTCGATGCCCTGGTCAACTACCTGACAGCTGCCGGCATTGTGGACAATCCGGAAAAATTCAAGAAATTCTGGCCTGCTGATGTCCATCTGGTGGGGAAGGAAATCGTCCGCTTCCATACCATTATCTGGCCCATTATGCTGATGAGCCTGGGCATTGAACTGCCGAAGAAGGTTTATGGCCACGGCTGGCTCATTGTGGACGGCGAAAAAATGTCCAAGTCCCGGGGCAACGTGATTGATCCCATTCCGCTGCTTCGCGAATTCGGCTCCGATGCCATCCGCTACTACCTCTTAAACGATATCCAGCTGGGACAGGACGGCAACTTCAGCCGGGACCGTCTCATTGCCCGCATTAACTCCGACCTTTCCAACGACCTGGGCAACCTGCTCTACCGCACCCTGTCCATGGTGGACAAGTACAACGGCGGCGTTCTCCATAAAGGCGATGCCTCTTCGGATCCCGTCATTGATAAAGCTTCCAGAGAAGTGGAAGCCAATGCGGCAGCAGCCCTTTCCGCTTTCAGAAACGGCATGGACAACTGGAAAATCAATGATGCCATCAAGGCCGTATGGACCTATATCCGCTCCCTGAACAAGTATATCGACGTTACCATGCCCTGGGCTCTGGGCAAAGATCCCGCAAAGAAGGATCTCCTGAATGCGGTGCTCTACCACCTCTGCGAAGGCCTGCGCTTTGTATCCCTCCTTTCCGAACCGGTGATTCCTATTGCCGCTGAAAAAATCTGGAACCAGCTGGGTCTTGCCGATTTCAAGGACGCCTGCTACAAAGATCTGGTATGGGGCGGTATTCCCGACGGCACCATGACCCATAAGGGAGACCAGATTTTCCCGCGCATTGAAATCGAAGAGGAAGAAAAGAAGCCGGCTGCCAAAGAAAAGAAGGCAGAAGTTGAAAACTCGATTTCCATTGACGATTTCTTCAAAACAGACCTTCGGGTAGCTGAAATCCTGACGGCAGAAAAAGTCAAGAAATCCAAGAAACTCATCAAAATGACCGTCAGCCTGGGCGGCGATGATGTGAGAACCGTGGTGAGCGGCATTTCCGAATACTACAAGCCCGAAGACCTCATCGGAAAACATGTCATCTTCGTTTCCAATCTGAAACCGGCCAAACTGATGGGTATCGAATCCCAGGGCATGATCCTGGCAGCCTCCAAAGATGGAGCGCTCAAGGTGCCCTTCGTGGATATGCCTGCCGGCAGCAAGGTCAAATAATGAAACCCTTCGACACCCATGCCCACCTCTATGACAAAGCCTTCGACCGGGACCGGGATGAAGTCCTTTCCCGCACACTGGAGGCGGTGAGCTTCGTGGTGATTCCCTCTGAAAACTACGAAACCGGCCTGAAAGCCCTTCATCTGGCGGAAACCTATGGCCCTGTCTATGCAGCCCTGGGCATTCATCCCCACGAAACAAAGAATGCCGACGAAGAAACACTGAAGAAAATAGGGGACCTGGCGGAATCATCGCCTAAGGTCAAAGCCATTGGCGAAATCGGACTGGACTACCACTTCTTCTACAGCGATAAGGAAACCCAGAAAAAATGGTTTGGCCGTCAGATAGAACTGGCCAAAGACCTGGACCTTCCTTTCCTGATCCATGACAGGGAAGCCCACGGCGACACCCTTTCCATACTGAAAGAGCACAGAAGCAGCCGCATGAGAGGCATTATGCACTGCTTCTCCGGCAGCCTGGAAACGGCGGAAGAAATGATGAAACTGGGGTTCTACATCTCCTTCGCCGGTCCCCTGGTTTTCCCGAAGAGCCGCCGTCTCAAAGAAGCGGCCCGGGACATCCCCCTGGACCATCTCCTTATAGAAACCGACAGCCCCTACCTGACACCTCCTCCCCATAGAGGAGAACGCAATGAACCGGCCAATGTCATCTTCGTGGCCCGGGAAATCGCAAGACTCAAGGGACTTACCGTGGAAAAAGTAGTGGAAGAAACAAGAAAAAACGGACTTCGCATCTATGGGATCGAAGAATAAAAAAGACTGTGAGAAATGCCTGCTCATTTTTCACAGCCTTTTTTATCATATGTCTGATGGAAGGGGAAAAAGGCGGGCGGATTCATCGACAAGCCCTCTCGGTTCAGCCGACCACAGGAAGGGCCCCTTATACTTCTCGTTTTCCTCTGAGGGCATTACCAGCGAGCCTGCTGCAGGCAGTCAGTCATGCCCATCGCCGAAAAGGCGGTAATACCGCAGCCTTCAGTCCCGAAGGGGCTGCTGAGCGCAAGAATCCCTTAAGACCGTAAAGGCTCATCAAACGACAGGCTCTGGAGCCTGTCAACCTTTCCTCTGTACCCGGGGCGCGCCAGGGGTGCTCACATATGGTATAGTATAACCATAGAGAATCACCGAAAGGAGATATACCATGACATTTATACCCATCGACAGGAGCCGCTGGGACAGGGAGGAATATTTCTCCTACTTCTCTCAGGAAGTGCCCTGCCTCTACAGCATGACCCTGAATCTGGATGTGACGCCTGTGATGAAGCGCAAAGAAAGACCTTATCCCGCCATGCTCTATTTCCTTTCGGTTGTAGAAAACCGCCATAAACGCTACCGCATCAGCTTTAACGAAAAAGGGGAGCTGGGGTACTATGATGTGGTACACCCAAGCTACACCATTTTCCACAAGGATGACCACACCTTCTCCAGCCTGTGGACAGAGTACAGTGAAACCTATGATGACTTCCTTGCCTCCTACGAGGCCGATGAAGCCCGCTACGGGAAAGTGAAAGGTCTCTTCGGGAAACCGGACAGGCCGGCCAACCTTTTCCCCGTGTCTGTCATTCCCTGGGTGCCCTTCCAGTCCCTCCATCTCAGCTTTCCCAAAGCTCCCGGAAACTTCTTCCCCATGTACACCATGGGCCGGCTCCACCGGAAGAGAAGCCATTACTACATGCCCCTGGCCCTGGAAGTGAATCATGCCGTATGTGACGGCTACCATGCCGGCCGTATTTTCAAAGAAGTACAATCCCTCATCAACGGGTGGAGGTAGGAAAATGGAAAGACAAGAACTGATAGAACTTCTGGAAGACAAAGGACTCCTCTCCGGAGAAGACAGTTTCACCATAGTCAGCGGCAGGGAAGCCGCTTCCATTCCCCTTCATATGGACCATCTGCTCATCCTTCGGGACTGCCGCCCGGAAGAGGGAAAAATCCTTGTCAAAAGGCTTCTTGCGGCCTATGAAGAAGATGCTCCCCTCATTATCCTTGGAGAGGGAAATATCCTTCGTGTAACCGCCAGGGAAATGGAAACCCGCCGGCCTTCATGGCCGGAGACCATCCTCTTCGACAGCCGCAAAGCCAAAGTTCGGGATGCATCTCCCTATGACCTCACCGCCCTGGATGATACGGTGCACCGCCTTCTGGCCCCCGGAGGCTGCCCCTGGGACCGCTCCCAGACCCATGAGACCCTGCGCACCTATTTCATCCAGGAAGTCTATGAAGTCATCGATGCCATCGACCGGAAAGACATGGACAACCTGAAAGAAGAACTGGGGGACGTGCTCTTTCAGATCCTCTTCCACGCGGCCCTGGCGGAAAAAGAAGGCTTCTTCACCATGCAGGACGTGGCAGACGGCGTGAAGGACAAAATGGTGCGCCGCCATCCCTTCGTTTTTGACAAAACAGGCAAAGACAGCACCCTTTCGGCACCCCGGGAGTGGGAAAAACGTAAAAGAATTGAAAAAAACAGGAAATATCTGCTTTCCGGCATGCCCAAAGGCTTGCCAAGTCTGCTTTTAACGTGTATAATTCAAAAGAAAGTTAGTTCCAACGGGCTTCAGAACCTCTTATTCCCTGAAGACCTTCCGGCGGACATGAAACAAAAGATTTCCCAATTTCTGGAAGATGACCGTGAAATGGACAGGGAAAAGAAAGCAGGCGCTTTCCTCTTCCACCTGGTCCATTATCTGCAGGAAAAAGGAATCGAGCCGGAACTGGCTTTGCACCGCTCTGATACAGCATTCATGAGCCGGCTTCATTCGTTTGAAGACTTCGTCATGCAGGAGGGAAAGAACCTTTCTGACATGAGCCCGGAAGAAACCCTGCAGCGGTGGAAAGACTTCATGGCACAAAAACCTTCCCATTGGAACTAAAGGCGGTTCAACCGTCAATTATTAAAGGAGGATGTTTAGTTATGAACAAAACAGAACTCATCGCAGCAGTAGCCCAGGAAGCAGAAATGACAAAGAAAGATGCTGAAAAGGCTGTCAAAGCAGTCCTTGATGTAGTATCCAACGCCCTCGTAAAGGGAGACAAAGTACAGCTCATCGGTTTCGGTACCTTCGAAGTCCGTCAGCGCAAAGCCCGTGTAGGCCACAACCCCTCCACCCAGGCTGAAATCAAGATCCCCGCATCCAAGACCCCGGCATTCCGCGTTTCCAAACAGCTGAAAGAAAAAGTCAACGTAAAGAAAGCAAAAGCTAAAAAAGCAAAGAAATAATCGGTATACCAAATAAAAACCTCCCTTAGGGGAGGCTTTTTATTTGCTGAAATAGGGAAAAGCATGATTGAAAAGAATAGCACTTCCGCTATCCATATGTTTTTATGATACATTCCTTAAACTCATTGACGGATAGCTTCGTTTGCTTTTACAATAGGGGGGGAATAGGAATTGGCAGATAACTATCAATGTTTATTTCACAGCTTATGTCCGGTACTTAACTAACCGGAATTAATCAGAATGCTATTTATTACCTTTTCTTTTATTTTCTAAATATTGTTTTAAACGAATGGGAGCATTTTATGGAGAAGACATCATTCGGTCGCATTGGAGAAAAATTGGCCAGACAGTATTTAGAACAAAAAGGATATCATTTTTTGGATAGCAATTTCAGAACAGTCCATAGTGAAATTGACCTGATTATGAATGATGGTGGTACACTGGTCTTCGTAGAAGTGAAAAGCCGTCATAATCGCAGGTATGGAGAACCGGTGGAGGCGGTGAATCCTGCAAAGCAGAGGCATATTCGCCTGGGAGCCAGAGCATATGTAATGAAACGGAGGATAGAGGACACACATATTCGTTTTGATGTTGTAGAGGTTATGGTATCTCGGGAAGGGGAAACCAAATTCCGCCATACAAGAAATGCATTTTAATATTTTATTTTCTTGGAGGGATTCATATGTATGCTAAGGTACTGGGAACAACGACCTTTGGCCTGAATGGTCATGTCATCGGCGTGGAAGTAGATATTAATAAAGCCTTTCCTGCTTTCGATATTGTGGGCCTTCCGGCAGCTTCTATCAAGGAGTCTAAAGAACGAGTTCATTCGGCCATACGTAATTCGGGATATCATTTTCCGGTAGATAAGGTGACTGTGAATTTAGCACCGGCAGATTTAAAGAAAGACGGTTCGGGCTTGGATCTGCCTATTGCCATGGGTCTTCTGGCCGCCAGCGGCGAAGTACCGCTTGAATGTTTTCAAAATACTATTTTCATTGGAGAATTATCGCTGAAGGGTGAAATCCGTCCAGTACCGGGGATTCTGTCCATGGTTTTAGCAGGGAAGGAAGCAGGAGTATCCCGTTTCTTTATGGCGCCTTCGGTGACGAATGAAGCTCTTCTCTGTGAGAATATTGAGGTGTATGGGCCAGGAACTTTACGAGAACTGATAGAATTTTTGACTGGTCACAATCCTATGGCCCCGGCAGTACGGCATGAATCGGAGCGCCTTCCTGTCAGTGATGTGGACTTTGCGGAAGTGCAGGGACAGGTTATGGCTAAGAGGGCCATGGAAATAGCAGCTGCCGGTGCCCATAATGTGCTTATGACGGGGCCGCCCGGATCAGGCAAGACCATGCTTGCCCGACGCATAACGACCATTCTTCCGCCGATGACCAGGGAAGAAGCGCTGGAAGTGACGAAGATATACAGTGTGGCAGGGCTATTTAAAGCAGAAGATATTATGAGGGAGAGACCTTTCAGAAGCCCTCATCATACGATTTCCATGGCAGGACTCATTGGCGGCGGAACCATTCCCCGCCCTGGCGAGGTAACTTTGTCTCACAGGGGTGTACTTTTCCTGGATGAACTTCCTGAATTTCCACGTTCTGTATTGGAGGTGCTTCGGCAGCCTTTGGAGGACAGGGAAGTCCATATTTCCAGGGTTAATGCATCCTTTACCTATCCTGCTGATTTTATTCTTATTGCCGCCATGAATCCCTGCCCCTGCGGTTATCTGGGAGATCCGGATCATCCCTGCACCTGCACTGATGGCGAAATCAGAAGTTATGGAAGAAAAATATCCGGTCCTCTTTTGGATCGTATTGATCTTCATGTTTCCGTGCAGCGGCCTAAGTACAGCGAATTAACAGCTACGATAAAAGGGGAAGCTTCAGCAGATATTGCAAAAAGGGTGGAAGAAGCTCGCCGCGTGCAGGCAGAAAGACTTGCTCCCTGGCACATGCAGAATAATGCGCAAATGGGACATCGACAGTTGAAAGAAACTTGTCACCTGGATAAGGATGGCACGGAAATGCTTCGGGAAGTATTTGAAAAGCTCCATCTTTCTGCCAGAAGTTATGACAGGATTATCAAAGTAGCTCGTACAGTGGCTGACCTGGATGGAAAATCCGGCATTGAAGCTTCTCATGTGGCGGAAGCTATCAGCTATAGAAATATGATTCCTCGGAGGTGACCATGGACAAATACGCAGCGGCTCTGCCAGGATGTCCCCGGCTGGGAGCTAAACGTATGCGGGGACTCATTGAATTCTTTCATACGGCAGAAGATGTATGGAAAGCGTCGGATGAAGATATTCGTAAATCCCATGTGCTTCATGGTAATGGAGAAGCGGCTTTTCTTGCATGGCGTCACGAAACAAACCCGGATGCGGTTATGGAAAAATTGATTCAAAACCATATACGGTGCTGTACGTGGGAAGAAGAGGATTACCCGGCTCTTCTTAGAACTACCGCTAATCCACCGGCAGTTCTTTTTTACAGAGGGAAACTTCCGGATCATGAAAAACTTATAGCCATCGTAGGTTCCAGAAAGGCTACCGCCTATGGTGTGCAGACAGCCGGACGGTTTGCCAGAGGGCTGGCAGAAGAGGGAATTACTGTTGTTTCCGGCGGTGCCAGAGGAATAGACAGCGCATCCCATGAAGGGGCGCTGGCAGGCAGGGCACCTACTATTGTAGTGGCGGCCTTCGGGCTGGACAGGGTATATCCACCGGAAAACAGGAATCTCTTCCATCAAATCGTGGAAGAGGGAGGCGCCATTATTTCAGAATATCCTCTTGGCACTCCTCCCTTGGGAAGACAGTTTCCTGCCCGAAATCGAATCATAGCCGGTATGTGCCGTGGTGTGATTGTTGTAGAAGCGGCTGAACGAAGCGGATCTCTCATTACTTCTGACTTTGCCCTGGAAGAAGGAAGGGATGTTTTTTCTGTTCCCGGCAGTATTTATATTCCATCCTGCAAAGGGACAAATCAACTGATTCGTAATGGCGCTATCTGCTGTACTTCTTTCAAAGATGTTCTATCTGAATATGGATGGGAAAAACAGGAAGAGAAGCCAGAAAAACCGGGTAAAGAATCTTTGACTCTGGAAGAAGAAATGGTATACAAATTCTGCTGTACAGAAAATGAAGTACAGGCAGAGGATATTCTCCAGCAGTCCGGTCTTTCCGTAGTCAGGCTGACTATGCTGCTTTTACGTCTCCAGCTGAAAGGTTACATCAAGGAGACCGGTCCCGGGAGGTATGTGGTCATAGGGCAGTAATCTGGTAATCTGGCAGGCTGGAAGAGACCGCTCGCCCCAGTCTCCATTTCCCACTCCCCAGTCTCCAGTCTCCATTCCCCAGTCTCCAGTCTCCATTCCCCAGTCTCCAGTCCCGAGCCCCCAGTACCCAGTTCACTAAATTTCCCTTTGCCATTTTCTTTTTTTCTTATATAATTACATATGACTTATGAAGATGAAGATGAAGCTTCCGGCCAGACCGGGAGTGTTATATGAGCCGGTTCTTCCTGCTTGAAGGCAGGGATTCCGGTTTTCATATTTTTTCCTTGAAGTGACAGAGGAGGAAATAGATTTGCCTATTACAAGAACGATTACGCTGGAAAAGAAGAAACGGGGCCGAAAGGCGAAGGCTGCGGCGCCGGTGCTGTTTAAGAGGAAGCCGAATCCCAAAGGGAAGACGCTGGTGGTGGTGGAATCACCGGCGAAGGCGAAAACCATAGAGAGGATCCTGGGGCCTGACTACAAGGTCATGGCATCGAAGGGCCATCTCCGGGATCTGCCGCAGAAGACGCTGGGGGTAGATATTGAGAATGGCTTCAAGCCGGAGTATGTGGATTCCGCTGAGCGGGAGTCTATTATCAAGGATCTGCAGAAGGAAGCGAACCGCTCAAAGACTGTCCTTCTGGCAACGGACCCTGATCGTGAGGGAGAAGCGATTTCCTGGCATTTGTCCAAGCTTCTGGATGTGAATCCCGAAGATCATGTGCGCATTGCTTTCCATGAAATCACGCCGCCTGCCATCAAGGAGGCCATCAAACATCCCGGGCCCATCGACATGAACCGGGTGGATGCGCAGCAGGCCCGGCGGGTGCTGGACAGGCTGGTGGGCTACAAGCTGTCTCCATGGCTGTGGAAGCTGATTTACCGTGGCCTTTCGGCAGGGCGCGTGCAGTCCGTGGCTACCCGTCTCATCTGCGAAAGGGAAGAGGAAATCAGGGCTTTCAAGCCGGAAGAGTACTGGACCGTAGAGGGACTTTACAAGAAGGCGGATTCGGAATCCTTCAAGGCGAAACTGGTGCAGATCGATGGGAAGGAAGCCTCCATCCATAGCAAAGAGGAAGCGGACGCTGCGGTGGCGGATATGGAAGGAAAGGAAGCAGAAGTCCTTTCTGTGACCCGTTCCCGGAAGCAGAGAAAGGCCAAGCCGCCCTATACTACGTCCACCATGCAGCAGGATGCAGTGAATCGTCTCAATTTCAATTCCAGGAAAACCATGATGCTGGCCCAGAATCTGTATGAAGGTATCGAAATCCCCGGTCATGGTCATGTAGGGCTCATTACGTATATGCGTACTGACTCTACCCGTATTTCCGATGAAATGATTGCCCAGGTGCGGCCTTACATTGAAACGGTGTACGGTGAGGAGTATCTGCCTCCCAAGCCCAATGTGTTTGCAAAATCGAAGAAGGCCCAGGATGCCCATGAAGCCATCCGGCCTACCAGTCTGGAATTTCCGCCGGATGCTCTGACATCTGTGCTTTCAAGGGACCAGCTCAGGCTTTATACCCTCATCTGGAACCGTTTCATCGCCAGCCAGATGGCTCCCCAGATCCAGATGACCATCACTGCCCTTCTGGGAAGCGGCCGCTGCACCCTTCGTGCCAGCGGGAGCCACGTCCTCTTTAACGGCTTCACCATTATGCAGCCGGCAAAGGAAAAGAAGGGGGATGGAGAGGAAAACGCTTCCCTGCCGCCGCTTAAGAAGGGGGAAAAGGTGACCCATGTGAAAACGGAAGCGGAGCAGCATTTCACTACGCCGCCGCCAAGGTACACCGAAGCCAGCCTCATCAAGACTATGGAAGAAAAGGGCATCGGCCGTCCTTCCACCTATGCCCCCATTCTGGATACCATCCAGAAGAGGAAGTATGTGGTGAAGGAAGGAAAGCAGTTTGTGCCTACGGAAATCGGGTTTAAAGTGACAAACCTGCTGAAGAAATATTTCGAAGGCATTATCAATGTAGACTTCACGGCCAATCTGGAAAACTGGCTGGATAAAATCGCCGACGGTCATGCTACGTATAAAAAGGTGATGACCGATTTCTACAAGGTCTTCGATAAGGAACTGGAAGCAGCCAACAGTCAGGCGGATAAGGAAAAGCAGGAAAGCCAGGAAGTAACCGATGTGAAATGTGAAAAGTGCGGTGCCAACATGATTGTAAAAATGGGCCGCTACGGCAAGTACCTGGCCTGCCCCAACTATCCCAGCTGCCGGAATATCAAACCCTACAGTGTCCTTCAGGGACCGGAAGAAGTGTCCGACGTGAAATGCGATCATTGCGGCACTCTCATGGTGTATCGGGAAGGTCCCTACGGAAGATACCTGAAATGTCCGAAATGCAATGCCAATAAAGCCATCGTGGTAGATACCGGCATTACCTGTCCCAAGTGCCATGAAGGCCATATGGTGCAGAGAAAAACAAGAAGAGGCCGTACCTTCTACGGCTGCAGCCGCTATCCCCAGTGCGATATGGCCCTGTGGAACGAACCGGTGGACCAGTTCTGCCCCACCTGCGGCTCTATTATGGTGAAAAAGACCTATAAAAACGGCAAAGAGCTCATTTTCTGCTCAAATCCCGACTGTCCAACGAATCCGAAAAAGAAAAAGGGAAAAGAAAAGGAAACGAAAGAGTGAGATAGTGAGCTAGTGTGCTAGTGTGCTAGTTAGATGGACAAGCCCCTATGGGGCTTGAGGGTTCTAAAGTTGTGCGCCAGTTCGGCGTGT
>OLPN01003246.1_pt1 | contig 11589 bp, 8 predicted proteins | sample 1672601 | NCBI WGS metagenome assembly OLPN01 (sample SAMEA3136704, study PRJEB25190) | human gut metagenome | reverse complement strand
TTTGTCGTGAACTGATGCTTGTGAAAGTCCGGGTACTTCCGGAGAATCGTCAGTCCATAATGGCAGTCAGCAGCATTTTCCATGGTAAAGTGGTGGACGTGACAAGAGATTCTATGATTATCGAGCTGACAGGCAAGCAGGAAAAACTGGATGCATTTATTAATCTGCTGGACGGCTATGAGATACTTGAAGTTGCCAGTACAGGTCTGACAGGTCTGGAGCGTGGCTCAGAGTGTGTTGTGCCTTTGAAAGGAAAAAGCCTTTAGGAGGCAGGATTGATAACAGAATAATAGGTATTTATTATCCATTATTAATACATTTATTTTTATACTATCAGGAGGTTTCATAACAATGGCTAAGATTTTTTATGAACAGGACTGTAATCTCTCATTATTAGAGGGCAAAACAATCGCCATTATCGGTTACGGCAGCCAGGGACATGCCCATGCAAAGAATTTAAAGGATTCAGGATGCCATGTCATCATTGGTCTTTACAAAGGCAGCAAGTCCTGGGCTAAAGCTGAATCAGAAGGTTTTGAAGTTTATACATCTGCAGAAGCAGCTAAGAAGGCTGATATCATCATGATTCTGATCAATGATGAGAAACAGGCTGCACTTTACAAAGATGAGATCGAACCAAACCTGGAAGCAGGCAACATGCTGATGTTTGCTCATGGTTTCAATATCCATTTCGGAACAATCGTACCTCCTAAGGATGTCGATGTTACAATGATTGCACCTAAGGCACCTGGTCATACAGTAAGAAGTGAGTATGTAGCAGGTAAAGGTACACCTTGTCTGATCGCTGTAGAACAGGATGCAACAGGCAAAGCTCAGGAACTGGCTTTAGCTTATGCACTTGGTATCGGTGGTGCAAGAGCAGGTGTTCTGGAAACAACATTCAGAATCGAAACAGAAACTGACCTTTTCGGCGAACAGGCAGTCCTTTGCGGTGGTGTTTGTGCACTGATGCAGGCTGGTTTCGAAACACTGGTTGAAGCTGGCTACGACCCAAGAAATGCATACTTCGAATGTATCCATGAAATGAAACTGATCGTAGACCTGATCTATCAGTCAGGCTTTGCCGGCATGAGATACTCTATCTCCAACACAGCAGAGTACGGTGATTACATCACAGGTCCTAAGATTGTTACAGAAGATACAAAGAAAGCAATGAAACAGATTCTTTCCGATATCCAGGATGGTACATTTGCAAAAGACTTCTTACTGGATATGTCTGATGCAGGCAAGCAGGTACACTTCAAAGCAATGAGAAAGAAAGCCGCAGAACATCCATCAGAAAAAGTTGGTGAAGAAATCAGAAAACTTTACAGCTGGAATGGCGAAGACAAACTGATCAACAACTAATTCTTCTGTTTTTCAAGAGAATAACGATAAGAGAGGTCATCACTCGAAAGAGGGATGGCCTCTTTTTTTTGTGACAAGCGATACGTTTAAACACATTTTTTTGAAAAGAAATTAACGATGGAAACGTTTCATTCGGAAAAAACACTTTCCAAACGGAAAGGATACCGTTTGTTAAAAGACAAATTGTATTTAAATAAATACAATTAAATTTGGCTAGTCTGCTCACAAATCAAATAAATATTTGTGAATAAATGCTAAAATAATTAAAATATAAACTGAAAATAATGTTAAATAAACATCGAAGTCTGACAATAAGAGCGTTAAACAATAAATTATTGTTGACTATCAAACAATTTGGTGCTAAGATGAAGACATCAAAGGAACTGAAGGCTTGAGCATCAAGTCATTTTTTACACAATGAAGGGGGGACAACATATGAAGACTTGTTTACAGGAAAAATACGGTTTATTTATTAATGGTCAGTGGCAGCCGGCTTCTGACGGAAAGACATTTAAGAGTTACAATCCGGCCAATGGCGAACTACTGGCAGAGTGTGCACAGGCGACAGATGCAGATCTTGATCTTGCTGTAGATAGTGCATGGAAAGCATGGGATTCATGGAAACAGACAACACCTGCAGAGAGAGCGAAGATTCTGAATAGAATTGCGGACATTATCGATGAGAATGCAGAGCATCTTGCAATGGTAGAGACATTAGATAATGGTAAACCGATTCGTGAGACAATGGCAATTGATATTCCTTATTCGGCTGAACATTTCAGATATTTTGCAGGTGCTGTTCTGGCTGAAGAAGGAACGGCTTCTATGCTGGATGGCAATACAATGAGTCTGATTCTCAGAGAGCCGATTGGTGTTGTTGGTCAGATTGTACCTTGGAATTTCCCATTTTTGATGGCTGCATGGAAGTTGGCACCAGTTCTTGCAAGCGGATGCTGTACCGTCTTTAAACCTTCTAGCACAACATCTTTGAGTGTGCTTGAGTTTGCGAGACTGATTCAGGATGTTCTTCCGGCAGGTGTCTTTAATGTAATCACAGGTTCCGGTTCTGGCGTTGGCAATTCAATGTTAAAACATAAAGGTTTCAGAAAACTGGCATTTACAGGTTCTACAGAGGTCGGCAGAGATGTCGCACTGGCAGCGGCAGAGAAACTGATTCCGTCCACACTGGAACTTGGCGGTAAATCAGCAAATATTTTCTTTGATGACTGTAAGTGGGATATGGCATTAGATGGTCTGCAGCTTGGTATTTTGTTCAATCAGGGTCAGGTCTGCTGCGCTGGTTCAAGAGTATTTGTCCAAGAAGGTATTTATGACAAGTTTGTAGAAGCTGCTGTGAAAGCATTTAATCATGTGAAAGTCGGTCTTCCGTGGGAACAGGATACACAGATGGGTTCACAGATTAATGAAGGGCAGCTTAAGAAGATTCTTTCCTATATAGATATCGCAAAATCAGAAGGTGCAACTATTGCTTGTGGCGGTGAGAGATGTACGGAAGGTGAACTTGCAAAAGGTGCATTTATGAAACCGACACTGATCACGAATGTTACAAATGATATGCGCGTGGCTCAGGAAGAGATTTTCGGACCGGTTGCATGTGTGATCAAGTTCAAGACAGAGGACGAAGTGATTGAGATGGCCAATGACAGCAAATACGGTCTTGGTGGTGCCGTATGGACAAGAGATATCAATCGTGCGATCCGTGTATCAAGAGCGATTGAAACAGGTAGAATGTGGGTCAATACTTACAATGCGATTCCGGCAGGTGCACCGTTTGGTGGCTACAAGCAGTCTGGCATTGGAAGAGAGACACATAAAGTGATTCTTGAACATTATACACAGATGAAGAATATTATGATCAATCTTTCTGAAGCACCGTCAGGCTTTTATCCTGAAAAATAATAGTGAAAGACAATAAAAAACGGATGTTTAATTTTAAATGAGCCGTAAAAAAACAGCATTGTGAAAGAGAATTTCGCAATGCTGTTTTTCAGATACTAAGAGACAAAATCAATGAAAGCGTTGAGAAAACGGTGGGATGATCGGCCTTTTTTCCAGGCAAAGACAATCTCTCTCGGGTGAATGGCCTGTGGGGTGGGTATTTCGACGAGAAGGCCGCTTTTCAAGTCGTCAGCGACAAAATCCTTGATGACACAGGCAATGCCAAGCCCGGTTCTGGCGAATTCAATCAGAAGATCCATTGTTGTAATCTCAATCAGATTGGAGGCATGAATGTGATTTTCCTCAAGGAAATAATCAATAAACTGCCGGGATGCATTGGCTTTGTCAAGAAGCATCAGTGTGCCGGCATTGAGCAGATCCAAGCCGGAGGCTTGTGTACGCATCTGAAGATTGTTGAGATAGTTGGGTGTACAGACGAAAACATCCTCGATTCTTCCCTGTGAAACAAAGGAAATATGTCCGGTGTCTTCCGGTTTGGCCACCAGGCCGAGATCAATAGAGCCGTCTCTGAGCATATCCAGTGTATGATTGGTGGACTGGCAGGAAATATTGATACTGATATGCGGATATTGCGCAATAAATGTTTTCAGATAAGGCAGCAGACGGTACCTGCAGAGTGTTGTGCTGACGCCGATGGTAAGGTGTCCAAGACCCATATCGCGAATGCGGGAGAGTTCCGCTTCCCCTGCTTCCAGAGAATGGAAAGCGTCCGATACATGATGAAAAAGCAACTGCCCTTCTTCTGTCAGAGAAACACCGCGGGAGGTACGTTCGAAGAGGTGGGTCTGAAGTTCGTTTTCAAGATTGCTGATGGACTTGCTGATAGCAGGCTGGCTGATATAAAGGTGCCTCGCTGCGGCAGAGATCGAGCCACATTGAGCGACAGTGTAAAAAATGCGATATAAAGAAAGTGTTGTATCCATAAATCTTCTCCTATAACTGTGACTTATAACGCTTATACGTAATATATATTTCTATTATACATCTAAGTGTGGTACAATAACAACACTGGAATTTCAATAGAAAAACAAACCAAGAATGCCATTTTAACAGGCATTATTTGATTTTATACGTTAGCAAGTTAAATTTTTACGCAAATACAGTTGAAATTCTAAAAAAAATAGTTTATTATAGATTTTAACGCAAATGCAAGGCCGTTTGTCGGGGAAAGGGAGATTATCATGAATTATAAGATTGCATTAATAAAAGGTGACGGTATTGGTCCTGAAATTGTAGATGAGGCTGTAAAGGTGCTGGATCGGGTCGGTGTGAAGTATGGTCATACATTTGATTATACAAGAGTACTGATGGGCGGAGAATCCATTGATGCCTGCGGTGTGCCATTGACAGATGAGGCCATTGCACAGTGTAAGGCCAGTGATTCTGTATTGATGGGTTCCATTGGCGGCAATACGACTACATCACCATGGTACAAACTGGAACCATCCCTTCGTCCGGAGGCCGGTCTGCTGAAGCTTCGTAAGTCACTTGGCTTATTTGCCAATATCCGTCCGGCATATCTGTATGATGAATTAAAGGCAGCCTGCCCGATCAAGGATGAGATTATCGGAGATCAGGGATTTGATATGGTTATCATGCGAGAACTGACAGGCGGTCTTTACTTTGGAGAGAGAAAGACAGTTGAGGAGAACGGTGTTTTGAAAGCCTATGATTCACTGACCTATGATGAGAACGAGATCAGAAGAATTGCCATTAAAGGTTTTGAGATCGCTATGAAGAGACGTAAGAATGTGATCAGTGTTGATAAGGCAAATGTACTTGATTCCTCACGCTTATGGAGAAAGGTTGTTGAAGAAGTAGCAAAGGATTATCCGGAAGTAACCTATTCTCATATGCTGGTTGATAACTGTGCAATGCAGCTTGTGAAGAATCCGGGACAGTTTGATGTTATCCTGACAGAGAATATGTTTGGTGATATCCTTTCTGATGAGGCCAGTGAGATTACAGGTTCCATCGGTATGTTATCATCAGCAAGTCTCAGTGAGACAAGCCTCGGCCTGTATGAACCAAGCCATGGTTCCGCACCGGACATCGCAGGAACGAATCAGGCGAATCCGATCGCAACCATTCTTTCAGCAGCTATGATGCTCAGATATTCATTGAATCTGGATAAAGAAGCAGATGCCATTGAGGCAGCGGTTAAGACTGTTTTGAAGAAAGGCTTCAGAACGGTTGACATTATGTCAGAAGGATGCACACAGCTTGGCTGCAAAGAGATGGGTGATGCCATTGCAGCTGAGATTCAGTAATAGATGCTATTAGGGTTTTTAGGAAGGAATTAATAGAATGAAGAGTGATAATGTTAAAAGCGGTATGCAGCAAGCACCGCATCGTTCCCTTTTTAATGCACTGGGAATGACGCAGGAAGAAATGAAGAAACCACTTGTAGGTATCGTAAGTTCCTACAATGAGATCGTACCGGGCCATATGAACCTGGACAAGATTGTCAATGCAGTTAAACTTGGTGTTGCCATGGCAGGCGGTACACCGGTCGTTTTCCCGGCAATTGCTGTCTGTGACGGTATTGCTATGGGGCATATCGGTATGAAGTATTCCCTTGTAACACGTGATCTGATCGCAGATTCCACAGAGGCAATGGCTATTGCCCATCAGTTTGATGCATTGGTTATGGTGCCGAACTGTGATAAGAATGTTCCGGGACTTCTGATGGCAGCAGCCAGAGTGAATGTGCCGACTGTATTTGTCAGCGGCGGTCCGATGTTAGCCGGTCATGTAAAAGGACAGAAGACGAGCCTTTCCAGTATGTTTGAAGCAGTCGGTTCCTACGCAGCAGGCAAGATGTCTGAGGAAGATGTGCTTGACTATGAACAGCATGCTTGTCCGACCTGCGGTTCCTGTTCCGGTATGTATACAGCCAACAGTATGAACTGTCTGACCGAGGTACTGGGTATGGGACTTCGTGGAAACGGAACCATCCCGGCTGTATATTCCGAACGTATCAAACTGGCAAAACATGCCGGCATGCAGGTTATGGAAATGTACAGAAAGAATATCCGTCCGAGAGATATCATGACAAAAGAAGCAGTCATGAATGCACTGACTGTAGATATGGCACTGGGATGTTCTACTAACAGTATGTTGCATCTGCCGGCAATCGCACATGAAATCGGATTTGACTTCGATATCACTCTGGCAAATGAAGTAAGTGCTAAAACACCAAACCTGTGTCATCTGGCACCGGCAGGACCGACTTACATGGAAGACCTGAACGAAGCAGGCGGTGTGTATGCTGTCATGAATGAATTATCAAAGAAAAACCTGCTGAATCTGGACTGCATGACAGTAACCGGAAAAACAGTAGGAGAAAATATTGCAAACTGCGTTAACCGGAATCCGGAAGTTATCCGACCGTTAGACAATCCATACAGCCAGACCGGAGGACTTGCTGTTCTGACAGGTAATCTGGCACCGGACGGTGGTGTTGTAAAACGCAGTGCTGTCTGCGAAGAAATGATGGTACACGAAGGACCGGCTCGTGTATTTGAATGCGAAGAAGATGCTATTGCAGCCATCAAAGGCGGAAAAATTGTTGCGGGTGATGTTGTTGTGATCCGTTACGAAGGACCAAAAGGTGGTCCCGGCATGAGAGAAATGCTGAACCCGACTTCCGCAATCGCAGGTATGGGACTGGGATCTTCCGTAGCACTGATCACAGACGGACGATTCTCCGGAGCATCCAGAGGAGCTTCTATCGGACACGTATCACCGGAAGCAGCCGTAGGCGGACCAATCGCACTGGTAGAAGAAGGCGACATGATCCGTATTAATATTCCGGAAACCAGTCTGGAACTGCTGGTATCTGACGAGGAACTGGCAAAGAGAAAAGCAAACTGGCAGCCGCGTGAGCCGAAAGTAACGACCGGATATCTGGCACGTTATGCAGCTATGGTAACCAGCGGTAACCGTGGTGCCATTCTCGAAGTACCGAAGAAATAATTTAGGAGGAAAGACTGATGCAGCTTACAGGATCAGAAATTATTATTGAATGCCTGAAAGAACAGGGCGTAGACACTGTATTCGGATATCCGGGAGGAACGATTCTGAATGTCTATGATGCTTTATATAAACACAGTGATGAGATCCACCATGTACTCACATCTCATGAGCAGGGTGCTTCCCATGCTGCTGACGGATATGCCCGTGCTACCGGAAGAGTAGGTGTATGTATGGCAACCTCCGGTCCGGGAGCAACCAATCTGGTAACCGGTATCGCGACAGCCCATATGGATTCTATCCCGATGGTAGCGATCACAGCTAACGTGGCAACAGGACTTCTCGGACGTGACAGCTTCCAGGAGGTTGATATCGCCGGCGTTGTTATGCCGATCACCAAATACAGCATGATCGTAAAAGATATCCATGACCTTGCACCTGCGATCCGACGTGCATTTACCATTGCACAGAGCGGAAGACCGGGTCCGGTACTTGTAGATGTGACAAAAGATGTGACAGCAGCTGTTACAGAATATACTTATCAGGAGCCGACACCGATCGCTCCGTATACTGCCGAGATGCTGGAATCTGACCTGGATCAGGCAGCAAAACTGATCAGCGAGGCAGAAAAACCATTCATTTTCGTGGGCGGTGGTGCGATCACTTCCGGAGCAGCAGAAGAACTGCGCAAATTTGCACACACCATCAATTCGCCGGTAACGGATTCTCTGATGGGAAAAGGCGCATTTTCCGGAGAAGACGAACTGTATACCGGTATGCTTGGTATGCACGGAACCAAAACATCCAACCTGGGTGTGACAAAGTGTGATCTCCTGATCACTGTGGGAGCACGTTTTTCTGACCGAGTAACCGGTAACACTGCAAAATTTGCACAGAATGCAAAGATCATCCAGATCGATGTGGATGCCGCAGAGATCAACAAAAACATTAAAGTAGACTGCAGTATCATCGGCGATGTTAAAGAAGTATTAAAAGAATTAAACAAAAAGATCCATCCGAAGAATCACGATGCCTGGGTGAAAGAAGTGGAAGATATGAAAGCAAAATATCCGCTGAAATATAACCAGGAAGGTCTGACCGGACCGTATGTCATCGAAGAACTGTATCGTGTGACAAAAGGCGATGCGATCGTCGTTACCGATGTGGGACAGCACCAGATGTGGGCTGCCCAGTATTACAAATACAAAGAACCGCGTACTCTGATCACTTCCGGCGGACTGGGAACCATGGGTTATGGTCTTGGAGCAGCAATCGGTGCAAAATTCGGTCGTCCGGACAAAGTGGTAGTCAATATCGCAGGTGACGGATGCTTCCGTATGAACATGAACGAAGTTGCTACGGCAGCAAGAAATAACCTGCCGCTTATTGAGATCGTTATTAACAATCACGTACTGGGCATGGTGCGTCAGTGGCAGACTCTGTTCTACGATCACCGTTATTCAAGCACCATACTGGATGACAAAGTAGATTTTGTAAAATTTGCAGAATCCATGGGTGCAGTTGGCATCCGTGTGACCAAAAAAGAAGAAGTGGGTCCGGCGATCGAAAAAGCAATCGCACTGAACACAACTGTTGTGCTGGACTGCCAGATCGACTGTGATGACAAAGTATTCCCGATGGTTCCTGCAGGAGCTCCGATCGAGGAAGTCTTTGATGCTGAGGATCTTGCGAAGAAAGAAAAATAGGAATTAATAAATAAAGCAAACCTGATACATTAAAATATATATCTGGTTTGCTTTATTGCTATAAAAATATATTTAACAGAATTTTGATATTGACAATAATTTATCAGAGGTGTATAGTGTTTCATATGTTAGCACACTAAAGTGCTGACGGGAAAGAAGAAAAAGGATAGCTGTTTAGCTGGCATATGTGAAGGTACTGAACAGTTATGAAAATGTGAGAAAGAGGAGGAAACTAAGGTGAGTAGAGTTTACAATTTTTCAGCGGGTCCTGCTGTACTGCCGGAAGAAGTGCTGAAAGAAGCACAGGCAGAGATGTTAGATTATAAGGGTACAGGAATGTCTGTGATGGAGATGAGTCACCGTTCCAAAGCTTTTGATCAGATTATTCAGGAAGCAGAAAAAGATCTGAGAGACCTGATGCACATCCCGGATAACTATAAAGTGTTATTCCTTCAGGGCGGAGCATCTCTGCAGTTTGCCATGATCCCGATGAACCTGATGAAAAACAAGGTTGCCGATTATATCGTAACCGGTCAGTGGGCAAAGAAAGCATGGCAGGAAGCACAGAAGTACGGAAAAGCAAACAAGATTGCCACTTCCGAAGACAAGACATTCTCTTATATCCCGGACTGTTCCGATCTTCCGATCAGCGAAGATGCAGATTATGTATACATCTGTGAGAATAACACGATCTATGGAACAAAATTCAAAAAACTGCCAAATACCAAAGGAAAAGATCTGGTGGCAGATGTTTCCTCCTGTTTCCTGTCTGAACCGGTAGATGTAAGCAAATATGCAATCATCTACGGTGGCGTACAGAAAAATATCGGACCGGCCGGTATGGTCATCGCAATCGTAAGAGATGACCTGATTACAGACGATGTATTGCCGGGAACTCCGACCATGATGAAATATAAGACACATGCTGATGCAAATTCTCTTTATAATACACCAAACTGTTACTGCATCTATATCTGTGGTAAAGTATTCAAATGGCTGAAAAAACAAGGCGGTCTGGAAGCAATGAAAGAGCGCAATGAAAAGAAAGCCAAGATTCTGTATGATTATCTGGATGAAAGTAAACTGTTCAAGGGAACCGTAGAAAAAGCTTCCCGTTCTCTGATGAACGTTCCTTTCGTAACAGGAGACCCGGATCTGGATGCAAAGTTTGTAAAAGAAGCGAAAGAAGCAGGTCTGGAGAATCTGAAAGGACACAGAACTGTCGGTGGTATGCGGGCAAGTATCTACAATGCTATGCCGATTGAAGGTGTGGAAAAATTAGTAGAGTTCATGAAAAAATTCGAGAAGGAGAATCTGTAAGATGTTTCAGTATCAATGCCTGAATCCAATCTCCAAGGTGGGACTGGATGGATTTACAAATGATTACATAAAAACAGAAGAAATGGAAAAAGCGGATGCGATCCTGGTAAGAAGTGCTTCGATGCATGAGATGAAATTACCGGAAAACATTCAGGCAATTGCCCGTGCCGGAGCAGGTGTCAACAACATTCCGTTAAAAGACTGTGCAGAACAAGGTATCGTCGTATTCAATACACCGGGAGCCAACGCAAACGGTGTCAAAGAAATGGTAATCGCCGGCATGCTCCTTGCATCCCGTGATATCGTAGGCGGTGTGGAATGGGTAAAACAGGAAAAAGATAACGAAAATGTTGGAAAACTGGCAGAAAAACAGAAAAAACAGTTTGCCGGCTGCGAGATCAAAGGAAAGAAACTCGGTGTCATCGGTCTGGGAGCCATTGGAGCAATGGTTGCCAACACTGCGATTTATCTTGGTATGGAAGTATACGGATATGATCCATATATTTCTGTAGATACCGCATGGAAGCTTTCCAGAGAGATCAAACATATCGCCAATGTGGAAGATATTTTCAAAGAGTGTGATTATATTACCCTTCATGTGCCGCTTCTTGACAGCACAAAGGGTATGATCAGCAAAGACAGCATCGCAATGATGAAAGACGGTGTGGTTCTGTTAAACTTCTCCAGAGACCTTCTGGTGGATGAAACTGCTCTGATAGACGCGCTGGAAACAGGAAAAGTGAAAAAATATGTCACAGATTTTGCAAACCCCACCGTTGCAGGCGCAAAAAATACACTGGTAACACCACATCTGGGAGCATCCACAGCTGAATCCGAAGACAACTGTGCATGCATGGCAGTCAAAGAACTGAGAGATTATCTGGAAAATGGTAATATCCATAATTCTGTCAACTATCCAAACTGTGATATGGGTATCTGTGGTGTGGCCGGAAGAATCGCCATCAACCATAAAAATGTAGTAAACATGATCAGCCAGTTCGCAACAGTCCTGGGTGGAGCGGGTATGAATATCTCTGATATGACCAACAAGAGCAAAGGAGATTATGCATATACCCTGATCGATCTGGAGACACCGGCAACACAGGAGATCATCGACAAATTAGACGAGATCGAGGGCGTTCTGAAAGTCAGGATAATAAAATAAATAGAAAATAAAACATGCTGGAGCGTGTCTGAAAAATCATTTCCGCAATCTGCAAGCCCCACTTTGCGGTATATT
>OLPN01003245.1_pt1 | contig 11591 bp, 9 predicted proteins | sample 1672601 | NCBI WGS metagenome assembly OLPN01 (sample SAMEA3136704, study PRJEB25190) | human gut metagenome | reverse complement strand
TGGCCGTTCCGGCGGTTATCGCGAAGGCCGCAGCGGCAGCCGTGGTCCCCGCGGCTCCAGCGTGCCGGAGCGCACCTATGCACCCCGTGACGCGGAGAGTGCCGCCCCTGTGGCACCCAAGCGCACCGAGCGCGTGGATGATTTTGCTGATCTGAGCTTCGGCAAGATCGAGCTGTAATTTGGATCTTGAGAGCCCCTTTCCCGGCCGGGAAAGGGGCTCTTTTGGATGCTTGGGAAACTTGTCTAAATTTGCGGGAGATTTTTCTCCAGGTTGTCCATTGTAAAGAGTCAGACTAAAGCTTTATACTAGGAGCACGGAGCGCTTTGGAAATTTGAGCCCCAAAGCAGAAAAGAGAGGATATTATGCAAGAGAATAAGATTTCCCGCCGCAATTTCCTGCGCGTGGCCGGTGCATCGGCTACGGCTGCTGCCGTGAGCGGTCTGGCCCCCTCGGCTGCTGCCTGTGACATCAAAAACCTGTGGAGCATGGACCTGCAGATCCTTGCTACCAGCGATACCCACGGCAAGTTTGACCCCTGGGATTACGCCGCCAACAAGGAAGACGCTTCCGGCAGCGTGGCCCAGCAGGCCACTGCGATCCGGGAAGCCCGCACCAAGACCACGCTGGTGGTGGACGCGGGCGATACCATCCAGGCAAACTCGGCAGAACTGTTCCTCAATGACGAGATCCACCCGATGATCGCGGCCCAGAACGCCATCGGCTACGATGTCTATGTCACCGGCAACCATGAGTACAACTATGGCATGGCCACGCTGGAAAAAGTGCTCTCCCAGCAGAAAGCCAAGGTGCTGACGGGCAACGTCTACAGCCCGGAGGGCAAGCCTCTGGCCGACGGCTATACCATCATCCACAAGGGCGGTGTCAAGATCGGCGTCATCGGCATGGTCACCCCCAACATCACCCGCTGGGACGCCAAGAACCTTGAGGGCTGGACCGTCACCAACCCGGTGGACGAGAGCCGGAAGATCATCGACCAGATCAAGGGCCAGGTGGATGTCATCATTGGCGTTATGCACATGGACGTGGAGAACGAGTATGGTGTTTATGGCTCCGGTGTTACCGACCTGGCCAATGCCTGCCCGGAGTTCGATGTTATCGTGGCAGCCCACGGCCACAAGAGCATCCCCAACCAGATGATCAACAACGTGCTGGTGGTGGAGAACAAGAACGCGGGCGCTACCGTGTCTGAGATCCACCTCTACCTGCAGCGCGGCCTGGACGGCAAGTGGAAAGTGAAGAACCGCACCTCCGAGAACCTGCTGATCAAGGATTACGTGCCGGACCCCGAGCTTACCGCTCTGCTGGCCGAGTACGACGCCCGCGCCAAGGAAGACGCCGTGACGCCCATCGGTGAGCTGCGCGGCGGCGACCTGGCCCCGGCCAATGAGATCGACTGCCTGCCGCAGGCCATGATCCAGGATACCGCTCTGCTGGACTTCATCAACGAAGTGCAGATGTACTATACCGGTGCACAGGTCTCTGCAACGGCTCTGACCTCCATGACCTCCCAGATGAAAGAGGGCACCATCCGCAAGTGCGATATGGCCAGCATCTACACCTACCAGAACACTCTGTACAAGCTGCAGATGAACGGCCTGCAGCTGCGCAAGTTCATGGAGTGGTCGGCTGCGTTCTTCAAGACCTGGGAGCCGCAGGATGTCACCATCGCCTTTGATTCCTCCGTCCGCTACTACCTGTACGATGCCTTTGCAGGCGTCAAGTATGATCTGGATATCTCCAAGGAGCCGGGCAACCGCATCCGGAACCTGACCTGGATGAACGGCAAGGCCGTGCAGGATACCGATAGCTTTGTGGTGGCCGTGAACAACTACCGCGCTACCACCCAGCTGCTGGCCTATGCGGATATCTTCGCCGAGGGCGATGAGCTGCCCAAGCTGCTGGAGATCGACGTCCGTGGCGATGTGGGCGGTGTCCGCGAGCTGCTGGGCGAGTACATCCGCACCGTCAAGGGCGGCGCCATCGAACCCCATGTGGACAATAACTGGAAGATCGTGGGCAACAACTGGAAAGCTGCCGACCACGAAAAGGCTGTCCGCTTGCTGCGTGAGGGCAAGCTGGCACTCAATGAGAACGCCGACAGCCGCACCCTGCCCGGCAAGGCCATCACCACGGCAGACATTGCCGCGTTCTGATGCCTGGTTCCCCGGCAATTGCCCCCTTAACATAAGCGAAAGGACGTGCAGCTATGATGGCTGCACGTCTTTTTTGTGCAAAGATGGCTAAAAACCTTAGCTGATATTCGCCATAATGTGGAAATTTTGGTGGGGGGGGGTAAACTTGCGTAAAATCATATCTTTTTGGAACGAAATATTGTATAATAAAATTAAGTATGGATAAGTCCGATGCAAAACAGCAGGCTTGGCCGGAGAGGAGACCCCGATGATGGAAAAACTGAAAAAGCTGCTGTTGTATGCCGGGGCAGAGCCAGAAGATTTTGCACGCTGTCAGATGGATGTGCAGATCGCCAACCGACGTCGGCTGACCGCGTTTCTGGGCACGGCTTGTGCCTTTTTTGTGGCGCTGACCCTTGGTTCCTGCATGGTGCCGCTGCTGTATGACCATATCCCGGTTTTTGCAGCGGCCCTCATTGTCAGCCTGGGACTGCTGGCCGTGGAGCAGATGTTCCCGCAAAAGCTGGGTCTGTTTTTAAACTGGGAGATCTACGCCTTTGGAGCCATGATCTATGGTCTGGGCATTTACCTGGGCACGGTGCAGACCCCGGACCAGCGCGCTGCCGCCTTTTTTGCGTTTCTGCTCTGTGTGCCGATGTTGTTTATGATGCGGCCCATCCTGCACATTGCCAATGTGCTGCTGTTCGACGGCATTTTTCTGGTCTGCGTCACCCGCTTCAAGGACTGGCGGGTCATCCCCATGGATGTCTGCAACGCGTTGGTGTTCGGGGCCATCTCCTGCATTGTGTCCACCTTTGTCATGAGCATGATGTACGGCAACTTTATCACCAGCAGCAAGCTGACTACCGTGGCGGAAAGCGACCTCAACACCCGGCTGCACAACCGCAATGCCTACGAGAACCGCCTGCGGGATTACCCGCTCCGGTGCAGCAACAGCCTCACCTGTATTTACATCGACGTCAACGGCCTCCATGAGCTGAACAACACCTACGGCCACGAGGCGGGAGACAAGATGCTCCGCACCGTGGCCTGCATCCTGCGGGAGATCTTTGGGGAAGAGGACAGCTACCGCATTGGCGGAGATGAGTTTGTGGCCTTTGCGCTGGACAGCACTGACACGGAGCTGAACGAAAACATGGAGCAGTTTGTCCGGCAGGTGGAGGAGGCAGGCTATTCCGTGGCCGTGGGCACTGCCTCCCACAGCGCGGGCGGCATTGACATTGACGCTCTCGTCAAAAAGGCGGAGCAGCGGATGTATCTGGACAAAAGCAGACATTACGAACAGCTGCGGCGCGGCACCGAAGAATGAGCACAGCGCAGGGAAAACTCCCACAGGCGCTGTGCTTTTTTGCGCCCTTATATTTCTTTTTCCGGTGGTTCGTGGTACAATATACTGTAATTGAAATTTTGGAGCGGGAGGGAACCTCATGCAGAATACGACCATTGCCGCCATTGCCACGGCACCGGGGGCGGGCGGCATTGCGGTGGTGCGGCTGTCCGGGCCGGAAAGCTATGCCGTGGCCGCGCGGGTGTTCCACCCGGCCAACCCGAACAAGAACGTGGAGGAGGCCAAAGGCTACACTGCCCTGTTTGGCTCCTTTGTGGAGGGGGACGACGCCTTTGACGAGGGCGTGGCCCTGTTTTTCCGGGAACCCCACAGCTACACCGGGGAGGACGTGGTGGAGCTTTCCTGCCACGGCGGCAGTGCGGTGGCCCGGCGGCTGGTGGAAGCCTGCATCGCGGCAGGGGCTGTCCCGGCAGCTCCCGGCGAGTATACCCGCCGCGCGTTCCTCAACGGCAAAATGAACCTGACCCAGGCGGAAGCCGTCATGGACATTATTTCGGCAGACGGCAAACAGGGAGCGGCGCTGGCCAATGCGTCCCTCTCCGGCGCGCTGGCGAAAAAGATCGGCGCCGAAAAAGAGGCCCTGACCGGCCTGCAGGCCCATCTGGCTGCCTGGGTGGATTTCCCGGAAGAGGATGTCCCCGAGCTGGACGACGCCCACCTGCACACGGTGCTGGGGCAGGTACAGCAGGAGCTGGACGGCCTGATAAAAAATTACGATGCCGGGGCCGTGCTCCGGGAGGGCGTGGACTGTGCCATTGTGGGGCGGCCCAATGCGGGCAAATCCACGCTGCTCAACCTGCTGGCCGGGTTTGACCGGGCCATTGTCACCCCGGTGGCGGGCACGACCCGCGACGTGGTGGAGCAGGCCGTGCAGCTGGGGGATATCCGGCTCAACCTGTTTGACACCGCAGGCCTGCGCCAGACCGATGACGCCATTGAGGCCGAGGGCATCCGCCGCAGCTGGAAGAAGCTGGACGAGGCCGGGCTGATCCTGGCCGTCTTTGATGGCTCGGAACCTCTGACCCGGGAAGACCTGGCCCTGGCCCGGCGCTGTGCGGGCCGTCCGGCCATTGCCCTCGTCAACAAGGAGGACAAGCCGACCCGGTTTGACGCGGAAATCATCGCAGGCGATTTTGCCATGGTGATTCCGGTCTGCTGCCAGGAAGAGGGGAGCCGGAAAGTCATCGCGGCGGCAGTGGCCCGTCTGCTGGGCACCAACCAGATCGACCCGCACGCCGCCAGCCTTTCCGGCCAGCGGCAGTTGGCCGCCGCCACCCGTGCCCGGGACGCCGTGGCCGGGGCGCTGGACGCCGTGGAGGGAGGTTTCGGGCTGGATGCCGTTTCCGTCTGTGTGGACGACGCGCTGGATGCCCTCTGTGAGCTGACCGGTGAAAATGCATCGGAAGCCGTCATCAACGAAGTATTTGAACGTTTTTGTGTGGGAAAGTAGAACCTCTCAGCCGTTTTCAGCGGTAGCTCCCCTGACAGGGGAGCCTTTGGCAAAGAGGGGAAGTTTCTTGGTTTTAAGGGAAAGTTTCAAATGAACCATTTAGGAGATTATGACGTCATCGTCATTGGTGCGGGCCATGCCGGCATTGAGGCAGCCCACGCCGCCGCCACGCTGGGGGCAAAGACGGCAGTCTTTACCATGAGTCTGGATGCCATCGGCAATATGCCCTGCAACCCCAGCATCGGTGGAACTGCAAAAGGTACGTTGGTGCGTGAATTGGACGCTCTTGGCGGTGTGATGGGCCTGGCGGCGGATGCTACTTATCTGCAGAGCCGGATGCTGAACAAGGGCAAGGGCCCTGCCGTCCACGCCCTGCGCGTCCAGACCGACCGCAAGCGATACCACGAATATATGAAGCACGCGCTGGAGCTGACGCCCGGCCTTGCCATCCATCAGGCGGAAGTCGTTTCCATCGAGGTGGAGCAGGGGAGAGTCAAGGGCGTGGTGACCCAGCTCAACGGAGAATATGGGGCCAAGTGTGTTGTCATTGCCACGGGCACCAACCTGGGCGGCAAAATTTTTGTCGGGGATGCGTGGTATGCGTCCGGCCCGGACGGAATGCATGCGGCCAACGCCCTGACGGAGAGCCTGAAAGCGGCGGGCCTGCCCTTGCGGCGGTTCAAGACCGGCACCCCGGCCCGTGTCCACCGGCGGAGCATTGATTTCTCCCAGCTGGAGTGCCAGCCCGGCGACCCGGACAGCGAGCTGCAGCCGTTCAGTTTCCTGACAGACACGCCCATGCACAATAAAGTGGAGTGCTGGATCGCCTACACCAACCCCACCACCCACAAGATCATTCTGGATAACATCCAGCGCAGCCCCCTTTACGGCGGTATGATCGAGGGCGTCGGCCCCCGGTACTGTCCCTCCATTGAGGATAAGGTGGTGCGGTTTGCGGGCAAGGAGCGCCACCCCATCTTTGTGGAGCCCTGCGGGGAGAACACCGAGGAAATGTATTTGCAGGGCGCTTCCAGCAGCCTGCCGGAAGATGTGCAGAACGCGTTTTACCGCAGCATCAAGGGCTTTGAGCACATTGAGATCATGCGCCCGGCCTACGCCATCGAGTACGACTGTGTAGACCCCACCAGCCTGGAAGCCACACTGGAAAGCAAGCATGTCCGGGGCCTGTACGGTGCCGGGCAGTTCAACGGCACCTCCGGCTACGAGGAAGCAGCCGCGCAGGGTTTGCTGGCAGGCCTGAACGCCGCCCGTAACGCCCTGGGGAAAGAACAGCTCATCCTGCCCCGGCACACCAGCTACCTCGGCACGCTGGTGGATGATCTGGTCACCAAGGGCGTCATGGACCCCTACCGGATGATGACCAGCCGGAGCGAGTACCGCCTGACCCTGCGGCAGGACAACGCTGACCAGCGCCTGACCCCCATCGGACGGGAATACGGCCTGGTGCAGGATGACCGCTGGGCAAAGTACCAGCACACCCAGAACATTCTGGAAGCCGAGCGCCGCCGCCTGCATGAGACGCACCTCCGCACGGCAGAGCTCCGGGCCGCTATGGAGGAAGCCGGGCTTGCCCCGGCCGCCGAGGGCGGCATTGCCGAAGAGCTGCTCCGCCGCCCGGAAATTTCGTACCCGCTGGTGGCAAAGCTCATCGGCTGGGGAGAGGGGATCACCCCCATGCTGGCCGAGCGGCTGGAAACGGAGATCAAATACGCGGGTTATATCGCACGGCAGGACCGGATGATCCGGGACGTGGCGCGGCACGAGAAGACGCTCATCCCGGAGGATTTCTGCTACGAGAATCTGACGGGCCTGACGCTGGAAGCCCGCGAAAAGCTTTCCCGCATCCGCCCCAAGAATCTGGGGCAGGCGGGGCGCATCCCGGGCGTGTCGCCCTCGGATGTGGCACAACTGAGCATTGCACTGGCGGCGCGCCCTCTCAGTCGCTGACGCGCCAGCTCCCCCAGAGGGGGAACCAAGACTTGCTGAAAGGAGGGAGGAACCATGGAACAACTGGTACTGTATGAGGGCCGCCCCGCGGACTGCACCGGACGGCTGGAAAAGGAAGTCCGCACCTATGATTTTCTGGACAAGCTGGGCATCCGCTACTGGCGCACCGACCATGCATGGATGAAAGCCGATACCATGGAGGATTGCCATGTCATTGATGCCTGCCTGAACGCGACGGTCTGCAAAAACTTGTTCCTCTGCAACCGCCAGAAGACGAACTTCTATCTGCTGATGATGCCGGGAAACAAGCCGTTCAAGACGAAAGAGCTCTCCCATCAGCTGGGCATCGCGCGGCTGAGCTTTGCGTCCCCGGAGGATATGGAGCAGTATCTGGACTGCACGCCGGGCTCTTCCTCCATCATGGGACTGATGAACGACCCGGAGAACCATGTGCAGCTGCTGCTGGACAAGGATGTGAAAGCAGGGGAATTCATTGGGTGCCACCCCTGCATCAATACGTCCTCGCTGAAACTGTACACGAAAGATATTTTTGAAAAGTTTCTGCCTGCGGTACATCACGAGCCGATTTTTGTGGAATTGACGGGAGAATAAAGTTATGATCGACAAAGCGAGACTGGAACAGAAATGTTCCATGTGGAACATCGCCCTGACGGGCACCCAGCTGGACCAGCTGGATGCCTTTGCGCGGATCCTGGTGGACTACAACCAGAAAGTCAACCTGACTGCCATCACCGACCCGGAGGGCATTGAGGATAAGCATTTCCTGGACAGCCTGCTCTTTGCCTCCCAGCCGGAAGTGGCAGGGAAGATGGTGGATGTGGGTGCCGGTGCCGGTTTCCCCGGCATTGTGACAAAAATCTACAAGCCGGAGCTGGAGCTTACCCTGATGGAGCCCACGGGCAAGCGGGTGGAGTTTTTGAAGTATGCCTGCGCCCAGCTGGGTCTCACGGGCGTGGAGTTTGCCAAGGAGCGCGCTGAGGAAGCCGCCCGCAAGGTGTGGCGGGAGCAGTTTGATCTGGCCTCTGCCCGTGCCGTGGCAGCCCTGCCGATGCTGGCGGAGTACTGCCTGCCGCTGGTAAAAGTGGGCGGCAGCTTTTTGGCCATGAAAGGCGCTTCCGGAGAGGAAGAGCTGGCGGCCGCCCGGGGAGCCATCAAAAAGCTGGGCGGCGAGTACAAAGAGACCCGCACCCTGCACCTGCCGGGGGGCGATACCCGCACTCTCATCCTCTGCAAAAAGATTTCGCAAACTCCGACAGCCTACCCCAGAAACGGCGGAAAGATCGCAAAAAGTCCGCTGAAATAACGCAGAACTGAACAAAATATGCAACGCCCTGCCGAACGAAACTTCTGGCAGGGCGTTGCTTTTTCTGTTACACTGAGTGCAGAACGCCTGTGTTTTCCACGTTTTCCCGGGAAAGTGTGGAAAACAAACCTGCAATCACTGCGAAAGGGGAAGAATTATGTTTGAACGGAAAAAATCAGTGGGAAAAATCCACGCACTGCCCATCGACGCCATCCGGCCCTCGCCATTTCAGGCCCGCACCAGCTTTGATGAGCAGGAGCTGGCCGGGCTTGCCCAGAGCATCCGGGAAAACGGCCTGCTCCAGCCCATCTCGGTGCGGAAAACAGCCGATGGCAGCTATGAGCTGGTGGCGGGGGAGCGGCGGCTCCGTGCCTGCAAGCTGGCAAAGATGCAGACCATCCCGGCCATCCTCTGCAATTACAGCGACGAGCGGACCGCTGCCCTGGGCCTTTTGGAAAATCTGCAGCGGGAAAACCTGAACCCCTTTGAGCAGGCGCAGGGCCTGCGGGACGTGATGGTGCTGTGGGACTGCACCCAGGCCGAAGCGGCCAAGCGGCTGGGCATGGCACAGCCCACCCTCGCCAACAAGCTGCGGCTGCTGCAATTGACGGCGGACCAGCGGCAATTTGTGCTGGACAACGGCCTGACGGAACGCCACGCCCGGGCGGTGCTCCGCCTGCCCGAGAACCGCCGGAGTGAGGCGCTTATCATGATCGCCAAGCGGAAAATGAACGCCCGCGCCACCGACCTTTACATTGACCAGCTCCTCAACGAGACACCGGGGAAGCACCGCGTCTCCATGGTGAAAGACGTGCGGATCTTCGTCAACACCATCGACCACGCCATCCGTTTGATGACAGATAACGGGGTTCCGGCTACCTCTCACCGGGAAGAACGGGATGGATATATTGAGTATACGGTGCGCATTCCGACTGCGGCAGCACAGAAATAAGGAAAATTTACACGTTTTTCTGCTTTTTTCAGCCGAAAGCGGTTCAAAAAGCGGCGCTGATGTGCTATACTAAGCTGTATAGGGGGCCTGCTGCGGGGAAAACGGCGGGTTCCGGCCTCGTAATGTTCCATGTGGAACAAATCTTTTTCCCGGGAGGAATCAAAAGCGCGTGGCAAAAATCGTTGCAGTTGCAAACCAGAAAGGCGGCGTCGGCAAGACAACGACGGCCGTCAACCTTTCGTCCTGCGTGGCAGCACTGGGAAAAAAAGTGCTGATCGTCGATCTGGACCCACAGGGCAATACCACCACGGGCTACGGCATCCCCAAACGGAGTGTCGAGCTGGGTACTTATGAAATGCTCATCGGGGAGGCGGAGCCCAAAGACGTCATCCGCAAAACCGAGTTCCGCACTGATGTCATCGGTTCCAACACCCGTCTGGCGGGCGCTGGCCTGGAAATGATCGACCTGCCCGGCCGAGAGAGCCGCCTGCGCAAGGCGCTGGCGAAAGTGCAGCAGGATTACGACTTTATCTTCATTGACTGCCCGCCCAGCCTCGACCTGCTCACGCTCAACGGCCTGTGTGCCTGCGACAGCGTGCTGATCCCCATCCAGTGCGAGTATTATGCGCTGGAGGGCCTGTCGGAGCTCATCAGCACCCTGAAAACCATCCGCAAAAAGTATAACCCGTATCTGGATATCGAGGGCGTGGTCTTCACCATGTTCTCGGAGCGGCTCAACCTGACCATGCAGGTGGTGGACCAGGTCAAAAAATACTTCGGCCACAAAGTTTACAAGACCACCATCCCGCGCACCGTCCGGATCTCGGAAGCGCCCAGCTATGGCCAGCCCATCAACTTCTATGAGCCAAAGGGCAGGGGCAGCGAGGCTTATATGGACCTCGCCATTGAGTTCGTCAAGAACAACCGCCCGCATGACGCGGCACCCAAGCGCCGCCGCAAGGCGGCCGAGGAGCAGGAGCCGCCCAAAAACGCGCTGGAAGAAGTATAAACACAGGGGGAAGAGAGATTCATGGCAAAAGGAAGAGGAGGCCTTGGCCGGGGGCTGGAAAGTCTGTTTGAGGACGCCGCCCCCAGCTTTGAGGCTGACACCCGGATCGAAACGCTGCCCCTGCGGGAGATCGAGCCCGACCCGGACCAGCCGCGCAAGACCTTTGATCATGACACACTGGGAGAGCTTGCCGCCAGCATCGCGGAGCACGGGCTGCTGCAGCCCATCGCGGTGCGTCCCCACGGGGTGGGGCGGTATCTCATCGTGGCCGGTGAGCGCCGCTGGCGGGCCAGCCGGATGGCGGGCCTGACCGAGGTGCCGGTCATCGTGAAAGACGTTACCAACGAGCAGGCAATGGAGCTGGCGCTGGTGGAAAACCTCCAGCGCGAGGACCTGGACCCGGTGGAAGAAGCGGCAGGCATCCGTGAGCTGATGACCCGCTGCAACCTGACCCAGGAGCAGGCGGCCCAGAAGCTGGGCAAGAGCCGGAGCGCTCTGGCCAACAGCCTGCGGCTGCTGAACCTGCCGGAAAATGTGCTGGAGCTGCTGAAAAGCGGTTTTATCAACATCGGCCACGCAAAAGTCATCCTGAGTCTGCCCACGCCGGAGCTGCAGGAGCAGGCCGCGCAGATCATCGCGGACAACCAGCTCAATGTCCGGCAGGCGGAAGCGCTCTGCAAAAAGCTGGCCAAACAGCCCGCGCGGAAGCTGACGCCGCCCACGCCTCAAAGCACCCTCCCGGTGGAGGTGGAAGAGAGCCTGAAGCAGGCCCTCGGCAATGAGGTGCGTGTGGCCTACCACGATGGCAAGGGCAAGCTGACCGTCCATTTTTACTCGGATGAGCAGCTCAAGGCCTTTGCCAACCTGCTGGGCCAGTACCAGACGTAACATGCGATCCAAGGCGGGCACCCGCCTTTGAACGGCACAGGGGAGGGCAGAACCTCTCCGGTGCGAACCGAAATAGAGTAAGGAGAGTAAATCATGCTTGATATCAAATTTGTCCGTGACAACCCGGATGCTGTCAAGGAAAACATCAAGAAGAAGTTCCAGGATGCCAAGCTCCCTCTGGTGGATGAAGTCATCGAGAAGGACGCAAAGTACCGCGAGTGCCTGAAGGAAGTTGAGAGCCTGAAGGCTGCCCGCAACAAGCTGAGCAAGGCCAACGGCCCCCTGTTCGGTCAGCTGAAGAAGTGCACCGATGAGGCCCAGAAGGCCCAGCTGCAGGCACAGATCGATGCCAACAACGCCGCCGTCAAGGCCGACGCGGATAAGATGGCAGAGCTGGAAGCCGAGGAAGCCAAGCTGGCTGACCGCATCCAGGAGATCATGTACACCATCCCCCAGATGATCGACCCCAGCGTGCCC
>OLPN01003242.1_pt1 | contig 11595 bp, 6 predicted proteins | sample 1672601 | NCBI WGS metagenome assembly OLPN01 (sample SAMEA3136704, study PRJEB25190) | human gut metagenome | reverse complement strand
ATTTTCGATAGTTGTCAAGTGCCATATCATACATTTCCGAGTCATCATTCAGCCTACCTACATATTGGTGCACCAAAGCCATCATCTTATACTCTTCTGTTTTCTCCAATTTAGCCAAAGCGCTCAAATAAGCTTGTATAGCCAATGTATCATTATCTTGCAAAGCTGCCACTTTACCATAATAAAACAATGCCTTTCCTGCTTTTACACCATCATCCTTATAATAATCTACCGCAATTTTTATCAACGAATCCGACTGCAAACTATCCAGATAGTTTTTATCACGTGCTTGCGTCAGCAGCAATGCATAGTCCGCCCGCTGCTTCCCACGAAGCTCCTCCGGATGAGGAATTTGCTCCAACAGCAGCAATGCACTGTCAGGATATACATCCATATACCTCTCTACCTTATCAAAAACATTGGATACGTTCTTCTCTACGCAAGAACCTAACAGTACGCAAACGGACAAAAGTCCAAGATATAGCAGTTTTTTCATATGAACATGTTCTTTACCAGATTATCATTGCGTATACACAGAATCCTTTTGGAGATAAATATTCACACCAGCCAACGGCAATCCTTTTTCCCCATCAGTCACAATGCCATTTGTCTGCGCATTAGAAACAACTGCACAGCAGAATGTTATGAACAGTACTATACATCGCTTCATAATTCATGTATATATAATTAAACTTTGGATGAGAATAAGCTTTTTTACGGCCTCTCCCTTCAAAGATACAAAAAACCGCTTCAACAATGTACAAAAACAAGATAAATGTGACAAACAAAACAAATAGCTCAGAGCTTGTTTCCCCTTACATAGGCTTCCTTTCCATTTTCTGTACGGAGTTATCAGCGCCTATCGGCCGTGATGCGCTCTGCCAACGGCCGTCAACCACTCGACTAACGACCGTCAACAAGGTGCTTCATAACCGTTGAACACCTATTATACTCATAGTTTCCCCATACTGTGCACCTATCTTATTCCTATTATGAGCCCAGCTGCAGTCTATCGGTAAACGGTCTTTTACGAAGTTAATACCGTGTTTACACGAAACGCATATCGTGTAAACAAGATATTTGCAAAATGCTGTACATTCTATTAATACACTAACAAACAAGATATTAACTTACTTTTCGGCGTATTTCCGCTGTGGAAGCAAAAGTTGCTTCCACCTTTTTGAGTTGCTTCCACAGCACTTGTAATGCCGATGAATAAAGGGATGCAGGAAGTAGGTGGAAGTGTGGAAGCAGAAATGATAAAACTAAGCAGAGATAATTTTCCCTTAAAAGCAATAAAACTCCAGAATCTGCTGGAGCAAAGCATCCTGCTTTCCCAGACCTTTTTCCAACTCCACACTTTTCAGGTTATAGAGTTGTGCCAGCAAAGCTGACGACTGCTTCTCGCAAAGACGGGAATCATGTACCTGCTCCATCCAGCAGACGGTCTCTCCCCAAACATCTACCGAAAGATGTGACAAGACTTCTGTCGGGGCTCCCCCCTTCTCCACCTTACGGAAGATTTCGACCAAAGCACACAACAAGCTGGACATTATCTGTTTACAACGGGAATGGGAACGGGATTCCCGGTTTCTGAAACGTAGCAGGAAATAGTACCCCAGCCATAAATAAACGGTGGTGACTTCTGCATGGATTTTCTCTATCCTCTTCCAATGCGCAACCAAGGCAGCATCAATTTCTTCCAGAATCGCATCCGTATCATCTTCTATGTAGTATTTCTGCGCAAGACACTCTATCACGCACCCCCATTTCGCCATATCCACACACTCTTGCGTACGCCCCATCCATACATGGGCTTCCTCCAATATCCGGAATGCCTTTTCTCCACATTCTGGAGCATCATAAAACCGATACTGACGAAACAACAGAAGAGACTGACATAATAACTCATCCAAAGAGTACTCCGCACTTTCCATATTTAAAATTCAAGTATCCATTCAGGTAACAAAATCGAGCAAAAGTAATCATTTCCTAAGAAAATCACGCTGTTTCAGCACAAAAACCGGCAGGAAAAAGAAGATACCGATGACGGACATCACCAGTCCGCCAATGGTACCCGCCGCCAATGGAAACCAGAAAGCCTCCTTGTCCTCACCTATCATGAAAGGGATAAATCCCAGAATGGTAGAAACTACCGTGAGGAAAATAGGAACGACCTTCGCATTCCACGCCTTGACGTAGGCACGAAGAGCGGAAAGACGGGGGAAACGACGTCGGATGCTGTTGTACTCGTTCAGGACATAGATGCTGGCATTCACCGTGATGCCGCACAGCAGGACGAACGAGGCAAAACCGCCCTGGTCGAAGTTCAGCCGGAACCAATAGAAAGTAAGAAATACCCCGATATAAGAAACCGGAATCACAAAGATGATGGCAAGCGGCTGCTTCAGGGAGTTGAACAGAACGCTGGTCGTAAAGAAGATGATGGCTATCACCACCAGCAGAAGCAGGTATTGGCGGTTGTCCTTCTCGCCCCATGACCAACTGTTGCTGTCCGACTCGGCTGTATAACCCATCGGCAACAGTTTGTTGAACTCCTCCAGGTCACGTTTCTGTATCTTGTTGCCCATCTCATTGGAGCCGATATATTCGTATTGCAGGCAGAGGCGGTACTGCTGGTTTTCTTTGGCAATCTCCTGCGGCATCTGTCCCTTTTCCACAGTAGTCAGTTCGGAAAGCTTGTAATGCTTGCCGTTTCCTACTCCATAGGGGAAGAACTGCATCGCCCAGATGTCATATTCGGCAGACTGGCGGGAAGAGAGCTTGATTTTCTCCATCCCCTGCTCGGCCGCTACCGAACCAATCTCCAGATTCTTGCCAAAGATGGGGCGCACCGCAGAGAAAAGCACTTGCGCGTCGATGCCCTCTTGCGCCATGCGCTCCTTGTTCAGGTTGAAGTAGAATTCCTGATAGTCATCCTTCCACCAGGAGAACTCCGAATTGATGAGCACTTCCTTGATACGCCGGTGCGTCAGCAGCTTGGCCTTCAGCTTCTCCGCCCACTCATAGAGTTCGTCGTAGTTGTAGCCGTACATCCTGATGCGGTAGGAGCCGGCACTCTCGCGGACGTCATTACTGAACCCCTGGTCCTGCAATCCGTAGATGCCCCAGCTGCCGCCTCCCAGTTCCAGTGCCTTGCTTATCATATTGGCTTTCAGTGTATAGGGAAAACCGCTGTTCCGGGCTTCCTTCTTGAAATAAATCTGCATACTGGCACGCCGGGGGCTGTAGATGGAAGTATGAAACTGCCTGATTTCCTTGAACCGGCTGAGGTAGGTCTCCATACGTTTCATCAAAGTGTTCATCTGCTCGAGGGTGCTGCCATTGGGAAGGTTGGCGTTGGCATAGAGCACCACCTCCTCATTACGGGTGAAGTAACTGCCTTCGTACACCTTCTGTATGAAAAGCCGCAAGCTGCCGCCCAGCGCCTTGTCCACAATGGGTTTCACCGACTCCTTATAGGTATCCGAACCGAATACCTTATTGTAAGCAGCTTCCCATTTTCCCCCTCCTTCCAGTTTGTCGGGCAACAGAAAAACGGGCAGACCGAAACCCAACAGTAACAGCAGGCATACAGCCCAGCGCCAACGGCACAGAAAACGGATGAGAGCAGAATAGCAGCAGGAGAAATAAACGGGGAAACGTCTGAAAATCCGTCCCAACCTTGTTTTGAATGTTTGCGTCAGCCCCGGCAAGACAAGACGCCTCTTCTTCCCCGTAATCCGCCTCACCAGTCCTATCTTCTCAATCATCGACGGAACAAAGAACAACGCCACCATCAAGGAAACAGCCAGATTGATGATCACTACCGCTGCAAAGTCCTGCAGGTTGAGCCGTATCTTCTCGTCAAGGAAGAAAATGATAACAAGCGCACCCATCGTAGTGAGGGTTGCCGCCAACACCGACAGGAAGGCCTTGAGATTACGCCGATGCAGAATGTGGTCGGTCATGACAATGGTGCTGTCTATCACCAGATTCAGCGAGACAGTGATACCCGCCAGCGAATAAAGCTGCATCTCAAGTCCGAAGAGGTAGTAGAAGATAAGTGCCACCGCTATATTTACAGCCAGGCTGGTAACTATCAGAAAAAGATATTTCAACTTACGAGTAATGAGCCATACAAATACAAGCAGGATGAGTACCGTCAAACCGGTACGGAAGTAAATCTTGTCCAGTTCTTCCCGTATGTACTCGGTCGCATCATAGCTGGTATGCACTTCATATCCGACAGGAAGTACCTGCCGAACAGCTTCCATCTCGTCCATCACGGCACGGTTCAGTTGCAACTGGTTGGCAGTTTCTTCCGCAGTAATGGATAGATAGACGGAATTCAGCCCATTGATGCGGTAATAGCTTTGCGGCTCCTCCTCCATACGGACAGCCGACACCAGTTCGTCCAAGCGGAGCAGTTTCCCGTCGGTAGCCGTCACGGTGATGGCAGCAGGATTAAAACCAAGGGAGTTGCTCTCCGGCACCAGTGCCAGGCGTATCCATTCCCGGCTACCGTTACCTGTATCCACATTGTGCGTACCCAGAAATTCCTTCCGGTAATGCCGCTGTACTGCCTCGCTGATGTCCGATAGGGTCACACCCAGCAAGCGCAACTGTTCACTGTCATATTCCAGTCTCCACTCCATGGGCGTGGCACCGCTGAGTTCCACCTTATAGATACCCGGAATATTTGCCAGCCGCGGCTTGATATGCTCCTCGGCATACTGCTGAATCAATATCGGAGTGGAAGGGGCATTCAGTGTGAAGGACATGAAAGGGCGTGAGGCGTTCTCGTCGGGCACTTTCATGTGAATGGTGGGATAGCTGACACCTTCGGGCAATTGGGGCCACGTCTGCCGGATGATGGTGGAAGCTTCGAAGCGGACTACCTCGACATCGGCATGCTTGTCCAGCTCCACAGTAATGTTGCCGTAGCCGTTGCCCGAAGTGGAGTTCAGCCGCTTCACTCCGCGGATACGCGCCAGCATGGATTCCAGCTTGCTGGTCACTTCCATCTCCACCACCCGCGACGAAGTGCCAGGCATGCTGAAACCCACCGTGAAGCCGGGCAGGCTGCGTGACGGATTCAGCTTGACGGGGAGCAGCGGTATCAACGCCACCCCTACCAAAGCAAGGCAGACAAACGCCACTATGACGGTGAAGGAAGAAACTCGTTTCATCAGTTATTATAATCAAATTTTTCCGACAGCGAAAATCCGCTGGCAAAGTCGTGCAACGTCAGTTTCCGTATCTTGTAATAATTCAGCCAGTAGTCCTGCAAGGCGGAGATGTAATTGCGTTGCGCTTCCTGCTGGCGGTTCAGCGAGAGGGTCAGGCTGTTGATGTCTGCCTTGCCGATAATGAAGCGCTGGCGGGTTTCGTTATACGCCAGGATGGCAAGGTCGAGGGCCTCTTCGGCACTGGCGACGAGGGCTTGCTGGACGTTGAAGTCGCTGACGGTCATGATAACCTCCTCCTCAATGCTGATTTCACTCTGCCGGGCAGAAGTCTTCACCACGTTCAGATTGTTCCTCGCCATGTTGTATTTGCCTTTTCTCACGCCCCAGTCCACCAGTGGAATGGAGACACTGACCGACACCATCTCCTGCTGCATGGGATGCCTGTATGCTTCACCGAATTTCTCTGCCACCTGGTTGAAGCCGACGCTGGCGTTGATGCTGGCATTGAAGCGCGATTCCTTCTTCGTCTTGTCTACTGTCTGCTCGGCTTCCAGCACTTCCTGACGAAGCCCCAGAAATTCCGGATTGTTGGCTTGAGCGGCCAGCAAAGCCTCATCAACCGGTATGGTCAGCGCCCTCGGACGTCCCGGAAGCGACACCCTGATATCCGTGTTCTTCTCCATATTCAGGAAAGATGCCAACGAAAACATGGCGCGCTTCAAGGCACTGGCGGCATTCTGCAAAGTATTGCGGGCGTTCACCACGTCGAGTTTCAGCGTCAGCAGGTCGGCACGGCTGATGGCGGCTATTTTCAAGCGCTGCATGCCGATGCGGTAGAGGGTATCGGTGGAGACGGCATTGTCCTTGGCCAAGTCATATTCCGCCTGTGCCATGGCAAGCGCAAAGAAATAGGTAGTGGCCTGCTCGGATACTCGCTCTGCATTGTAAATATACTCCTTCTTCACCTTTTCGTACTTCAGCGGCTCAATCCTGCGTTCCCAACGGAAAGGATTGTAACCGACCAGACTCTGCGAGTAGCCCAAACGAACCGGAACACTGGTGAACTGGGTATACTTGTTTCCACCGAAGCTCCGCATATAGCCCAGCTCCGTATCCAGATAGAACGTACCGCCCGTCAAGTCGAAATTCTGTCTGACGGCAAGATTGCCGTATGCATAGAAGGATTGCTGGCTGCGATAGATGTCAAGGTCCTGTTCGGAGTCGTAACGCTTGGTGATATCGCGGTTGTACTGTGCCGGAGTCATGTTCAGCGTCAGGCTGGGAAGGCGGTTTGCCTTATAGGTGCGGTATTCCCAATAACCGGCCAGATACATGTTCTTGGTGCGGAAGGCTTCCAGCGAACTGTCATTCGCCAGGGCAATGGTCTGCTGCAAATCGAGCGTTATCCGCTGCTGGGCAAAAGCGGAAAGGGCTCCCAGACTGAACAAAAGTATAAGACTTAATTTCTTCATGCTCTTTCTTTTCTATAAATAAACCAATATATCAACGGGATGATGAACAGACTGACCAGTGTCCCCACGAACATCGCCCCAATCATCGCTATGGAAAGCGGCTTTTGCAACTCAGACCCCATATCGAACGAGAACAGCAGCGGAACCATGGCAAATATCGTGGTGAGCGATGTCATGATGATGGGCCGGAGCCTTCTCCGTCCCGCCTCGTGGATGGCCTCGAGCAACGGCATCCCCTCTTTCCGTAATTCATTAATGGCATCCAGCTTCAGGATGGAGTCGTTGATGATGATACCGCACGTCACAATCAGTCCGATGGCAGACATCAGGTTCAGGGTATGCCCGCATATCCACAACAGAAGCAGGGCAAACGCCACATCTATCGGAATTTCCAGCAGCACGATGAGCGGCTGCACGAAGCTTTCGAACTGGGCGGCAAGAATGAAATACATCAGCAGGATAGAGATGAAAAGAATCACCACCAACTCGTCCAGCATCTGGCGGTTGGAGAAGAAACTGCCGGAGAAGGCCGTATCCCAGTCACCCGTGGCATCTGCCTCCCGCTTCACCTTTTCCATCAACTCCGGAGCATCGTCCACTTCATAGAAACGGAACGGTATATATTCACCGTTGCGTCCTGCCGTAATCGTTTTCAAATCCTCGGCCGGACGCACCTTTACCAGCTCCCGAAGCGGAATATACTCCACTTCGCCCTTACTGTCCGGACGGGTCTGTATCAATGTCTGCAGCAGCACCTCGTTCACTGTCCGCTCCTCGCCCACAATGCTGATAGGCAGGTATTGCTGGTAGGAATGGAGCATAGCTACGCTGTTCTCCTTGAATGCCGTCCGCAGCGTACGGTAAAGCTCGTCATACGAAACGTCATAGAGCAACAGCTTTTCCTGCAGGATGCTTATGTCAAGCTGGTTCTCGAAAGCGATACCTACGGGCGCTGTCCCCGTAAGCTCCGCAAACTGTTGTTCCAGTCCGCGCAATTCTTCCGCCGCCGGCGCCTTCTCCTTATTGCGGGCATAAAGTTCCGCCACCACATCGGCCTCCCCGGTCACGAAAAGCTTCTCGAACACGGTTTCGGGTGGAGAAAAGGAGACTGTCGCCAACGGATATTCCCGTGTCAGCCACTCGCCCGCCTGCTTCTGCAAGGGAGCAATCCCGTCAGGCGAGGAAGTCTTGAAATACAATTCTGCCTCCGAAGAAGAGAGAGCCTGCTCACGGTTCAGCAGATAGTCCTGCTGGCCTATGGCAGCCGTCTGTTCCACAGTCTTGTCCAACAACTGTCCGAACAGCACATTCACACGATGCCGGTTCTCGTCCACATGTATGTTTTCGTTCCATTCCACGTGGACTATCAGTTCATTCTGGTCTATCTGCGGCATACGCTCCTTGCCGACGGAATAGAACAGAAAGACACAAAGAGGTATAGAAACCACACAGAATACGCTACTTACCGTCTTGTGGGAAAATACCCAGTCGATGCCCGCATCATAAAAACGGTCCAGCGTATGTTCCTTCAACGGATTGTTGATGCGGATGCGGGAGAACCACGACCTGCCGCGCAACCCTGTCCGGTAGACCAGCATATAGAGGACCGGCAGCAGCATGATACCCGTGAAGTAGGAAACCAGCAACCCTACCGTAACAGAGAATGCCTGGTCATAGAACAACGCCCCTGCAATGCCGCTCATAAATATCAGCGGCACAAATACGGCAATAGTGGTCAGCGACGAACTCAGCATGGGCGTAATCACCTCACTCGTTCCCGTCACGCAAGCCCGCCGCAACGAATAGCCCCGTTCGCGATACTGCGAAATGTTCTCCGTCACAATGATGCTGCTGTCAATCATCATACCCAACGCCAGGATTAATCCCGACAAAGAAATGATATTGAGTGACATCTTGAACAAGTAGAAGAACAGGAAGCAGATGACAATAGATACCACCATACTCAACCCGATGATGAACGGTGATTTGATGTCACCCAAGAAGAGTACCGCCACAATGCAGATGAACAGGAAACCCAACGACAAATTTTGCTGAAGATTGGAGATGGTATAGTCCAGCAACTCCGTCTGGTTACGGCTGATGCTAAAATCAATGTCGGGATATACTTTCTTGAAGTAGTCCATCGTGCTGTTGATGGCAAGCTTCATGTCTTCCATATTCTCGTCCGCCTGCTTGATGACGGCAAGGGTAACGGCACGCTTGCCATTGCTCATGGAGACACCTTTCTCCTTGGCAGGAACAATCTCTACCCGGCAGAAGTCTCCCAAGCGGATGATACGTCCTTCCTTTCGCAGCAGGATGCCCTTCACGTCCTCCTCTGTCCGCAGCAGGGTGGAGAACTTAATGTTGTATTCGTAGTAGCCGTCGCGCACGGTCATGCTGCCCGGCTCCACGTTGTTTTGCGCCAGCACGTTTTCTATGTCTTCAATGGAGAGCCCCAACACAGCAAGCTTACCCGGGTCGGGCACAATCTGTAACTGGCGTTCGACCAAACCCGTGACATCCACCATTGCCACTTCTGCCAACTGCTCGATGCGACGCTTTATGACATTTTCGGCAAACTCGCACAAATCAAGAAACGCGCGTTCGTCCACCTTGCCGTATGCACTGTCGTTTTTTAGGGTCAGATTGAGATAGAAGACAGGAATGTCCGTCGCACTTGCCTTTATCACCTTCGGGCGTTCGGCATCCCTGGGCAGATAGTTCATGGCGGCGTCAATCTTCTCGTTCACTTCTATGAAGGCAAGGTCGGTATTCGTACCGAAGTCGAAGCCCAGGCGGATGATGCCTGCACCATCGCGCGTCTCGCTGTCCATGTCCTTCAGTTTCGCCACCTGGATGAGCTGCTGCCGCAGAGGTTTCACCACCGTATTCTCTAATTCACGCGCCGAGGTATTCTGCGCCGACACCTGCACTGTAATTTCCGGGATGGCAATATCGGGCAGCAAGGATACCGGCAAGGTGAAGTAAGTCACCAGCCCGACAATGAAGCATGCTGTAAATGCCATCAGTACGGCAATAGGCCGCTGTATCAAAAACTTTATCAATTGAACTATGAATTTTGAATTACCACTTATCACTCATTATCTATCAACCACCTTCACCGATGCTTCATGTGCCAGATTCACATTTCCCGTCACAATGACCGTATCGCCTTCTTTCAGGGCATCGTCGGCCATACTATAGCTTTCCGCATTCTCCAGACCGGTCTGCACATAGTTCCACTGCGCCTTTCCGTCTTTCAGGGTAAACACCACCTGCTTGCCCGAACGCAACACCACGGCACTCTTCGGGATTACAAGCTGTCCGCCCAGAGAGCGGTGCACGTTCACCCTCACGTTCATCCCACTGAACAGCCGTCCCTTGCCATTGACGGCAGCCTTCACCTTAACCATCCCCTTGTCATCCACCAGAGGATTGATTTGGGTGATGCGCCCCTCCTGCCTAAAGCCGGCATCCGAATAAGGGGTAACAATCACCTTGTCGCCACTCTTTATCAACGGCAGTTCGCTTTCCAGCACCGTGAAGTCCACCTCCATACCTTGAGTGCCGATAATGGAGCAGAAGGCTTCCGAGGTACTTGCCTCGTTGAACGGTTTGGAGAACAGGTTCGCCACTACCCCGTCAAAAGGCGCAACCAGCGTGGCGTGTTCCTCTTCATACGCGGCAAGCTCATACTGGGCGAGGCTCTGGTCGTAACCGCTCCTCACGCGGGCCAGCTTCATGATGTCAGCAGGTACTTTGGAGGCATCACCCACCGGATAGCCTTGCCCTATCAATACGTCCTGCAGCTCAAGTTCCGCTTTGTCCAGAGCATCCTTGGCTTGCGCGGTCTTGTTCTTCAGACGGAACTTATCCAGTTCGGCAAGTTTCTGCCCTTTGCGCACCGGGGCACCGTTCTTCACGTAGATGTGTGCCACTACACCGGTGGTCTCAAAACGCAAATCCGCCATGGCACCGGCGGTTACTTTTCCGTTGCTCACCAGTTCATGCTCAAAGGTCGCCCGCTTCAGGACTTTCACGGTCACTTCATTGCTTTCACTTGGCAGGACGGTTGCCACCCCTTCCTCGGACTCTTTTCCCTTTCCGGCATCGGAGCAGGCGGCAAGCAGGGCAACGGCCATGCATAGCAGGTATCGATAGTTCTGTGTCTTCATATTCATACTCAATTATAAATTGATAAAATTAATCGTTTCAAAAAAACGAACCGATATTTGCATGTGGACACTTTTTTCATAGCACTTTAGCAATTAGTTCACTCATTATTAACACTTTCCGTTTTTATTCATCTTTTTTAATATGGACAAAAATAAGCTGAATCTTTTTTATTTCCTCCCTCATCTGTCGTATTGCCGTAGAATGCACTTTCGGCTCTTTCGTCAATACCATCCACTTCATTTTTTCAAACTTGTCCGGTTGCCTGAAGCTTGGTTCCGCATAAAGCTTCGCAAGCAGATAATAGGGATAAATACGTCCCGGCAAACGATGGGTGGAACGGATAAACCAGTCTTCCGCTGACAAGCAGTCACCCATCTGCTGATAGTTCTTGCCTATCACATTCAGTATCATGGGGTCACAACTACGCTGTAAAGCTTCTTTCAAAATACGGTTGGATTTACTGAACTGCTGCTGCTTGTGCAATCCATGCCCATATTCGAACAAGAAAGATGCCCGGTCCCTCAACAGAGGATAAAGACGTCCATACTCTTTCTCTGCCGATTGATACGCACCTGCATTATACAGCACCCGAGCATTCATCCACTCCCGGCAGGCCTGCTCCACTTGCAAGTCATTCTTCAAGCGAAAACCGCCAATGATGCCTACTGATACAGCCAGCCCCAACCATTGCCAACGGTCGGCACCGGACAAGCACGCCACAAGCAATCCTCCAAATGTAACGATAAATACCG
>OLPN01003241.1_pt1 | contig 11598 bp, 8 predicted proteins | sample 1672601 | NCBI WGS metagenome assembly OLPN01 (sample SAMEA3136704, study PRJEB25190) | human gut metagenome | reverse complement strand
GGCAACCAGATCGGCCTGGCCACGGGCCAGGTGGACGAGGTATATCACGACGGCTATGTGGCCAAGCGCATGGAAGTCGGCGCCGTTGTGGGCGCGACTCCCGCAAACCACGTGCGTCGCGAGTGCCCGGCTCCTGGCGACAAGGTCGTGCTGCTTGGCGGCCGCACGGGCCGCGATGGCATTGGAGGTGCGACCGGCTCCTCGAAAACGCAGAATGTTGACAGCATCGAGACCTCGGGCGCCGAGGTGCAAAAGGGCAACGCCCCCGTCGAGCGTAAGATTCAGCGCCTGTTCCGCCGTGGCGACGCGTGCCGCCTGATCAAACGCTGCAATGACTTCGGTGCTGGCGGCGTTTCCGTTTCCATCGGCGAGCTGTGCGACGGCTTGTCCATTGATTTGGATATGGTTCCCAAGAAATATGATGGTCTCGATGGCACTGAGCTGGCTATTTCCGAGAGCCAGGAGCGCATGTCGGTGGCTTTGGCTGCTGAGGACGTCGAGGAATTCATTGGTTATGCGCATGAGGAAAATCTCGAAGCCGTCGTGGTTGCTACGGTTACCGAAAGCCCGCGCTTGCTCATGACGTGGCGCGGCGATGCTATCGTCGATATTTCGCGCGAATTCTTGAATTCCAATGGTGCACCGAAGCACCAGGCTGCCCATGTAGTGGCCGCCGAACCTTATGCTCCGCATTGGGAGGGTGCCACGTTTGCCGAGCGTATGAAGAGCCTCGTGACCGATTTGAACGTGTGCTCGAACAAGGGCTTGGGCGAGCGTTTCGACTCCACCATTGGTGCGGCCACGGTGCTCATGCCGTTCGGCGGCGAGCGCCAGCTCACGCCCGCGCAGGCTATGGTCGCGAAGTTCCCAGTCGATGGCGAAACGAACACCGCGAGCGCCATGGCGTGGGGCTTCAATCCCTTCATCATGGAGAAAGACCAGTTCAAGGGTGCATATATCTCGGTCGTGGAAAGCGTTGCGCGCCTTGTTGCCGCAGGCTTCACGCGTGACGCCGCATACCTTTCCTTCCAGGAATACTTCGAGCGCCTGCGCGATGTTCCCGAGCGTTGGGGCAAACCCATGGCGGCTGTACTCGGCGCCCTGGAGGCGCAGATTGACCTGGGCATTGGCGCAATCGGCGGCAAAGATTCCATGTCGGGCTCTTTTGAGGAAGGTGACACCGAAATCAATGTGCCCCCGACGCTCATCTCGTTCGCGGTTTCTACTGGCAAGGTCGATCGCGTGACTTCTCCCGAGTTCAAGGGCGCAGGCCATAAGGTGGTTCGCATCGTTCCCAACGCGTACGATGTGGCCGGCCTGGTTCCTGCGGCCGATTCGCTCAACGCCACATTCGCGCTTGTCGAGAAGCTCATCGGCGACGGCTCGGTGCTCGCTGCGGCAACGCCGGGCTATGGCTGTTCCGCTGAGGCGCTCTTCAAGATGTGCTTGGGCAATAAGATTGGCGTGGTGCTCAATGATGTGCTTTCCGCCGATGAGCTGTTCAAGCTCGCTTACGGTAGCTTCTTCATCGAGCTTGCCGATGGCGTTGAGATTCCCGCAACCGATGGCGTGCTTATCGAGCATGTGGGCGAAACCAGTGAGGCATATGTCTTCGGCACGCTTGACGAGACGCTCGATATGGCCGAACTGCAAGAAGCTTGGGAGCACGGCATCGAAGGCGTATTCCCGTATCGCAGCGCCGCCGACGACGCTGCCGCGCATGCCAAGGTTGAAAAAGTGAACTTCACTGAAGCCAAGCCTCTTACGTTCGCTGGCTCTATCGCGCGCCCGCATGTCGTGATTCCCGTGTTCCCGGGCACGAATTGCGAATATGACACCGCGCATGCCTTCGAGCGCGCTGGTGCCGAGGCCGAGGTGTTCGTAATCAACAACCTCACGCCCGCCAAGGTCGCCGAAAGCACGGCTGCGTTGGCCGAGGCTATTCGCCGCAGCCAGATCGTGATGCTGCCGGGCGGCTTCTCGGGCGGCGATGAACCCGATGGATCCGCGAAGTTCATCACGGCGTTCTTCCGCGCGCCGCAGGTGACCGAAGCCGTGCGCGATTTGCTGCAGAATCGCGACGGCCTTATGTTGGGCATTTGCAACGGCTTCCAGGCACTCGTGAAGCTCGGCTTGGTGCCTTACGGCGATATTGTTGACGCGACCGCCGCAGCGCCGACGCTGACGTTCAATGAAATCGGCCGTCACCAGAGCGGGCTTGTGCGCACGCGCGTCGCCTCGAACCTCTCGCCGTGGCTTTCCCGCTGCGAAGTGGGCGACATTCACACGGTGGCGATTTCTCATGGCGAGGGCCGCTTCGTTGCAAGCGATGAAGTTATTGCCAAGATGAAGGCCGCCGGCCAAATCGCCACGCAGTATGTCGATGCCACGGGCGAGCCGAGCATGGTGCTCGCTATCGAAGGCATTACGAGCCCGGATGGCCGCATCTTCGGCAAGATGGGTCACTCTGAGCGCAGTGGCGCTGGCTTGTACAAGAATGTGCCGGGCGATAAGTATCAACCGCTCTTCGAGGGCGGCGTGAGCTACTTCGCCTAAACGAGGTAAGTCGCCTGAATATCATGTGGGCCGTTCCTGATGGAGCGGCCCGTTTTCTATATTTGATTGGAATTCTGCTAAAGCCCTCGCGGGTTGCGAAGTGGTGTACGCGGTTTTGCAGGAAGTTGGCGCGCGTGGCCCCGGCGTGAGGACGCTCGAAGTGTCGAGACGTTATTTGCCCAGAGACCTTTTTTGGTAAAGACCCGCAGATTCAAATCCGAGGCGGGCGTAGTAGCCTCGCGTGCCTATGGCGCTAATGACGTTGATGCTTCGATAGCCGGCATCGAGTGCAATCTCGCATGCGCGTTCGACGAGCGCCTTTCCGAGGCCTCGATGCTGCGCATTTTGCCCCTCGCCGTGAAGTTGGGCGACTTTTCCGTATACATGCACTTCGCGAATCATGGCTTGTTCGGCTTCGATAGGGAAGGCGGCTTCGGTTTCTTGCAGCTTTTCGACCTCGTGCTGGCAGGGGAGCGAGAGGCGCAAAAAGCCAGCGATGCGATTTTCGGGCGTCACCCACTGCAGGAAATGCTCGTTTGTGTTTGAGGTTTCGTATTCGAAATCGACGAGCGAAAGCTTGCCGATTTCCGTCTGCGCTCCCGCGAGTTCGCGATGACGAATCTCCTGGATTGGTGTGTCGTTTTGTGCGGCTAAGCGATCGGCTTGCGCTTCTACGACTTCGCGAAGGTTGACCTTTTTATTCCCATCGACAATATCGCCCGATGAGAAATCGCGAATCATGCGCGAGATGCGCGTGTAAGGTGGGGTTGCGAGCACGTTGTCGGCAAGCACTCCCACGAGTTCGCGTTCGTTGTAGGGCCGCCACGTGCCGTCGGCATAGTGCGTCATGAGCCCCGTGCCATCGATGAGCGCGCAGGGGTACATTTTTACCTCGTCGGGCAAGAATCGCTTGTCGCTTACAAGTGTGCGGAAATCGGAGGCATCGCCGCCCGGCGTGGCTCCAAGCAGGTTCGCCATGAAATGAGCGTGCGATTTGAAGCCGAAAAGGCGGCAGAGCGCGAATGCCTGCGCGATTTGTTCGGGCGAGGTATGGCGCCTGTTCGCTTCGAGCACATGCTCGTTGAGGCTTTGCACGCCCATTTGGATTTTGGTGCAGCCGAGCGCACGCATAAGGGTGAGCGACTCGCAATTGATGGAGTCGGGGCGCGTCTCGATGACGAGGCCCACGTTGCGGTGTGCGGCGTTTACGTTGCGCCTGTGCTCGCGGAAAACATCGTCGAGCGTTGCGGTTTGCATGGTCGATACGTGCTGCCAAGGATGATTTTCGCCGTAGAGTTCACGAATCGCCTGGGCGTGCGATTCTTTGCCTTCGTATACGCGTTGTTGGGCTTTGGCGCATGCTCGAGCAAGCGTTTCGGGGTTATGCGAAATGCCTGCCTCGTCGTAGAACGCGCGTCGCTCGGCTTCGTTTTGGTGGGCGAAGTCGAGCGTCGCCACGCATCGGCCGCCCGTATCGGCGGCTGCGCTGTCGTCGTTGCCATTGTCGCTTCTGCCGTTGCGGTCGTGAGCTGAGCTGTGTTCTTCAGCATCGTTGAGCGCACGGAACAGCTCGCGCACGAACCAGATGCGGTAGCTTTCGGGGTAATCGTTCCATGTGCCGCCCAACACGATGAGCTCGATTTTGTCAGTCACATGCCCCATGCTCTCGAGCGCGCGAAGACGCGATGACACCTGAAGGTAGGGGTCGAAGCAGTTGCGTTCTGCACGCTGGCATGCAGGCTCGTTGTGCAAATAGCTTTTCGGCATGCGCACGTCGTTGGGGCAATAGATGCACGTGCCCGAGCAGAGCCATGGCTTGGTTATGACGGTAATGGTGGCGACGCCCGATGCGGTGCGGCGGGGTTTCATGCGCAATGTTTGAAGCAGGAGCGCGTCTTCGTTGGGCGAAATATTCCACGAGCTCCAGCGCTGCGGGTCGCTCTCGCGCACTTTCAGAAAAAACGGCAGGGCGCGTCGCTTTGAGATGTGTGACTTATTTTCGCGAATTCCCTGGTTGTGGGCACGTACGATATCTTCGAGCTCGTTTGCTGCGAGCGCGCGCTCAAGCTCGCGAATGCGAGCGAGTATGTCCAAAATGAAATCTTCCATACGCGAATTGTAACGGAAGGTGCGATGCGATTCCTATTCACGCCGACGTCGCTTTCAAAAAGCCGCGATTTGCGCAGGTTTTTCAAATTACCGCTCGGAGCTCATAAATGCTCAAGACTTGGAACTGAGATTCGCGTCTAACTTTTCGCTCGCCTTGCGCTGGCGGCTCTAAAACCTGCGAAAATCGAGCATTTTGTTGCATCGAGCGATTCCGATAGATGGGCGGCTACTCCCCTCGACCCCATGTCCAGCTTAACGGGTCGATTGGGGTGCGCCAGTCGCATGGGTCGGGCGCGGCAAATGTTCGTGTGCCGGCGATGATGAAGTCGATACCTTGGCGGAAGCGCTCGAGCTCGGTGTCGTTTGCGGAGATGCGCGACCAATCGCCGCCCATATTGGAATCGTCGCCCTGTTCCTCGAGTTCGAGTTGGCGTTTCGCTGCGACATCGATGAAGCCGGTAAGGAACGAGCGCAGTACGCCATACATGACCTCATACACCTTGAGTGGCATGCCTTGATCGGCATGCAGGTAATAGACGCTTCGTTGATGCTGTTGCGGCGGGTTGAGCTGCGTTTGAAGCTGCATAATGCGAATGTTAGGGTGGCGAAGGTTTACCGTGAGAATCGATTCGCAAGTGCGATGCAATGTGTCTTCCCAGAACTCTCCCGGAACGGGGGCATTGTCGTATTCGTCCATCATTTTCTGAATCACAAGAAAGAGAAGTTGTTGCTTGGATGGAACGTAGGTGTAGATGCTCATGGTTCCCATGCCAAGATTATCGGCCAAGGCACGCATAGAAAACTTTCCGTAGCCGTGCTCGTCAATCATGCGAAATGCCGCATCGACCACCTGCCCTTGCGAAAGTGATCGTTCCATGCCGGGCTTTGATTTGCTCGTACAATTCTTGGCTTGTTCGCTGGTGGTTTTCTCGGCCATAGACGCTCCTTGGATGGTGTAGAGGTCTTTGCTTCGCTCGCTTTTGATGGCGGGCTTCATTTTGATTGAATTCTAACGCGTTGTTATACGGCCAAGGAGCGATTGTTCTCATTCTTTCCATAAGTTGCGTTAATGCATTGTGCGCTCATCGAATCATTCGAAACGTCTTCAAACAGTAGTCTTGAAATACTCCGTACAGCGTACTAAGATACGTCTTGTCATAAAGCCGTACTATGTACGGCCTTGTATTGAGAATTCGTCAAGGCCGTCGGTGCGTGCTTTGCATGCGAAGGAAGAGGCGTCGTTGCGGAATGGAGCCGGGCGATGCCGGATTGATCAAGGGAGGAACATTGGCAGAAGGGATTGAAGGGCTTTCCCGCCGCGGCTTTATGCGCGCGGCAGGCTTGAGCCTGATTGGCGCTGCGGCTGCTGGTGGGGCGTTGAGCCTTGCTGGTTGCTCGAGCGACAATGCCTAGGGCGGCGTGGCCGTTGAGAACAAGGGCGGTTGCGGCGATTTTAACGAGAGCTTGTATACCGATGCGTTTCCGGTGAAAACCCGCAACGTGCCTGTGATCGATGTCGAGAGCGGCATCGTGCGTCAGGGCAACGTCGCATTCGAGATGCGCAATATCGCGGAAAACGAAATTGTGCGTACCGAGGAAACCGACGTATTGGTATGCGGCTGTGGTCTTACGGGATCGGTTGCTGCGCTAGCGGCGAGCGATGATGGCGAGACGCGCGTGCTTTGCATTGAAAAGATGTCGAAGGGCCGCGGCATGTTCGAGGGCATGGGCGTCGTTGGCGGCAGCGTGATGAAGGCGGCTGGCAATGAGATTGACAAGGCCGAGATGATGGACCGCATGCGCCATGCTGCCTATTATCGCGTTCCCATTGACCCCATTAAACTGTGGGCGGACCGTTCGGGCGAGGCTGCCGATTGGCTGCAGGAGAAGTTCGACGAGGGCGAAGCGGGCATCGTCGAGTTCTACAAAGCCAATAATCCGAACGCGCATAATTTCGATGTTCCTCAGACGGAGATTGAATTCAAGTGCGACCAATGGAGCGAAACGACGACGAAAAATGCCGGTGGCGCTGGTATTTATATTGTTGCTGACCTGGCAAATACGCTTGGCAAGCGTGAGAATGCGGATTTGCGCTACAACACGGCGGCTGTGCAGCTCGAACGAAACGATGAGGGTCGCGTGACGGGCGCTATTTGCAAAGATGCAGATGGTTACTTCCGCGTGAACGCTTCGAAGGGCGTTGTGCTGGCGACGGGTGGTTTTGACGCGAACCCCGCCATGCTCAAGGCGTGGTGCCGCGCCGAAGACATTGCCGCATGCGCGAGCTGGTGCCCCAATGAGGGCACGACGGGCGATGGCCAGCTGATGGGATTGGCTGTAGGCGGCCAGATGGATCCGTTGCCCGCGGCCATTATGAATTTCGACTTCGGCAGCCCAGATTCGTTCTATGCGAGCAATCTGGGTATTACGGCGCTTGTCTCGCAGGGCATTATGATTAACGAGCAGGGCCGTCGATTCTGCAGCGAGGGTCTGCCGTTCCAGGCGCGATCCAACGCCATTACGGCCCAGGCTCACTACGGCACGAAAACCTTCCGCGTGGCCTCCACTACGCAGCTCGGCAAAAACGCTGATGCCATTCTGGAGAAACTGCAGCCTTATATCGAAAAGGATTGGGCGCATGAGGCATCGAGCCTTGACGAGCTGGCTAAATGGATGGACGTGCCTGCAGATACTTTGAAGGCTGAAGTTGCGCAGTTCAATACGTTTGTCGACAACAAGAAAGATGAGATGTTCAACCGTCCCATGGCGAAAGCCACCAAGGTCGAAGGCGAGAAGTATTACGCGATTAAGCACCAGTCGTCCATCTTGGCGACCGTGTCGGGTTTGGTCGTGGACTACCACTGCCGCGTGCTCGATTATGACAATGAGCCTATTGAAGGCTTGTATGCTGCGGGCGGTGCGTCGGGCGGCTTTTTCTCGGGTAACTATCCGCGCCATATTTTCGGCCCGTCGGTTGGCCGTTGCGTGACCTTTGGTTACGTTTCGGGCCAGACCGCTGCGCAGGGGGTGAACTAAATGACTGAAGAAATGAAGGAGTCCGCCCAGGCTGAAACGGTGAAGGCGGAAAAGGTCGGCAAAAAACGTTGGCCGGTCGTTGTGGGCGTTATTGTTGTCGTGCTTGTGGTTGCTGGCATTGGCGGTTTCGCGTGGCACAATACGCCGAGCTTCTGCGGCACGGTTTGCCACAGTTCCATGAGCGAGCATGTTGACAACTATTACGGTACCGATAGCACGAACGGAGCTGGTCTTGCTCATTGGCATGGTACAAATGAGGGCACGACATGCCTCGATTGCCATAAGGCCGACATCAATACTCAGGTTGCCGAGCTCGGCAGCCAGATATCGGGCGATACCGATAATTTGGGCTTGGCTGATCGTTATTACGTTGACAATGACACATGCCTATCGTGTCACGGCGATAGCTATGAGGCGCTTGCTGAGCAGACTGCCGATTTGGAACCGTACAATCCGCACGATTCCCCTCATGGCCAGCTGAATTGCAATGAATGCCATAAGGGCCATGCCCAGCAGGTTGATACCTGCGGCCAGTGCCACCCTAATGGCGGCCAGACGATGCGTGGAACGAATTAGGCGTGGATAGACCTCGTCGTTCCTCTGCTGTTCCAACGCTGGTGGCAAAAGATGCGTAGCGTGTTTTCGTCGCTTTTTGTAAGCAAGGTTCAGCAATAACATCTTAGGCGGTAGTGTACGTTCTTTTTCATAGAGGCCTCGCTTTATGCGGGGCCTTTTGTATGGGCCGTTTTCGCAGATGTTGCGCCGCTTGTCGTTATGGAGCGTGGGGCGCGCGCCGCAACGGGTATAATCGCCGAAGCTAGCTTTGGCGGCCAGGGGCCGTCGGCATCGTTTGCGGCATGGAGCCGCGGGTTGAAAGGAAATTCTTCATGGATATCGCTGCAGAATCGCTGCGTTTGCACGAGCAGTGGCAGGGCAAGCTCAACACCGTTCCGAAGATGGACATCAAAACGCGCGAAGATCTGGCGCTGGCGTATACGCCGGGCGTTGCCGAACCGTGCCGCAAAATCGCCGATAACCCCGCCAATGCTTATAAATACACCATGAAGGCGAACACCGTTGCTGTGGTTTCCGATGGTTCGGCCGTGCTTGGCCTGGGCAACATTGGTCCTTTGGCTGCGATGCCCGTTATGGAGGGCAAGTGCGCGCTGTTCAAGGCGTTTGGTGGCGTGAATGCTGTGCCTTTGTGCCTCGACACGCAGGACGTCGACGAAATCGTCGAAACCGTAAAGCGTTTGGCCCCGAGCTTTGGCGGCATCAACCTGGAAGATATCTCCGCGCCTCGCTGCTTCGAAATCGAGCGCCGCTTGATTGATGAGCTTGATATTCCCGTATTCCATGACGATCAGCATGGCACGGCTATCGTCGTGCTTTCCGGCGTAATTAATGCGCTGCGTCTGACGGGCAAGAAGAAGGAAGCATGCCGCGTCGTCGTTAACGGCGCTGGCTCTGCTGGCATCGCTATTGCGAAGCTTCTGCTCGATTACGGCTTCAAGAATCTGCTTCTGTGCGATAGGTGCGGCATTATTTCCTCGACGAGCGAAGGAATCAATGACGCGCAGCGTGCGATGCTTGCTACGACGAACCTTAATGACGAAAAGGGCGGCCTTGCCGATGCCATGCGTGGCGCCGATATTTTCGTAGGAGTTTCCGCTCCGGGCATTGTGAGCGCCGAAATGGTTCAGTCGATGAATGGGGACGCGATTCTGTTTGCCATGGCCAACCCCACGCCCGAGATTTTCCCCGACGTGGCGCGCGCTGCCGGCGCCCGCGTGGTGGGCACGGGTCGTTCCGACTTCCCGAACCAGATTAACAACGTGGTTGCGTTTCCTGGCATTTTCAAGGGTGCCCTCGAGGCCCGCGCGACGCGCATTACCAAAGAAATGAAGCTTGCCGCTGCCGAGGCGCTCGCTGCGCTCGTGAGCGACGAGGAACTTTGCGAAGACTTCATCATGCCCGAGCCGTTTGATCCGCGTGCGGTCGAGGTCGTAGCTGCCGCCGTGGCTAACGCTGTCGAGTAGGCTGAGCTGAGTTTTTGGCGGGCGAGGGCGCTTTGTGTACGCGAAGCGCGATTCTCGCATTGCTCGTAGGATATTGTTTGAAGCGGCGCTTTGTGAGAAGCGCCGCTTTTGTTTGGCAAAGAACACGGGAGCGTGAGCTCTCGATTTTCAAGGGAACCGCATTGGACGCGACGACGATCGACTTTCTGCGACATGTGAACAACGATTTCTATACGCGCTGTGCGCCTTCGTTTTCTGCGACGCGCAACGCCCCGTGGGTTGGTTGGCGCACGTGTTTGGAAGCGGCGCAAGGTTGCGGCGCCGTGCGTTTATACGACGGCCCGGACGTGCATTTATATGACCGCGCAACTGCACAGCCTGGGGCAATCCGAAAGGGTGCTTCCGTTCGCGTGCTCGATGTAGCGTGCGGCAATATGCGTTTTGCCGCGTTTCTTCGCGAAGAACTTCGCGGTCGGCAAATCGACTACTTCGCTGTCGATGACTGCGCGGGACTTGTTCCGCACCTGCCCGAAGACGAGGGTTTCTCTACTTGTTTTCAAAATCTTGACATCATTGGCGAGCTTGCGGTCGGCGTGGGTTTGGCGCACACAATCGATGCTGGTGCGTGCGACCTGGTCGGATGCTTCGGGTTCTTCCATCACGTCCCTTCGTTCGAGCTTCGCGTGCGGCTCATCGATGCGCTTCTTCAGAAGACAGCGTCGGGTGGTGTTGTATGCGCGTCGTTTTGGCAATTCATGGGCGACGAGAAGTTTGTGAAAAAGGCTGAAGCGTGGAATTCAAAGGCGAAGAGCGAGCTCGCTTCTGCTGGGCTCGATGCGTCTCAGCTTGAAGCAGGCGATTACTTCCTTGGGTGGCAAAATGAACCTGGTCTGTGGCGCTATTGCCATGATTTCGAAGAGCTTGAAATCGATGCGCTTGTTGCCGCTGCGTGTGAAGGGGGCAAGGCGCGAGAAGTTGCGCGTTTTTCCGCTGATGGAAAGAGCGGCGCGATGAATCGCTATGTGGTGCTGCAAAAACGCTAGGACACGAGCTGTCGAATTCCCTTTGTGAGGTTTCTTGCGTATCGGTCGGCCTTCGTGCTTCGACGGCAAGCGAACGCGTGGGCGCGACAGCCGCATATGAAAAAATGGCCCATTGCGGGCCATTTTCTTGAGGTTGAACTTCGGGTTGTTCGAGCTTTGCTGCGGTGCCGTCGCTATTGGTCTTTGTGCGAGCACAAAAGCAAGATGCCGCCAATAAGGTTCACGAACAGGAGCGTACACACGCCAAACGCGGTGGTGTTGCGCTTTTTGCCCTTGTAAATTCCCCAGCTGATGATCGTCATGGGAAGCATCCATGCGAGAGGGATGATCAAAAGGGCGCAGGTGATGGTCGAAACAAGGCACAGGATGAAATTGATTAGTCGCAATGTGCGATCGGAATCGGACATGGGGTAAATCGCGCCATCGTATGCGCCTTGATACGCAGGCTGGCCATACGGTGCTTGGTATGCATTCTGATAGGGGTTTTGTTGCGAGGGACCGGGTTGGGTGTAGTAACCCTGTTGCGTATTGGCATTGGGGGCAGCATAGCCGTTTTGGGTGCCGTATGGCTGCGCGGGCGGCTCGTAAGGCGCATAGCCCGATTGCGTTTGCGCGGGAGCCTGCGGCACGCTCGACTGTGCTGCGTTGGTGCCGACGGGCATCGACGGCTCTGGGGCATTGAAGGGCGATGCGGGAGCGGGGGGAACGGGGGCGGCGGGTTTGCTTACCTCGGAAACCAACGGCGCGCCGCAGGATTCGCAGAATTTCGCGCCTTCGACAGATTCTTTTCCGCAATTCGGGCAGTTCATGATGATGGCTTCCTTTCAGGGAGGGCA
>OLPN01003228.1_pt1 | contig 11632 bp, 10 predicted proteins | sample 1672601 | NCBI WGS metagenome assembly OLPN01 (sample SAMEA3136704, study PRJEB25190) | human gut metagenome | reverse complement strand
CGAAGGCGCTGAGCAGCTTCGCGGATGTTACGGCAGATGCATACTACGCCAAGGCAGTTGCATGGGCAGTTGAGAACGGCATCACAAACGGTACGACCGATACCACCTTCGGCCCGGATGAGACCTGCACGCGCGCACATGGCGTAACGATCCTGTCTCGCGCAGCCGGGACAAATACCGCTTCGGGCAACAGCAATTTCGCTGACGTAGACGTGAACGCATATTACGCAAGTGCGATCAAGTGGGCGGTTGACAATGGCATTACCAACGGTATCAGCAGCAGCCTGTTTGGCCCGGACAGCAGCTGTACCCGAGCACAGATCGTCACGTTCCTGTACCGTATGTATCAGGGCAAGTAAGCAGTACAACACAGATATCAGGCTATAACTGAAAAAACAGGACTCCTCGGAGTCCTGTTTTTTTGACAATCTCAGTATTTTTCCGGTTTCTATCCCGAAACCGACTGCGGTCTCATCATTTATTGAGATAGTGCAGACGGCGAAGAAATTCTTCATTATCCGTTTTTTCACAGATGGCATCGATGCCTGAGGAAATGATCCATACAGCCATGCCGCGCTGAGCACACAGTACGAGCAGATCAATGATCATCTTGTGATGTGTGGACTCCTGTCCGGCGAACGGGAAAAAACAGATAAGCAGGCGCGGATTAAGCAGATACCACCGATAATACGAAAATCGAAGCCGTTCGGGGTAGGACCAGCTGCTCAGTGGCTGCAGCAGCATTTCCTTCGGAAACCAGCGCAAAGCCTCGGATAAAATGCTGGATACAATCTTTTTGCGGATGATATGCTGTCCGGCCTTGGGGATAAGGCTGGTGCACAGATTGTCGAGCGCGGTCATATTGTCGAACAGCACGCCGCCGGGGCGGTCGGGTCGCTCAATCTGAATGCCGATCTCGCTGCCGATGACGCGGCCGAGATCGCCGGGCTGGTACAGGCGGCCGTTGAGCCGGAAAAAGCCGCTCGTCCAGCCGCGATCGCCCAGAAAGCATTCATGCAGGCGGCGGCCAGTGTTGTAGTTTTCATCGCGCAGAAAAGCAATCTCGCCGCGCCTGATATCAAACGTCATCGGCGGCAATGCGGGAAAGTGCAGATCCCGAACAGAAAGCACGGGGGCGCCTTCTGTCATAGCAGTATGCTCAAAGCGTTTAACGCCTCTGCCTCCCTCCCAGCCGAGCAGCTCAAACAGACGAGGGCCATATTCCTCCGGATACAATCTAAAAAATGTACGCCGGTCGCGGATTACATCGATGCGGCTCGCATATCGGAACATGAATGCTTCATCCATGTCAAACAGGAACACCGCTGTACCGTGGCGAAGCAGCAGCTGCACGCAGTCCATTAGCTTTGCAAGATCCTGGCGGCGCAGCGTCTCGGTCAGCCGGTCGAGCACAAGCAGCTTGTAGCCGTTGAACCATGCACGAAAAATTGACAGACGGTAGTAGTCAAGCATGGAAAGGTCGATAAGCCGCGTACTCCATGGCAGATTAAGTCCCATCCGGTGGAGCATGTCAGTCGCTGCGAGTGATGTCAGCCGTTCGGTGCTTGGGAAGCGCTGCCGAAGATGATTCGTACGAACAAGTGCGAGAACAAAATCGCGCATGGTCAGTTCCTTGCTCGCGAAACGAGATTTGTCCACCACAATGGCATTCTGACGAATCCAGCGCTCCAGACCGGTTGCGCCAATGCGTTGTCCGCAGCAGAATGCCCGACCGTCGGTAAACACCGTTTTACCCTTGAAAATATCGAGATATGCAGTACCGGAGGTAAGGTGTTCATCAACATAAACACCGATACACTCACCGTGTGCGATGGAAACATCAAACTGGTACTGCCCGCTCTCGCTGTGAAAATAGCCATGCTCGATGCGAATAAGCTCTTCTTTCATGTCAGTCTCCCTGCATCAGCAGCGGCATCGTAACGCAGCACTCTGTACCGATACCCGTTGCACTGAAAACGCGAAGACCGTAATCTTCGCCGAACATCAGCCGAATACGGCTGTTAACATTGCGCAGCGCGATTCCGCCGCGTTTTTTATCGCCGGAGGCTGGGCTGCCATGGACAAATTCCTCGTTAAGCAGCATGACCTGCTCCTCAGGCATGCCGACTCCGTTGTCCTTTACGCGCAGGAACAATGTATTGGCACTGTTTTCAATGGAGATATATACGATGCCATGTCCGATTTTGCCTTCCAGACCATGTACGACAGCGTTTTCTACGAGCGGCTGGAGAATGAGCTTCGGCATTCTCGCCTCAAGCAGATCTTCATTTTCCATTTCAAGTTCCATTTCGAGTTTGTCGCCGAAGCGGCAGCGCTGGATGGTGAAATAGTTTTCCGCATTGTCCAGTTCATCCGAAAATGTGACATATTCCTGTACATTTGATATGGTATAGCGAAAAAACGTAGCTAACGCTTCGGTGGTTTCCGCAATATCCGCACAATCCGCCAGCAGAGCGTCCGAACGGATAGCCTCGAGTGCATTATACAGAAAATGCGGGTTGATCTGGTTTTGCAATGCCAGATATTCGGCCTGCTTCTGCCGCAGGCGAGTGATCTCCTCACCGTGCAGACGATCTACGATTTCCCGGAAGAACGCAAAGATCTCGCGTGAGCGGCTCCAGTCTGCGCCGAGGACGGCATCCACATCGCCGTCTCTGCCATAGCGGCGGAGTGCCCGGCGCAGTTTCCATTGTGTTGTCAGCCACATAAGCGACACCTACCTGTAAAGCTTTTTGTATTCGGAAGGACTGATGCCTGTCGTTTTCTTGAACAGTCGCGAAAAATATTTCAAATCACGGTAGCCGATCTGATCAGCGACGTCCTGCACAGAGTTTTCATCACTGCATAGCAGCTCCTTGGCCTTGTTCATGCGCAGCTCGGTTAAATAATCCATAAAATTCTGGCCGGTCTCCTTTTTGAACATGGCGGAAAAATATGTTGCATTAAAGCCGACCGCACTGCTTACATCTTCAAGACGCAGCGCCTCCTGATAGTGCTGCTGAATAAAGCGTTTGGCATCCGTAATCGGACGCGCCTCGCGCAGCATACGCTCGTTGCGCAGACGATCTATTTCGCCACACATATCATCGTGCAGCAAGCGGAACAGCTCCTGTGCGTTGATGGCCTGCCACAAGCCGTCCATCATGCGCTGATAGAAGCTGTTGTCGGTCTCGCCGTTCCGCTGCATTCCGTAACGCATCGCCGTGAGGATCTCAAGAAACCAGTCCTCCAGCATCTTTCCCCAAAGCGGCTGCCTGGACATAACATCGCGGTAGCTGTCCTCGAGTTCACCGATGTACTGCTCCTTGTTCAGATATTCGGCGGCTTCCTGAAAACGGCGCTTACAGCTGCTGTCCATCGTGTAATATGCGTGAAAATCAGGGATATCAGTCTCCGCATCGCGCCAGACCGGAGTATGACACAGACGATCGATACACAGCCAGAGCGCCTCGCGCATAGAAGCGCCAAGCGCATCGGCAGCAGAGCATCGGCTGCCAAGGCAGATTGTCGCACGGATGCCCCAGAACAGATCGCGCTGCTTTTCTATTTCCTTACGTATTTTGGTGAAGCATTGCTTGACCTCAACCGGCTGGTACTCCGGCAGATAGGCCGCAACAGCGACACCTTCTCTTCGAATGGCTGCGGCAAAGCCGCATTTGAGCTGTCCAAGCTCCTGCCGGACGATTTCAAGTGCGTGCTTCATCATGGCGTGCACGCCATCCGGGTTCTTCCATGCTGATGGAATATCCGGCTTGACAATAGCGGCGAAATAACAGCCGTTGGATGGCAGACCGTATTCCAGATTGAACGACCGCACCGCACTGGAGGTACGGACATCGCCGTGTATCTCGCCTATCAGCGTGTCAATGATGCGCTCCTGTTCACGCTCATCGCTTTTCTTCAAACGGTACTCAATCGTAGCCTGCTCGCTGAGCTTGCCCTTAAGTCCGGTGAGAAGATCGGTCATCTCCTGCACCTTGAGCGGCTTCAGCAGATAACCCTCTACACCGTATTTCAGTGCGTTCTGCGCATATTCAAACTGGGCATAACCGCTGACAACGATAAAATGCAGCCCCGGCTGTATCTGCTTTGCCTGACGGATGAGATCAATGCCGTCAAAGCCCGGCATCCGGATATCGGTTACGAGCAAATGCGGCTGTTTGTCGCGTATCATCTCAAGCGCATGCATACCGTCGCTTGCCATGCCGACAATCTCAAAGCCAAGACTTTCCCAGTCAATCAGCTTGCACATCAGCAGCAGGACCTTTTTTTCATCATCTGCCAGTACGACCCTTAACATACATATTCCCCTTTGAAGGTAATTTTAGGAAAACAGATTTTACTTGTTGATAGGAAAAAGGGAAAACGTAACCGTTTTCCCTTTTTCTTATTCATAATAACACTGTTTGCAAGGATTTGCAAAGTATTTTCAAGAAATTACTCGTAATCCTTAACGTTGCTGGAGTCGATCCAGGTGTTGTCGGTTACGATCTCAGTGGTATCGAGGGTTTCGCCCTTGAGCAGTTTAACAGCAGCCTCGATGCCGTTTGCAGCCATAGCGCCGCCGTTCTGAGAAACTGTACCGGAGATACGGCCATCCTGAATAGCTTCGAAGCCGTCCGGCGTGCCGTCAACGCCTGCGATAACGATACCGGAGTTTGCACCTGCTGCGTTGCCGGCGCCTACTGCCATGCCGTCGTTCTCACAAACGATTGCGTCCAGATCGTAAGCGGACAGCCAGCTCTCAACGGTAGACTGAGCGCTTGCGGTGTCCCACTGGCAGTCAGCCGGTGCAACGACCTGCTTGATCTCGGGATAGTTCTTCAGAATGTTCTCATAGCCTTCCATGCGCTGCAGACCGCCTGCATCGCCGGACGGGCCGGTCAGGATAGCGATGTTGCCCTTGCCGTTGAGGAGCTTTGCAACCTGCTCCATCTCGGTTTCGCCGGCCTTTACGTTGTTGCCGTAGGAAACAGCGGAGATGCCGTTGTTCTGCCAGTCGGTGCAGGCAGAGATGATGTTGATCATAACAACGCCGGAATCAGCTGCGGACTTTGCAGCATCGGCAAGGCCGTCCGGATCAACAGGCTCGAACAGGATGGCATCATAGCCCTCGGATACGCACTGCTCAATCTGGCTGATCTGGGTAGCAGCGTCCTGATCAGCGCTCAGGATGGTCAGGTCAACGCCCAGCTCCTCAGCAGCCTCGGATACGGCAATCTGGAATGCGTTGGTCTGGTGCTGCTGGATGAGGGCGATCTTGTAGGAATCGCTGCCGGAATCAGCACCGGAATCGGTGCCTGCATCAGAACCGGTGGAAGTACCGCCGCAGGCAGCCAGACTCAGAGTCATGGCACCGGTAAGCAGCATAGCGAGAAATCTCTTCTTTGTCATTTTCTTTTTCCTCCTTAGAGATGTTGTGAATATGATGAAGAGGAGAGGGGAGCGCGAAGCACTCCCGCTGCCTCTTTATCAGCAAAAATCAGTTTTTCTTGGTCTTTCCCTTTACGTCGATCAGGACAGCTACCACGATGATAACGCCCTTGACGATCTTCTGCCAGTGGGACGATACGCCCATAATGTCCAGACCGTTTGCAATAACGGTGATGAGCAGACAGCCGATGACAACGCCCCACGGCTTGCCCACGCCGCCGGTCATGGATACGCCGCCGACAACGCACGCCGTGATGGCATCCATCTCGTAGCTCTCAGCTGCGGTCGGCTGGCCGATGGTAACGCGGGAGGTCATCAGGAAGCCGCACAGACCAGCCAGCAGGCCGGCAATGGCGAACGTGGAAATGCGGATGGCAGTGGTGTTGATGCCGGAAACGCGGGCCGCCTGAAGATTGCCGCCGCAGGCATAAACACGCCGTCCGTAAACCGTTTTGGACAGAACGAATGCACAGATGATGATAACGATCACAAGAAAGACGGACAGCATCGGGATGCCTGCGATAGAGGAGGCAGCGACCGCCTTGTATTCCTTGCTGATGCCGGTGATCGGCTTGCCGTTGGAGGTGAGCAGAGCCAGACCGCGAACTGCCGTCATCGAGCCGAGTGTCATAATAAACGGGGGCAAATCGCCAATGGCAACGCCGATACCGTTTACCATGCCGACAGCCAGACCGGCCAGCATCGCAACAACGAGCGGCACGATGAGCGGCAGGTCGCCCTTGCCGAGCAGCGCGGCCAGAATGCCGGTGAATGCAACGGTGGAGCCGACCGACATATCAAAGCCGCCTGCGATGATGACGAACATCATGCCGAACGCCAGAATGCCGTTGATGGAAGCCTGTTTGAGGATGTTCACGAGGTTGGTCGGTGCGATGAAGCTGGGCTTCAGGCAGGTAAGCACAACGACCAGTGCAATGAAGATCAGGAAAATGAAGTATTCGCTGATCAATCCCTTGATATTTTTCTGTTTCATTTCTCTTTTCTCCTTATACTTCAATCGCGGAGGCCAGTGTCATGATACGTTCCTGCGAGAACGCATCGCGCTGTACCTCACCGGAGAGATTACCCTCGCACATTACCATGATGCGGTCGCAGACACCCATCAGCTCGGGAATCTCGGACGAGATCATGATAACGGCCTTGCCCTGCTGTACCAGCTTGCCGAGCAGCAGGTAAATATCGCGCTTGGCGCCGACATCGATGCCGCGGGTCGGCTCATCGAGGATGATGATATCCGGGTCGTTCAGCAGCCACTTGGCGATAACGATCTTCTGCTGGTTGCCGCCGGACAGGTTGCCCGTAATCTGGTCGCCGGAAGGAGTTTTGATGTTCAGCTTTTTGATGTACTCCATGGAAGCGGCGCGTGCCTTGTTCTTGTTGTAAAGGCCGTGGCTGAGCAGCTTTTTGATGGCTACCATGGCGATATTGTCGTTTACCGAGCCGCTGAGGTTCAGACCGGTGACTTTTCGGTCCTCGGTGATGAGGGCCACGCCCTCCTTGATGATGTCCTTCGGAGAATGGACCTTGACCTGCTTGCCCTTGACGAAGATCTCGCCGGAGGCCAGCTCGTGCATACCGAAGATGCCCTCGACCAGCTCGCTGCGGCCCGCGCCTACCAGACCGCCGATGCCGAGGATCTCGCCGCGGCGGACGGAAAGGCTGACGCCCTTTACCTTGTTGTCCGCGCGGACGATGTTCTTCGCCTCAAAAACGACATCGCCGATTTCGGCCTCCAGCTTGGGGAATACATCGGTAATCTCGCGGCCGACCATCATTTTGATGAGTTGAGCCTCGTCGAGGTCCTTGGTGTCGCCCGAACCGATGTACTGACCGTCGCGGTAAACGCTGACACGGTCGCAGATGGAGAAGATCTCGTCCATACGGTGCGAAATATAGATAATGGCAACGCCCTTAGCGGTCAGGCTGCGGATATGCTCGAACAGCAGCTCGACCTCGCGGTCGGTGATGGCGGCTGTCGGCTCGTCCATGACGATGACCTTTGCGTTAATGGAAATTGCCTTGATAATCTCGATTAGCTGGCACTGTGCAACGGTTAGGTTGCGCAGCTTTTCTTTCGGAGAAACGTGCAGGCCGCACTCCTTGATGAGCTTTTCGGCCTCTGCGATCTCAGCCTTTGCATCGACCAGACCGTTTTTGCGGATCTCACGGCCGACGAAGATGTTTTCATACACGGACATATCCAGAATCGGATTGAGCTCCTGATGAATCATCGCAACACCGTGATCCATGGCTTCTTTCGGATTGGATACATGGTACGGCTGACCGTTAAAGATGATCTCACCGCCGTTGTCCTTTGTGTAAATACCCATCAGAATTTTCATCAGAGTGGATTTACCGGCACCATTCTCGCCCATTAAAGCGTGTACCTCGCCGGGCTTAACCTGAAGCTGCACATGATCCAACGCCTTCACGCCGGGGAAGGTCTTGCTGATATCTTTCATTTCCAGTACATACTCCATGCTGTTCTTCCCTCCTCATGTGTCATTTTATTGTCATTATTTTATCAAACTGCTGCACATAGGAAAACACACAATCTTCACATATGGGGGGACGATTTTTGGATTTTTCACAAATATAGCATTTTACTTAATTTGCACAGAAATATTTTGTGCTATATGCATAAAACGCTGCCGTCCAAATCTCCGGAAGCAAGCCTTTAGCGAAACGTTTTTCACTTTCGGTACGTTAACTCGAGCCGCTTTCTTGGCTTTCTCATAATATAATTTCCCGGAAATGATATGGTATATAAATGGCAGATGAACGTTTGCGTTGAACCACTGTCTATAGTTTCAAACTATGAACAATGACGAGTTTATCGTATTTTACAAAGGGGGCATCAGCCTCTATACTAATATCATAAAATAAACGAGCCACTGCTCATTGCATAGATCAGAAAGGACAACCCCCATGAAAAATCCCGCTCCTTATCGTTATGATATTGTCGGTAGCTTCCTGCGCACAAAGGCTATCCATGAAGCTCGCAGCAAGTTTGAAGCCGGCGAAATTTCCGCTGAAGAACTGACCAAGGTCGAAGATGCCGAGATCACCGGTCTGGTAAAGAAGGAAGAGAATGTCGGTCTGCACGCTGTCACCGACGGCGAGTATCGCCGTTCCTTCTGGCACATGGACTTCCTCTGGGGTCTGACTGGTACGCAGAAGGTCAAGTCCGAGCACTTCTCCGTCGCATTCAAGGGCTTCCAGCCGAAGGCTGAGACCGTAAAGATCGTGGACAAGCTGGATTTCCCGGATGATCATCCGTTCCTCAAGCATTTTGCATTCCTGCAGAGCGTGGCCTCCGACCTCGTACAGCCCAAGCAGTGCATTCCGTCTCCGTCCATGCTGCATTTGATCTGCTGTGTTCGTTCGACCGACTACCAGCCGATCGAGCGCTACAAGGACGAGCAGGTTCTGCTGGACGATCTGGCAGCTGCTTACCAGAAGGCGGTAAAGGCGTTCTACGCTGCCGGCTGCCGGTATCTGCAGCTCGATGATACCTCCTGGGGCGAATTCTGTTCGGCTGAGAAGCGCAAGGCATATGCAGAGCGCGGTATCGACGTAGATGAGGTCGGCCGCAAGTACGTTTATGTGCTCAACAAGATCCTCGAAGCAAAGCCGGAGGACATGGTTATCACCATGCACATCTGCCGCGGCAACTTCCGCTCGACCTGGTCGTCCGCCGGCGGCTATGAGCCGGTAGCGGAGATCCTGTTCGGCCACTGCAACGTGGACGGCTTCTTCCTCGAGTACGACAGCGACCGTGCCGGCGGTTTCGAGCCGCTGCGCTACATCGGCAAGCAGAAGGTTGTTCTGGGTCTGGTAACCTCCAAGGATGCCAAGCTGGAGAACAAGGAAGACGTTATCGCGCGTATCCGCGAGGCTTCCCAATATGTGCCGCTCGAGCAGCTGGCGCTCAGCCCGCAGTGCGGCTTCGCTTCCACCGAGGAAGGCAATCTTGTGACCGATGCGGATCAGTGGAGCAAGCTGGCGCTCGTCAAGGAGATTGCAGAAGAAGTCTGGGCCGATTAAACAGCAGGACAGTCTAAAAAGCAGGGAACACGGAAACCGGCAGGTCTCACCGCCGGTGTTTGGATAAGAAAAACATTCGCGCAGATAAAATCCCACTTGATGTCAGGTACGATATCAAGTGGGATTGTCTGTTTTCTGTTTCTGTTCGTTCTAACGGGAATACCGGTGAATGGTTATGATAATAGCGGATTATATGCGAAACACAGCGCTCAGCGCGCCGAAAAATGTATGGGTCTAAATTCACATCTTCGGGCGCCATCGCAGCCCCCATATTTGCCGCATCGGTCACGCCCATTTCGACCATCCGGCCGAACAGAACGTGCGTCACGCGCACATCGCACGGCTCCGCGCCGTTCGGCACCGGCTCACTGCCGAGCACTGCCGCGCCTGCCGCGGTGGCTGTCCACTGGGCCGTCGGTGTGCGCTGACCGCCGTAGGCAAGCGGAAAACGGTACTGCCGCTCCGCCGAGCAGAAATGCGAGGATGCTGCCGCAAGCAGGCGGTCTGCCGCGCCGCTCTCGACCAGACAGCCGCCGAGCGCAAGACCCTGTGCCATAGTCGAGCATGCACCGTACTGCCCGAGATAGGGCACATTCGCGTGCATGGACGCTAAAAACGAGCCGATGCACTGGTTGAGCAGGTCGCCTGCAAGGATCAGGTCGAGCGAACGCTCGGGCAGGGTGGCCTTGCGCAGCGCAAGCCGGATGGCAGTCTTTTGCAGCTCGCTCTCCGCCAGCTCCCACGAGCGCTGCCCCATGCGGTCATTCTTCGCCACATAGTCAAACCGCTCACCGAGCGGGCCTTCGCCCTCTTTTTTGCCGACTGCCGCCGCGTGTCCGAGCAGATACGGCCGGTTTTCGAGCGCAAGTGTGCGCTTGCCGATGCGCTTTATCATACCGAACCGCCTCCCGTCAAAAACAGAATGAGACCGTAAATGACGCTTGCCGAAATGCCGTATACCAGCACCGGTCCCGCGATAACAAACAGCTTTGCGCCCAGACCGAGGATAAGCCCCTCGCTTTTGAACTCCATCGCCGGAGAAACAATGGCGTTTGCAAAGCCGGTGATCGGCACAATCGTGCCTGCTCCCGCATATTTTGCAAGCTTTTCATACAAATGCAGACAGGTGAGCAGGGCACCGAGAAACACCATCGTGATGGCGGTCGCGGCGGCTGTGTCCTCGGTATCCAGTCCGCGGGAGAGCCACAGCTGCCGCACCCCCTCGCCGACCGTGCAGATCGCACCGCCAATCAGAAACGCCAGCAGGCAGTCGCGCCACAGCGGCGAATTCGGACTTTTGCGTTCGAGCAGCTGTTGATAGGTTTGTTTATCCAGTTTCATGCAAGGTTCCCCTTTCTGTACGCGTAGTTTGCCCAGCCATTCCGGGATTATCCATCTGACCCTGTAAAATAAATGCGAACTGACCATTTTCGACAGACCATATTCGCGGTATGATAAATAAAACATATCAGATCAGGGGGATTTATGATGGAATCCAAGAAAAAAGCGTTTTCGCTGTACGACATCGTGATGATCGGTCTGATGGCGGCAGTGGTATTCGTTGTTACCATGTTCCTGTCCATTCGCATTCCGACGCCGACAGGCACCACCATGATCAAGCTCGCAAACGCGTTCGTGCTGCTGTGCGGCCTGCTGCTCGGACCGGTTCGCGGCGGTCTTGCAGCCGGTATCGGCTCGATGATCTTCGACCTGATGACGCCGGAGTACGCACCGGAGGCGTGGATCACCTTCCTGCGTTTCTTTCTGATGGCATGGCTGTGCGGCGTGATCGCTTACGCCGGTGCCGCTGCCGCAAAGAAGTTTGCGCGCAACCTCGTGGCGTGCCTTGCAGGTGCGGTGTTCTCGTCGCTGCTGTACATGCTCAAGGGTATTATTGAGCTGATGATCGGCGGCAGTGCGCTGGTTCCGGCTTTTGTGGCCAATATTCCGAAGCTGATGACCTCGCCTCCGAATATCGTTATCGCGGTAGTTGTTGCAATGGCGCTTCTGCCGGCGCTGCAGAAGGCGATGAATTCGACCTCGTTCGGCCGCCATATGGCAGAAAAGTAAACAAATCCGTTGAGAAACGCGCCTGTCGAGTATCGGCAGG
>OLPN01003213.1_pt1 | contig 11674 bp, 12 predicted proteins | sample 1672601 | NCBI WGS metagenome assembly OLPN01 (sample SAMEA3136704, study PRJEB25190) | human gut metagenome | reverse complement strand
AAAATAACAAAGGAGGAAATTTAAATATGAAAAAAACAAAAAGACAAAATGGTATTACTCTTGTAGCTCTAGTAATTACAATAATTATATTATTGATATTGGCTACTATATCAATACAATCATTAACAAACACAGGATTATTTAAAAAAGCTCAAGAAGCAAAGGAAAAAACACAAAATGCAACAGAAAATCAAGCAAAAATGTTAAATGAATATGAAGATGAGCTAAATAAATATATTTCTGGTACGGTTAAAGAGACATTTAAAGGAACAACTGTGGCTGATGCAATTCAATATGGAGATGTATTAAATAAAGATGATAATACAGAATTACACGATGCATATGGAAACAAAATAGTTGTACCTGCTGGATTTAAAATAACAAATGATGCAACAACAGTTGATAAAGGTATAGTTATAGAAGATGTGACATCAGGAGCAACAGCTGGAAGTCAATTTGTTTGGGTTCCTGTTGGAAAAATTTATACAGATACAACAAGAACAGATGCAAATTCTAAAACAATTAATTTAAACAGGTATACATTTAATGAAAATGGAAATCCAACCGCACAAGGTGAAAATATTATATCAAATTATTATCAAGAATTATCCTCTTCAGATAAAGGAACCACTGTTTCTAAAAATATAACCGATTTTAAAAATAGTGTTTCAACAAATGGAGGATATTATATTGGAAGATATGAAGCAAGAACAACAACACCAAGAACATCAGCAGATAATGCCTTAACACAAATAACAGAAAAAGTAACTGACCATATATATAATTATGTAACACAAGTACAATCAGCCCAATTATCACAACATATGTACAATACATCAAAATTTACAAGTGATTTAATAAATAGTTATGCATGGGATACTGCAATTATATTTATACAAAAATGTACAAATCAAACAAATTATGCAAATCAAACAAGTTTAAATGATAGTTTTTTAGCAACGGGAACATCCATAGATAAACAATGTAATATATTTGATATGGCAAGTAATGTAGCAGAATTTCCAACAGAAACATCTAATATTTCTAGCAACCCTTGTGTTTACAGAGGAGGATATTATAGTAGTACTCTAGGTTACACTAGCCTTCGTGATAATTGTATAATTTCCAGTAGTACACCTACTTTAGGTTTTCGTCCAATATTATATCTAACTATATAAAATTAAGATAGTAAATCAATATAGAATAAGTTGATTTACTATCTATTACTTTTACCTTTTTACTAATTACTTCCCCTCTAATACATCATCTTACAAACCACAACACTAACAACAATCCCAACAAAATCAGCAAACAAAGCAGCCCACAAAACAAATCTTGTCTTCTTAATACCCACAGAACTAGTATACACCGCAATAGTATAAACCGTAGTCTCAGTAGATCCCATAATAACAGAAGCCATAAGTCCAATATTAGAATCAACACCAAAAGTTTTCATAATATCTGTTGCCACGGCAATTGAACTACTACCAGAAATCGGTCTTATAAGAGCCAAAGGCAAAATTTCAGTTGGGAAATTCATTATATTTAAAAAAGGTGTTAAAAAATTTGTAATTAAGTTTATAATACCTGAACTTCTTAATGCTCCAATAGCAACAAATAAACCAACTAATGTCGGAAAAATATTAAATACAACCTTTATTCCATCTTTTGCACCATCTAAAAAAATATCAAAAACTTTTTTTCTTTCTATAACACCATATAAAACTATAATTATTATCATTAATGGCATAGCCAAGTTCGAAAAATAATCAATAAATTTCATGCCATCTCCCCTTTACTATATAACATTTCAATTTTTACATTTTAGCAATTCTTTGCTATTTTCCTAACTTTATGAAAACTTTTGTAGCCGTAATTCCTGCAATAGCTGCACAGATTGTGGCTATCCATACAGGTACTATAATTGCTGTTGGATTTGATGAGCCCAATGAATTTCTTATTGCAATAACCGTTGTTGGTATAATTTGAATTGATGCTGTATTTAAAACAATAAAAGTTGCCATTTCATTTGTTAAAGTTTTTTTATCTTTATTTTCTTCTTGCATTGATTCCATTGCTTTAATTCCGTAAAGGTGTTGCTGCATTTCCGAGTCCTAAAATATTTGCAACAACATTCATTGAAATTTTTTGATATATCTTACTATTTTTATCTAATTTAGGAAATAATAATCTCATCAATGGTTTTAAAAAATTTGTAATTTTTTTCATTGCTGATGTTTTACCTGCAATTTGCATTATCCCATTCCATAAACACATTGTTCCAAGCAAAGTTATACACAAACTTACTGCTGAGTTAGTACTTTCAAATATAGAAGTGTTTAATTCTTTTAAATTTCCAGAAACAATTGCAAATATAATTGATATTATTATAAATACTGGCCAAAGTATATTTAACATTTTTATCACCTACATAATTTTATTAATTGTTTAAATTTTTTATTACTTTACATTGACCTTCAGTTTCATTTATGTTATATTAATGTATAATAACAATTGGAATTGTAAAAAGTAACATTAAGGAGGCAAGTCATGAAAGCTACTGGAATTATAAGAAGAGTAGATGAACTAGGAAGAGTTGTTATACCAATCGAAATAAGAAATCAATTTAATATTATTGAAAAAGACCCTATTGAAATCTATGTTGATGATTCTTCTATCATCCTAAAAAAATATGAACCTAATTGCGTTTTTTGTGGTAGTACAGATGATTTAATAGAATACAAAGGCAAACTAGTTTGCAAAAAATGCTCTAAAGAATTAAATATATTACATGAAAAAAACAAATAGTTGTCAAAAAGGCCCGTCCCCTTTGACAACTTTTTTCTTTTATATAAATTTTTGATATACTTCATTTTTATTCATATTTCTATCTTTTGCAACTTTTTTTATTATATCCTTTTTACTGAATCCTTGATTTTCATAAAACTTATAATGTTCTTCTATAGTTAGATTATTTAAAGAATTTTCTTCTTCATTTTCTTTATTTCCTTCTATAATTAAAACAATTTCACCCTTCAAATTTTCAGATTTTTGAATTATTTCATTAATATTTCCTCTAATGAATTTTTCATGTATTTTTGTAATTTCTCTTGCTAATGTTATTTTTCTTTCTTCGTTTAAAATTTTCTGTAAATCTTTAAGTGTTGTTTCTAATTTGTGTGGAGCTTCATAAATTATAACTGTTTTATTTGATTTTTCTATCTCTTCTAATTTCTTCTTTCTTAATTTTTTATTTAATGGCAAAAATCCCAAAAATGTGAATTCTTTTGTATCTATTCCTGAACATATTAAAGAATTTATCATTGCACATGCTCCTGGAATTGGAACTATTTTTATTCCTAGTTCTATGCATTTTTTTATAACTTCTTCTCCTGGATCACAAATACCTGGTGTTCCTGCATCTGATACTAATGCTATATTTTGCCCTTCTTGCAATTTTTCTATTAATACATTTGATTTTGTTTCTTCATTGTGCCTATGATAACTTATCATTGGTTTTGATATTTCTAAATGATTTAATAGTTTTAATGTATGTCTTGTGTCTTCTGCTGCTATCAAGTCAGCTTCTTGTAAAGTTTTTATTGCTCTTAATGTTATATCGTCTAAATTTCCTATTGGTGTTGCTACTATATATAAAATTCCAGTTTCCATTGCGTTTCTCCTATTAATTTATTTTTTTCTAATATATAATTTTCAAATATTATATATTTAACATTAAATACTATATTTTGTTATAAATTTTCAAAATTTCTTCTGCATAGTTTCCATCTTTATCATAAATGTTAAGATTTTCTTTAATTTTCAAAAATGGTTTTGCATTTTTTACACCTTTTATTAATACTAGTTTTGGCATTTCATTATTATGTGAACATACAAATCTTATTTCTTTTGGCTCTATTTTATACTGCCTCATATATGCCATTATATCAACTAATCTTTCTGGTCTGTGTACCATATAAAATTCACCTTTGTCTTTTAAAAGTTTATTTGATATTTTTATGAAATCTTCTAATTTTGCTAATATCTCATGTCTTGAAATTAACTTCTTTTTCTCATCATTTAATATTCCAGTATTTTCTTTTTTGTATGGTGGATTTGTAACTATTGCGTCAAAAGAGTTGTTTTCATATATTTTGTCTAGATTTATTATATTTTCGTTTATAATTTCAAATTTATCTTCTAAATTGTTTAGTTTAGAACTTCTTTTTGCCATGTCTGCAACTTCTTGCTGTACTTCTACTCCTATTATTTTACTTAAGTTTGTTTTTCCACATAATAATATTGATATTATCCCTGTTCCTGTTCCTAAGTCTAGTACTTTTGAGTCTTTTTTTATGTTTTTGGCGAAGTCTGATAATAGCACTGCATCTATTCCAAAGCAGAATCCTTTTTGATTTTGTATTATTTTTAGGTTTTTAAATTCTAAATCGTCTATTCTTTCATTTTCTTTTAATTCTATTTTCATAATTTTCTCTTTCTTTATTTTCGTTCTTTATATACTATATATTATAACAATTCTTAACAAAAAACAAGTATATGATTTTTAAGCACTATTTCTTCACCAATTTAATACTATATTATAAATATTTTAATAAAAGAAAGAAGTGTTTCTATGCCAAGATTATATAGATGTGAAAATCATAAAACCTCTCCAAAAAATCCTCCATGTAAATGCCCTCCTCCACCTCCGCATACACCTCAAAAAAATTTAGTACTTCCTCCACCTCCTCCAAAACCAAAGCCACCACCAAAAAAGCCTTCTCCTCCTAAAAAGAAAAAGCTTAATTTTAAAACTTGTAAAAAAAATACAATTAACTCCTTAAATGAAGTCGAACATTTTTTAAATGATTTCCAAGGTTTCTGGGATTATATTAGATTATATAAGAATGTTTCTACTATCTTTAATAGAAAAAAACATTAAAAACTTTACAAACTAGTTTATATTAATTTACTATTGACAATAAAATAGTTTTGTATTATTATTAAGTCGCCTACTTGCTTAGTGGCAGGAAGGAGGTTTATTTCTTAAATGAAAGACTTATTAAACTTGCTAAAGCTTATATTGATTTATTACATAGTAAAATATCTAAGCAAATAGCAAAAAAAGAAAAAGACTAGGAAAATGTTTTGAGAGACATCCTAGTCTTTTTTGTTTATTTCTTTTTGAAAGACTTATTTTGCAATTGCTAAATACATATTAGCACATAATTTATTATATGTCAAATTTTCCATATTATTTCCTCACATAAAACTCTTCAAAATCATCACAAGACTGCCCATTAACCAAAAATTTGACCTTATTAACTTCATTTAATTCAGTAACAGTATTTACAATTGAATAAACCAAATTATTTTTAAGCATGCTATCATCTTTATTATAATTTAAAATTTCAGAAGAAAAGTCTAAAGTTAAACATTCTTTGTCTAATGTTGCATTTAATAATTTTGTATTCTCAGGAATAACTACTTTTAATTTATCATTTTTTGGTCCAAAAATTAATAATTCAATTAAAGTTTTATATGGATCTTTCATAAGCTCTTTTACATTTACAAGTCTAGCTTCTGGTTTTAGCAATCCTGTTTCTTTATCTGTAAAATATAAACTTACTATTGTCTCCCTAGCTTGCTCTTCTGATATTTCTTCTTGTGGTATGTATTCATCATTTTGAATTTCGTTGCTTTTCTTTTGCTTTACAAATTTAATTGCAAAATATCCTATCCCTACAATTAAAATTACTGAAATTATAAATAAAACTAAAACTTTTTTATTTTTCATAACGCCCTCCCTTTTTTTATTTAATATTATTATTTGTTTGTCCAAATTATGCAAAAAATTTCTATTAACATTTCCATTTTTTAACATTTGACAAATAGTCATTTTGCGTATAAAATGAGGGTATATAAATTATTGTTAAAACTAGATAGCCCTAGCACAAAACATAATTTATATAAGGGATGTTTATGCGAGCGAGAGGAGATAAAAAAATGAGCAAAATTTTACACGTTGGATTAGATGTTGGTTCTACAACCGTAAAAATAATAGTTATGGACGAAAACCAAAATACAATATATAAAGATTATCAAAGACATTTTTCTGATACAAAAAATACAGTTTGTAATGTATTAGAAAATCTAGCAAAAATGTATCCAGAAGATACATTCACTTTAGCACTTACAGGATCTGGCGCTATGTCTGCAAGTAAATTTTTAGGAGTTGAATTTATCCAAGAAGTTGTTTCTTGTAAAAGGTCTGTTGAAAAATACATTCCTCAAACTGATGTAGTAATTGAACTTGGTGGAGAAGATGCTAAAATTATATATTTTGGTAAATCTATTGAGCAAAGAATGAATGGTACTTGTGCTGGTGGAACTGGTGCATTTTTAGACCAAATGGCATCACTTTTACATACAGATACAACTGGATTAAATGAACTTGCAAAAGAGCATAAAACTATATATCCTATTGCTTCAAGATGTGGTGTTTTTGCTAAAACTGATATCCAACCTTTAATAAATGAAGGTGCAGAAAAAGAAGATATTGCAGCATCAATTTTTCAAGCTGTTGTTAATCAAACAATTAGCGGTTTAGCTTGCGGAAGGCCTATTAGAGGAAATGTAGCATTTTTAGGTGGTCCTTTAAGTTATCTACCAGAATTAAGAAAAAGATTTATAGAAACTCTTAATTTAACACCTGAAGAAGTTATTGTGCCTGAAGAAGCTCATCTATTAGTAGCTAAAGGTGCAGCCCTTGATTCCCTAAATACTAAGCCTATAACAGTAGAAGAATTAAAGCAAAAAATAGATAATTTGAGAAACTCTCAAGATAATACAACACATCCAATTGATCCTTTATTTGAAAACGAATCAGATTACAAAAAATTTAAAGAAAGACATAATAAAGCTAAAGTTGCAAGAACTGAACTTTCTACATATGAAGGTGACTGCTATCTTGGAATTGATGCAGGTTCTACAACTACAAAGTTAGTATTAATAGATAAAGACGGAAACTTACTTTATTCATTATATGGAAGTAATGAAGGTAACCCACTAAAAAGTGTTATGAATATGCTTAAAAAACTATATGACGTATTACCAGAAAAAGCAACATTAAGATATAGTGGTGTTACAGGATATGGAGAAAAGCTAATTCAGACAGCCCTAAATGTTGATTTAAATGAAATAGAAACTATTGCCCACTATACAGCTGCAAAACAATTTGAACCTGATGTAACAGCAATAATTGATATTGGTGGACAAGATATGAAATATATCAAAATGAAAAATGGTGCAATAGACAATATCATGCTAAATGAAGCTTGCTCATCTGGTTGTGGTTCATTTATAGAAACTTTTGCCAAAAGCTTAAATCTTGAAATTTCTGAATTTGTTAAAGCAGCTATTGAAGCTAAAAGACCAGTTGATTTAGGTTCAAGATGTACTGTTTTTATGAATTCTAAAATTAAACAAGCTCAAAAAGAAGGCTACACAGTAGGAGATATTTCAAGTGGACTTTCTTATTCAGTTATTAAAAATGCTATTCAAAAAGTTATGAAAGTTAGGGATACAGCTACTTTGGGAGACCACATTGTTGTACAAGGTGGAACATTCTACAATGATGCAGTTTTAAGAGCTTTTGAAAAAATAGTTGGAAAAGATGTTGTAAGACCAGACATTGCAGGTCTTATGGGTGCATATGGCATGGCTCTTCTTTCCAAAGAACAATATGAGTCAAACCTAGATATGGAATATACATCAACAATTTTAAAAGCTGATGAACTAGATAAATTAGAAATAAAAGTAACACATGCAAGATGCAATAATTGTGAAAATCATTGTAAATTAACAATTAATAAATTTAGCAATGGTGCAATTCATGTATCTGGTAACCGTTGCGAAAAAGGTGCAGGTGTTACAACAAATAAAAAGAACTTACCAAATTTAGTTCAATACAAGTATCAAAGAATATTTGATTATAAACCACTTGATGAAGAATATGCAATAAGGGGAACTATAGGAATCCCAAGAGTTTTAAATATGTATGAGGATTATCCTTTCTGGTTTACATTCCTTACAAGCCTGGGCTTTAGAGTAATTATATCAGATAAGAGTACAAGAAAAACATATGAAAAAGGTATGGAATCTATGCCTTCTGAATCCGTATGTTATCCTGCAAAAATCTCTCATGGTCATATTGAAAACTTAATTGAAAAGGGAATAAAAACAATATTTTACCCTTGTATGCCTTATTCAAGAAAAGAATATGAAAAAGCTGATAACCACTACAATTGCCCAATTGTAATATCATATTCAGAAGTACTAAAAAATAATGTTGAAGATTTAAAAACACATAATATAAAATTTATGAATCCATTCTTACCATTTGAAACTAAAAATCTAGTTAAAAAGATAATGGAATTAGATGAATTCAAAGAATACAATTTTACTAAAAAAGAATTACTAGAAGCTGCTCAAAAAGCTGAAGCGGAATATCAAAAATGTAAAAAAGATATACGTGATAAAGGTGCTGAAACCGTAAGATATATTGAAGAAAATAATTTAAGAGGAATTGTTTTAGCAGGAAGACCATATCACATTGACCCTGAAATAAACCATGGTATAGATACTTTAATTACATCTTTAGGACTATGTGTTTTAACAGAAGATAGCGTTTCTGATAAAGCTGAAGCAAAACGTCCTATAAGAGTTGTTGACCAATGGGTATTCCACGCAAGACTTTACGCAGCAGCAGATTTCGTTGGAAAACATGATAACCTAGAATTAGTACAATTAAATTCATTTGGTTGTGGTGTTGACGCTGTAACAACAGACCAAGTTGAAGAAATTTTATCAAGCTATGATAAAATGTATACACTTATCAAAATAGATGAAGTTAACAACCTAGGGGCTGTAAGAATTCGTATACGTTCACTTTTAGCAAGTATGAACAAACGTATAGCTAAAAAACAAGAAGAAAAAGCCGACGGTGACTACGGATTAAAGAAAAAAATCTTTACTAAAGAAATGAAAAAAGATTACACAATTTTAATCCCTCAAATGGCACCAGTTCACTTTGATTTACTAGAATCTGCTGTACAAGCAGCCGGATACAATGCAGTATTATTAAGAGAATGTACTCAACACACTGTTGAAACAGGTTTAAAATATGTAAATAATGATGCATGTTATCCATCAATTTTAGTAACTGGTCAAATGATTGAAGCTCTTGAATCTGGAAAATATGATTTAAATAAAACAGCTTTAATTATGTCTCAAACAGGTGGTGGTTGTAGAGCTACAAACTATATAGGATTTATAAGAAAAGCTCTTAAAGACGCAGGATTTAGCAATGTACCAGTAATTTCATTCAATGTTGTTGGTATGGAAAAAATGCCTGGATTTAAGATAACACCAAAATTAATTGAAGGATTAATAAAATCTGTTGTTTATGGTGATTTATTACAAAAAATGCTTACAAAAAACAGAGCTTATGAAGTAAATAAAGGTGAGACTCAAAAATTATATGATGAGTGGATGACTAAATGTAAACAAATGGTTAAAAAATCAACAAATAAACAATTTAAACAAAGTATTTATGATATAGTAAATGATTTTGAAAAAATTGAATTAGATACTTCTGTTAAAAAACCTAAAGTTGGAATTGTTGGTGAAGTTTTAATTAAGTATCATCCATTTGGAAATAACTACGCAGCAGAAATGCTTGAAAAAGAAGGTGCTGAAGTAATTCTACCTGATTTTATGGGATTTGTTAAATTTATGGCAACACATAAAATTACTTTTAATAGTCTATTAAATATAAATAAAACATCTGCTAAAATTAGTAAAATAGCTATAAAATTAATTGATATATTAGAAAAAGATGAAAAAATAGCTTTAGCAAATTCTAAAAAAGGCTATCTACAACCTTGCGATATTTGGCATCTTGAGAATAAAGTAAAAGATGTTTTATCTATTGGAAATCAAACTGGTGAGGGTTGGTTCTTGACTGCTGAAATGATTGAGTATATGGAACATGATATTCCTAATATTATTTGTGTTCAACCTTTTGCTTGTTTACCTAACCATGTTGTTGGTAAAGGGGTTATCAAAACTATTAGGGAAAAATATCCAGAGGCCAATATTTCTCCTGTTGATTATGATCCCGGTAGCAGTGAGACTAATCAGGCTAATAGAATTAAGTTGCTTATGACTGTTGCTAAAGATAATTTACAACGTCAAGAAAATGAGAAAAAAGCTTTGGATAATGAAAATAAAAATGTGAAAGAGAATATTGAAACTTCTGAAAATTTTTAAAAAGGTCATATTAGATTTTATTTTATAATTAAATACTAATATAAAAATATATATTTTGGTATTAATATGAATTTTTTCGTAAATATTGACATATAATAAAATATGTAGTATACTACAAATAGCTTAAGCAAACAACAAAAATATTCTTAATGTCTTTCATTAGTAAAAAAGAACAGGATGGCAGTCCTGTTCTTTTTCAACTTCAATCACTTTCCAAAAACTCTAAAAGTTTTAATATTAAAATGATTTTTAGTAATTCCTTAATGTCCTTCATTTACTTCACCTCCTTTTGAAGGCAAAGCAATTATATAATAAATATTTACTTATTGCAACCATTGTTTTAAATTTTTTAATAAAAACTTTTTTGCTTCTGTATACCCTAATTCATAAAAATAATCCATTTTATTCATATCTAAAAGTGAAATTTTTTTACTTTTTATTTTAATTAAATAATCTGCTCCACTAAGCTCATACTTAGAAAGTTCCTTCCCCATTAATTCAAAAGAACGAAAAGCAACATCAACTAAATTTTTACAACAGCTATTATCAACTTCATTTTCAAAAACAACACTTACAACCTTATCTGCTCCTAAAAATTTAAGTTCTCTCCAAGGTACATTTTCTCTAATACCTCCATCAACTAGCTTTCGATTTTTAAAATCACAAGGAGAAAAAACAGATGGAAAACTGCAACTTGCTTGAACACATTCCCCTATATTTGCATCATTAATAAAAATCGTATTATCAGAAAACGCTCTTATTTTAGAAGATGTAAAACAAATGACATCACCTGTATTCATATCTACACTTGGAACTGCTAATGGCATTTTTATATCAGAAATATTATAAATATTTTTTTCTTTACAAATTTTATTAATTAATTTTTTTATTGATTTTCCCGAATTTAATCCATCAATTATTATTGTTCCAGTTAATGCAATTCCAAAAATTAATTTAAAAATATTTTTAAATTCTACATATTTAATTTTTTTACAATATTTTTTAAATATATAATAAATATCATCTGCTTTGAATCCTGCTGCATATAATGTTGCTACTATACTCCCTGATGATGTTCCTCCTATATAATTTATTTTTATTTTTTCTTCTTCAAATGCTTTTAGTACTCCTATATGTGCTGCACCTTTTGCTCCTCCTCCTGATAATGCTAATCCTAATTTCATAAAATCACCCTAATTTATTTTATGAAATTTAATTATAATTGTTATTTATTTAATTATTATTTATTTTCTTATTTATTATTGTTTATTTTTAAATTATTTTTTTCACACTTTTAATTTATTGTTTTTATTTTTAATTAATAATTTAATTAATTTTATTA
>OLPN01003209.1_pt1 | contig 11684 bp, 9 predicted proteins | sample 1672601 | NCBI WGS metagenome assembly OLPN01 (sample SAMEA3136704, study PRJEB25190) | human gut metagenome | reverse complement strand
ACGCCGTCCAGCAGCAGGGCGGTCAGGGCGGTGAAGGTGTTGCCCAGATGGAACGAGGAGCCGCCGTAGAACGGCACACGGAAGAACAGGTATGCCACCAGGCTCAGCGCGGCCATAACGCCGGTCAGGGCCAGCTCCTTGGTGGTAAAGGTGCGCTTGTACAGCACACTGCCGAACAGGATGACGACGATCACCACAGCCAGCAGCAGCCACATTGCAGTTGTAGACATGATTTTTCCCTCCAAATTTTTTCGGGGCGAAACCCCTCCATCCTGTTTTGCAGGATCGTTCGCCCGTTTCAAAGCCACTTACCCATAAAACTACTTGACATTTGGGTGTGTGGTTGGTATGCTCCTATTATACGCGAAACTGGCACCATGAAAATACCCAGAATAAAGTTTTTTTATGGGGTCAGTTTGGCAAAGCACCCAAAAAGGGGAGAGGTCTTATGTTTCATCTGACAACTGCACTGGATGCCGCCAGCGGGGTGCCGCTGTACGAGCAGCTCTATGAGAGCCTTGCCGCCGAGATGCGCAGCGGGGCTATTCCGGCGGGCACCCGGATGCCCGGCAAGCGGCGGCTGGCGGCAGAGCTGTCGGTTTCTGTCAACACGGTGGACGCGGCATATCAGATCCTGGCGACCGAGGGCTACATGGAGCCGCGGGAGCGCAGCGGCTTTTATGTGCAGGAATATCTTGCCCTGCCCACCCGGCCCGAGGAAGTGCCGCCCCCGGTATCTGCCGCTCCGCAGCCGGAAGCAGCCGAGCCACCCGTCCGGTTCGATCTGTCCACCCGGGGCGTGGACCCGGGGCTGTTCCCGTTCCGCACCTGGGCCCGGCTGCAGAAAGAGCTGCTCTATTCCTCACCCCAGCTGCTGACCCATGGCGATGCACAGGGGGACGTGGAGCTGCGGCAGGCGCTGGCGGACTATCTGGAGGAATACCGAGGCGTGCGGTGCACCGCCGAGCAGGTGGTGGTGGGTGCCGGTATGGAGTATCTGCTGAGCCTGCTGGCCCCGCTCCTGCCCGGCAAAACGGCGGTGGAGAATCCCGGCTACCAGCGCGCGAAGCAGGTGCTGGAAAACAACGGCGTGGCGTGCTGCTGCCTGCCTGTGGATGCGGACGGCCTTTCTGTTGAGGCATTGTCTGGCTCGGGTGCGGCGGTGTGCTATGTCACGCCCAGCCACCAGTTCCCCACGGGCGTGACCATGCCGGCGGGCCGCCGTACGGAGCTGCTCCACTGGGCATCCCGCTGCCCGGGCCAGCGGTATATCATAGAGGACGATTACGATTCGGAGTTCCGCTTTGATACCCGCCCCCTGCCCAGCCTGCAGGGCATGGCCGGGGCCGACGGCCCGGTGGTCTACCTCTCCACCTGTTCCCGCAGCCTGGCCCCCGGCATCCGCATCGCCTACATGGTGCTGCCCCGGCAACTGCTGCCCGCCTGGCGGGCAAAGTACCGGATCTATTCCGGCACCGTCAGCCGGTTTGAGCAGCAGACCCTGGCCCGCTTCATCCGCGAGGGCTACTTTACCCGGCATCTTGCCCGGGAGCGCGTGGCCTACAAGGCCCGGCGGGATGCTCTGGCTGCCTCTCTGCGCGCTGCCTTTGCGCCGGACGAGCTGACCCTGACCGGCCTGCACACCGGCCTGCATCTGTTGGCAAGGCTGAAAAATGCCCCGCCGGATGCTGCCCTTCACGCCGCCGCAAAGGCGCAGGGCGTGGCCCTGAGTCTGCTGAGCGATTATGACCTGACCGGCGGGGAACAGGATTTTTCCGGTACGTTTGTGCTGGGTTATGGCTCCCTGAGCGAGGCATCGTTCCCCGAGGCGGGCGAAACGCTGAGGAAGGTCTGCACCGCCGCCCGGGAAGCGTCTGTGACCGTGTAAGTGCCCGCTTTTGCATCCAACGCCCCGGGCAGGGCCTCGGCGTGGGGGAGGGCGCTGTTGTTGGCCAGAAACTCCAGGACTGTGCCCAGCAGGGTGTAATCCTGTGCGGCAAAGTCGGTGAGCAGGGCCGTGCTGCTGGCCCGCAGGGCATCCGGCAGGGTGGCGGGCAGCAGGGCGAGGTCCTGCCGGAAAAAGGCTTCCCATACTGCCGCCCGGGCGGCGGCCCGGCGGGCAGGCGGCAGGGTGCCGTCCGCATCCCAGCCGGAGAGCAGAGTGTGGGCCTCCTTGGCCGAAATGCTCTGCACAGCGGCGGAAAGCCCGGTTTCGGCCAGCTCATCGGCAGTCAGTGCCCCCGAAAACCCCACTCGCACCGGCCCGTAACGGGAAGCAGTTTTTTCCAGCACGGCGGGGGACAGCGCCAGATAAAGCATATCCTCCGGCAGGCCCAGCACCTCCAGAAGCGCCTGACGGCACCGGGCGGGCCCCGCCGCTCCGTAGCAGTGGGCAAGGCTGGCAGTCTCTCCGTTGAAGGGAACCGTCAGCTCCCCCGGCACGGCCAGCAAGTTCAGACTGTTCTGAGCGGCGTTCAGGTAGACCAGCAAAAAGCCCGGCTGCTCCCCGGCGGTGCAGAGAAGCAGGGTCATCCGGTGCTCGGCCCGGGGCAGCTGGATGGGCACCCCGCTCTGGGGTTGGGCGGTCTGGATGCGGGTGCGCACCATCTGCCGGGTGAGCAGGACTGTGCCGCCCACCAGCGGCAGCAGCACCAGAAGTGCCGCCCCCAAAGCCGCCCAGAAGGGCCTCCAACCGTTCTTGTGCATCCCGTGTTCCTCCGTTCCGTTTTGGAACAGGGTGGGCCGGGATGCGCTTTTTTATACAGAAACTGCTGCTCGGGCATGAAAACGCCCCCTGTGCCATACAGTAGAGCACAGGGGGCGTTTGTGTATGTGGGAGAGCTTGGCGCGGGTGAATGCGGTGGTCGGCGGTGTGGTATGGGGGCCGGTGGGGCTGGCACTGCTGTTTGGCACCGGCTGTCTGCTGACAGTGCGCACCGGTTTTTTCCAGCTGCGGTATTTCGGGTACTGGATGCGGCACACCATCGGGGCCATCTTCCTGGACCGGAATGTGACCGCCCACACGGACGATGAAGCCATCAGCCAGTTCCAGAGCCTTTGCACGGCGCTGGCGGCGACCATCGGCACCGGCAACATCGTGGGTGTGGCGGCAGCCATTCTGGCAGGCGGGCCGGGGGCTGTGTTCTGGATGTGGGTCATGGCCCTGTTGGGGATGATGACCAGTTATGCCGAGAATGTGCTGGGCATCTGCTACCGCCGCCGGGATGCCGCCGGAAGATGGTGCGGCGGGCCCATGTACTATCTGGCCGAAGGGCTGGGCGGCGGCTTTGGCCGGGCACTGGCGATGCTGTTTGCCTGCTTTTGCGTGCTGGCCAGCTTCGGCATGGGGAACATGAGCCAGATCAACTCCATTGCGGGCAATCTGCAGGCGGTGTTCCGGGTGCCGCCGGTGGCAACGGGCATCGTACTGGCCCTGCTCACCGGGCGGGTCATACTGGGCGGGCTGAAGCGGGTGGCCGCAGTCACGGAGGCCATCGTCCCGCTCATGGCCCTGTTCTACCTGTTCGGGGCGCTGACCGTGGTCTGTGTCCATTGGGCGGCTGTCCCGGCGGCATTCGCGGCCATCTTCCGGGGGGCGTTTGGCTTGCAAGCCGCCGGGGGCGGGGTGCTGGGTTACGGTATGGCCCGGGCCATCAGCTGGGGATTCAAGCGGGGAGCCTTTTCCAACGAAGCAGGACTGGGCGCGTCGGTGCTGGTGCACTGCGCGGCCAACGTGGAGGAGCCTGTCCAGCAGGGAATGTGGGGCATGTTCGAGGTGTTTGCAGATACCATGGTGGTCTGCACCCTCACGGCCCTTGTGGTACTCACCAGCGGCCTTGTGGATCTGGACACCGGTGCGGCCCTGACCGACGTGGAAGGCTCCGCACTGGTGGGGCAGGCCTTTTCCACAGTGTTTGGGGCGTTCGGGCCGCAGTTCATCGCGGTGTCGGTCCTGTTGTTTGCCTATTCCACTACGCTGGGGTGGAGCCATTACGGCACCCGGGCAGTGGTGTATCTGCTGGGGGAGCGTGCCGCCGCAGGATATAAACTGGTGTTTGCGGCCATGGTGCTGGTGGGTGCTGTGATGAAGCTGGATCTGGCCTGGGCGCTCTCCGATACCTTCAACGGCCTGATGATGCTGCCCAATCTTGTGGGCGTAGTGGGGCTTTCGGGAGTGGTGGTCCGGGAGACACAAGCGTACCTGAAACGAAAATGACCCTCTCCGTCCCTGCAGTCTGTCTGTCAGATGCGGGATGGAGAGGGTCATTCTTTATCGCTTCTTTTTATTCGGCTTCGGGGCAGGCCGCTTCAGGCTCCGCACCGCGTCACGCCCGGCGGCGATGCCGCTGCCAAAGGCCCAGTGCAGGTTGAAGCCGCCGCAGCTGCCGGCGCAGTCCAGCGTTTCACCCACAAAGTAAAGGCCGGGGCAGCCCTTGAACTGGAAGCTGGGGGTCACTTCGGTCAGGCTCAGGCCGCCGCCGGTGGTCTGGGCCTGCTTCCAGCCGCAGGGGGTCAGGCCCTCGAACAGCCAGTGCTTGGCCGCGTTGGCCAGCACCTGCCAGGCGGCATCCGGCAGGGTGTCCACCGGTTTTTCAGGCAGCTTTGCCGCTGCCCACAGGGCGCGGCCCAGCTTGGGATTGAGCAGACCTGTCCAGAAATCCGCAGGTGCCTTGCCCGGCAGCAGGGGCACCCGGGCCGCAAACAGGGCGGTCAGGGCAGTTTCGTCCAGCATGGGGAAGAGGTCCAGCTCAACGGCCGGGCGCTTTGGCCCCCGCCCCGGGGCCAGATGGCCGGACAGCTGCATGATGCAGATGCCCGAAAGCCCGTAGTCCGTGAACTGTACCTCGCCGTTTTCCACAGCCACGGTGCAGTGGCGGTCGAGGTCCAGCAGGGTGGCAGCGGCCTTGGCCCGGATGCCGGCCAGAGATCGGTTGGGCTTTGCTGTCTGCAGGGCGGTCAGGCAGGGGTACAGCGGCTCCAGCTTTCCGCCGCACTGGGCGGCGAATCGGGTGCCGAAGCCGTCGGTGCCGAACTGCGGCCCGGCATTGCCGCCCATGGCGCAGATGACGGCATCGGCCCGCAGGGTCTGGTCCTGACCCTCGGCATCCTCGCACAGGATGGTGTAGCCGCTGCGGTTCTGGCTCAGGGTCTGCACAGTGCAGCCGGTACGCACCTCCACGCCCAGCCGGGCAAGGTGGCCTTCCAGCAGGGCCAGCACGTCTGCGGCCTGGTTGGAGTAGGGGTACACCCGCCCGGCCTCATCGGTGCGGGTGTACAGGCCCAGCGCCGCGAACCATTCCAGCGGTGCGGCGGCATCCACCGCGGCCAGCAGGGGCCGCAGGGCGGCGGGGTCAGCGGTGAAATACTGCTCCGGTGCAATGCCGGTGTTGTCCAAATTGCAGCGGCCGTTGCCGGTGGCCAACAGCTTTTTGCCGCACCTGGGGTTGCGGTCCAGCACCGTCACCCGCACTGCCCCTGCCGGGGCAGACTGGGCGGCGGCCAATGCGGCGGCAAGGCCCGCTGCACCGCCGCCCAATATCACGATCTGCTGCATAAGAGCACCCCCTCAGAAATCCATACATTTTATTATAACATACACAACAGCAAAAGGATAGAAGAATGCCCCAAATTTGCAGCGAATAATCTTTGGCGAAAGCCTTGACAGAAAAAGCAGAATTTGGTAGTGTTGATTCGACGGAATTGCGTGGTTTCGCAGGCTGTGGAAATGCGGCCGGAAAAGGGCAGAGAGTTGGGACTCTGCTGAGGAGAAGCTGAATATGTGGAAGAAAAAAGAAAGATGGGCGGCAGCTGCGCTACTGCTGGCGATGGTCGTGGTGACAGGTCTGTGCTGGTACATCCTGTACATCCGGCAGCAGTTCTATGACGAAGGCACCCGCAACCTGCTGGAGACCTATGAGCAGGTGGATAAGGCGTTTACCATCTTCAGCCGGAGCAACTGGAACATGCTGAACGAGTGGGGCAAGAGCCTGCAGGCTGCCAATGAGGAGGGTCTGGCGGAGGAACGCCTGCGCAGCTATGAGGCCGAGCGGGAGATCTGGCGGTACAGCAGCGTGTATCTGTTCAATGAAAACTGCGAATATTGGAGCATCCGGGGCAAGCATGAAAAAGTGGATCACCTCTGGACAGCCTTTGAGGAGATGTACCGCACCGGCAAGCCTACGGTGTCCAGCTACATCATGCGGAGCGGGGAGCGCCGGGTGGTATACTCTGCGCCCATTGCGCCGGTGGAGATCGACGGCACCACCTACACCAGCCTTGCCGTGAGCTATCGGAATAAGACCATAGAGGAATTGATCGGCGGCAGTGCTTACGGCGGCCAGAGCGACTGCTACATCATCCATCTCGATGGCGATGTGATGCTCTCGGAGGAGCCCAAGAGCGAGATCGAGGACTGGATGGACAACCTGTTCGACTACCTGCAGAAGCATGCGCAGGTGGATGCGGGCACACTGACCCGGGCCCGGCAGGACGTGGCAGAGGGCCGCAGCGGCAGCCTTTCCTGCTGGCTTGAAGGCAAGAGCTATTATCTGGTCTACCAGCCTGTGGGCTTTCAGGATCTGTCCATTGTGGGCATCGTCGGCCGTGACGTGGTGGACAGTGGAATGCGGAAGATCCAGAACGCCACCATCCTGCTGCTGGCTGGGCTGTTCTTCTGCGCAGGCATCGTGCTGGTGTACGGTGTCCGCACCGATGCCCGCCTGCGCGTGGAGGAAAAGGAGCGCGCCCTCCGGCAGGAAGAGGAGGCCCGCCAGCAGATGGAGGACCTGGCCAACACCGACGGCCTGACCGGACTGTATAATGAACGCTATTTTGACGCATTGTTGAAAGAAAACGAGCTGAACAGGACACCGTTTGTCCTGTTCTACCTCGACCTTGACCGTTTCAAGCCTGTGAACGACCGTTACGGCCACGATGTGGGCGACCAGCTGCTCAAGGAGGTGGCCAGCCGCCTGCGGGGCTGTGTGCGGGAGAGCGATGCGGTGTTCCGCATCGGCGGGGATGAGTTCGCCCTCATCGTCAACGGAGCCGTAACGGAGGGGTTCTGCAAGAGCCGGGTGGAAAAGATCAAGGCAGCCATCCGGGAGCCTTACCGCCTGAAGGATGCAGAGGTGCAGGTTGGCACCAGCTGCGGCTGTGCGGTCTACCCCTGCGACAGCGACGATGTGCGTGCCATCCGCATCCTGGCCGACCACCGGATGTATGAGGATAAGCAGCGCTCCGGCAGGAGCTGCGAGTGACGAGAACGATAAAAGATTTCTCCCAGTTTCTTGTGCTTTCTCCCAAAATGAGCGTATAATTGGGAGAAGGAAGAACGGGCTGGGAGAAGGAATGGGTGAATCATGCGTACATTTGATTATAAAAAGATTGCAGAATACTCCTGGGATAATGAGGTCTTGTCTTATGTTGCGAAGATCCATGAATGCAAGGGGCGGCAGGAACTATATCTGAAACAAAGGCCCGCTGAATTGGAGCGACTGGTGGAGATCGCAAAGATCCAAAGTACAGAGTCCTCCAATCGGATCGAAGGGATCATCACGACCAATGCACGCCTGAAACAGCTGGTTGAAGATAAAACGACTCCACGTAACCGGGACGAAATGGAGATATTGGGATATCGGAATGTTTTAAATCTCATCCACGAGAACTATGCCTATATTCCGGTAGAGCCGGGGTACATCCTGCAACTGCACCGTGATCTGCTGAAATATACGAATTTGACCTATCGAGGACATTTTAAGACTACACCCAATGAGATCGATATGACCCTTCCCAGCGGGGAACGCCATGTGCTGTTCCGCCCGCTGGAACCATACGAGACACCGGGTGCTGTGGAGGCACTTTGCTGCACTTATCAGGATGTGCTGCACAGAGAACTCGTTGATCCCCTGCTTTTGATCCCCTGTTTTATCTTGGATTTTCTCTGTATCCATCCTTTCAATGATGGTAACGGCAGAATGAGCCGGCTGCTGACCCTTTTGATGCTGTATCAGAATGGATATGTTGTGGGGCAGTACATCAGCATTGAAAAAGCAATTGCAGAGACTAAGGATGAGTACTATGCAGCATTGGCGCAGGCTGATCAGCACTGGCATGAGGAGGAAAATGACCCGACACCGTTCATCAAATATATGCTGGCGGTGATCTGCTCCTGTTATCAGGATTTTGAGCAGCGGGTCGATCTGGTTGGCGGGGGACAGAAGCGCGTGACGGCGTACGAACGAGTGCGCAGTTATGCGATGGAAAAGCTGGGAGCCTTTACAAAACAGGAGGCCGCAGAGGCCTGCCCGGGCTTTGGTACAAGCTCGATTGAAAGCGCGCTGAAAAAACTGACAGAGGAGGGCGTTCTGGAGAGGATCGGCGCGGGCAGAAAGACGCAGTATGTGCGCAGGTAAGGCTCCGGCAGGAGCTGAATGAATAATTCCCTTCCTGTTTCCACAGAATAACCATACTTCACAGAAATCTGGAAGCAAAACCGGAACATGGAAAGGAAGGGAACCTTATGAAAGCAACCGGCATCGTGCGCCGCATCGACGAGCTGGGGCGGGTGGTCATCCCCAAGGAGATCCGCCGCACCCAGCGCATCCGCAGGGGAGACCCGCTGGAGATCTTCACAACAGGGGACGGCGAGGTCATCTTCAAAAAGTATTCGCCCATGGGGGAACTGAGCGGGGTGACGGCCCAGTATGTGGATGTGCTGAGCAAGTGCTTTGCCCTGACGGCCTTTGTCTCAGACCGGGACCGCATTCTGGCGGCATCCGGTGCGGGCAGGCGGGATCTGGCAGACCGCAGCGTGAGCCAGCCGCTGGAAAAGCTGATGGACAGCCGCAAGCCCTACCAGAGCGATGGCAGCCCTGAAAAGGCATTGCTGCCCTGTGAGGGCTCACCCCGGGCGCTGCTGTGCGCTGTGCCCATCATTGCGGCGGGGGATGTCACCGGCAGTGTGGGCCTGCTTACGGAGGACCGCACTGCCCAGCCCGATGCCGCCCAGCTCAAGGCGGTGAACGTGGCGGCGGCATTTCTGGCAAAGCAGATGGAGGAATGATCTATTATATAGGAGAGCCGCCGCAGGGCGGCTCTTTTTTGTGCGGCCTTTATGACAGAATTATGAATCTTTCAAAACTTTTCTGAGAAGCTATTGACAGCGCCGCAAAATTGGATATAATGGTCTTAGCACTCAGGAAGAAGGAGTGCTAAAGAACAAAAAGCGAACGAAGGAGGCAGGCGCTATGACGATGGATGCACGCAAGCAGCGTGTCTTGCAGGCGATCGTTGCGCTGTATGGCCTCGAGGGCGAGCCCGTGGGCAGCAGTGTGCTGGCAAACTACTTTGATATGGCAGTTTCCAGTGCCACGCTGCGCAACGAGATGGCCGCGCTGACCAAGCTGGGTCTGCTGGAGCAGCCCCACACCAGCGCAGGCCGTGTCCCCAGTGCCAAGGGCTACCGTTATTATCTGGATCATCTTCTCACCGATGACCAGCCGCTGGACCGTGTGACCCGCGCCCGTGTGGACGCGGTGTTCGCAAGCCTTGACCACGAGCCGGAAAAGCTGGCACAGGGTGCCGCCAAGGCGCTGGCCGCCATCAGCGGCTGCACCGCCGCCGTCAGCACCCCCTGTGCTGAGGATCTCTGCATCGCCCACTACGAGGTGGTGCAGGTGGGCCGCAGCGCCGCAGCGGTGCTGGCTGTGACCACTGCCGGTTATGTCCGCACCCGTGTTGCGCGGGTCCGCACCGGTCTTTCCCGGGAAAATGCAGCGGCGCTTGCCGCCCTGCTCAACCGGAACCTGACCTTTGTGGCTCCTGTTGATCTGTCGCCCCGGCTCCTTGCAGAGCTGTGCAGCCAGATCAGCCCGGAGCTGGTGCCGGTGATCAGCGCCGCCGCCGCCATCCTGCAGGATTCCACCCAGCCCCATGTGTATCTGGGTGGTGAGCAGTACCTGCTGGACTGGCCCCAGCTGGACGGCAAGGTGGGCAGCATCCTGAGCCTGCTGAACGACGAAGAGCAGGCCGCCGCCCTCATTGCACCCCCGGCAGAGCAGAGCGAGAGCATCCTGCTGGGCGAGGATCTGGAACCTCAGATCCCCGGCCTGTGCATCGTGAGTGACCGGTATCTGGTGGGCGGAGGCCTCTGGGGCTCCGTGGCCCTCATCGGCCCCACTCGGATGCCCTTCCAGAAGCTTATGCCGCTGCTCCACACCTTTGCCGATCAGCTTGGCGAAGGAATGAGCGGCAAACGAAAAGATACCCCGCAGGCAGCCGCACCCCGGCGGACTGTGATCTATAAGGAGGACCTGGAATGAGCGAAGAAACAAAAAAGACCCCGCAGGCAGAAGAACCTGCCGTGGAGCCCAACACCGCCGAGCAGGCCGCCCCGGAAACTGCACCTGAGCAGGCAGCGGCTCCCGAGACGAACGCTGAAGCGGCAGACCCCAAGAAAAAGGATGGCTTCTTCAACAAGAAGGCCCGGGAGCTGGAGGCTGTGAAGGCAAAGCTGGACGCGGCTGAGAAGAATGCCAATCAGGCCAAGGATCAGCTGCTGCGGATGGCCGCCGAGTATGAGAACTACCGCAAGCGCTCCACCCGTGAGGCTGACCAGAAGTTCAACGACGGCGTGTCCTTTGCCGTGAACCAGATCATCCCCATTCTGGATACGCTGGAGATGGCGGCCAACGCCCCCACCACCGACGAGAATTACAAGAAGGGCGTGACCATGACGCTGGACAAAGCCGCCAAGGCGCTGAATGCCCTCCATGTGGAGGAGATCGAGGCGCTGGGCAAGCCCTTTGACCCCAACTTTATGAATGCCGTGCAGCAGATCCCCGCCCCCGATGGGCAGGAGAGCGGCACCGTGATCACAGTTTACCAGAAGGGCTACAAGCTGGGCGATAAGATCGTCCGCCATGCCACCGTTGTTGTGGCAGAGTGATTTTGCAAGACCCCGCAAGGGTTTTCAAATATAACATCCGCTTGGTAACATTTGAGCATCATATAAACAAAAAACGTTCTGAATTTGAGAGGAGCTTTCATTATGAGTAAGATCATTGGTATCGACCTTGGTACTACCAACAGCTGCGTGGCTGTCATGGAGGGCGGCGAGCCCGTTGTTATCGCAAACTCTGAGGGTGCACGCACCACCCCGTCTGTGGTCGGCTTTACCAAGACCGGCGACCGTCTGGTCGGCCAGGTCGCAAAGCGTCAGGCCATCACCAACCCTGAGAACACCGTTGCTTCCATCAAGCGTTATATGGGCACCGACCACAAGGTGACCCTGAACGGCAAGGAGTACACTCCCCAGCAGGTCAGCGCTATGATCCTGCAGAAGCTGAAGGCAGATGCTGAGGCTTATCTGGGCGAGACTGTCACCGATGCAGTCATCACCGTTCCTGCATACTTCAACGACAGCCAGCGTCAGGCAACCAAGGACGCAGGCACCATTGCCGGCCTGAACGTCAAGCGTATCATCAACGAGCCCACTGCCGCATCTCTGGCATACGGCATCGATAAGGAAGAGGACCAGAAGATCATGGTCTACGACCTGGGCGGCGGCACCTTCGATGTCTCCATCATCGAGATGGGCGACGGCGTGACCGAGGTTCTGGCCACCAACGGTGATACCCACCTGGGCGGCGATGACTTCGACCAGCGCATCATCGACTGGATGG
>OLPN01003198.1_pt1 | contig 11698 bp, 10 predicted proteins | sample 1672601 | NCBI WGS metagenome assembly OLPN01 (sample SAMEA3136704, study PRJEB25190) | human gut metagenome | reverse complement strand
CCTGCACGATGTCCTCTTCCTTGCGGGTCATGCCGGAGATGCCGCGGCCGCCGCGGCGCTGGGCCTGATAGGTGGCCTTGAGCTGGCGCTTGATATAACCGGCCTCGGTCAGGGTGTACACACACTGCTCCTCGGCGATCAGATCCTCGATGTCCACCTCGCCGGTCACGGACTGGATCTCGGTGCGGCGCTCGTCGCCAAAGCGTTTTTTCATGTCCAGAAGCTCTTCCTTGACGATGGCCAGCACGCGGGCGTCATCGGCCAGAATGGCCTCCCAGTTCTCGATCTTGGCGTACAGACCGGCCAGCTCTTCCTCGATCTTGAGGATCTCCAGACCGGCCAGACGGCCCAGCTGCAGCTTGACGATGGCATCTGCCTGCGGGTCGTCAAAGCCGAACTGCTCCATGATGGCAGCCTTGGCCTCTGCCATGCCGCCCTTGCAGGCGCGGATGGTGGCGATCAGCTCGTCCACGATGTCGGTGGCCTTCTTCAGGCCTTCCAGAATGTGGGCGCGCTCCTTGGCCTTTTTCAGGTCGAACTGGGTGCGGCGGCGCACCACCTCGTCCTGGAACTCGACGTACTTCTGCAGCATCTGCTTCAGGGTGAGCACCTTGGGCACCTTGTGGTCGATGGCCAGCATGATGACGCCCACGGTGTCCTGCAGCTGGGTGTACTGGTACAGCTGGTTCAGGATGACCTGGGCGTTGGCGTCCTTGCGCACATCCACCACGATGCGCATGCCCTTGCGGTTGGTCTCATCGTTCAGGCCGGTGATGCCCTCGATGCGCTTGTCCTTGACCAGGTCCGCCATGTTCTCGATCAGGCGGGCCTTGTTGACCATATAGGGGATCTCGGTGATGATGATCTGGGTACGGCCGTTCTTGGTCTCCTCGATGGTGGCACGGCCCCGCAGGGTGATTTTGCCGCGGCCGGTGGCGTAGGCGGCACGGATGCCGCTGCGGCCCATGATGATGCCGGCGGTGGGGAAGTCCGGGCCCTTGATGTATTCCATCAGGCCGGGCAGGTCGATATCCGGGTTTTCGATATAGGCCACACAGCCGTCAATGACCTCGCTGAGGTTGTGAGGGGGGATGTTGGTGGCCATGCCGACCGCGATGCCCTGGCTGCCGTTGACCAGCAGGTTGGGGAAGCGGCAGGGCAGCACGCTGGGTTCCTTTTTGGTCTCGTCAAAGTTGGGGTCCCAGTCAATGGTGTCCTTCTCGATGTCGGTCAGCATCTCCACCGCCATGCGGCTCATGCGGGCCTCGGTGTAACGGTAAGCAGCCGGGGGGTCGCCGTCCACCGAACCAAAGTTGCCCTGGCCGTCCACCAGCGGGTACCGCAGGGAGAAATCCTGGGCCAGACGGACCATGGCGTCGTAAACGGACGCGTCGCCGTGGGGGTGGTAGGAACCCAGCACGGCACCGACGGTATCGGCGGACTTGCGGTAGGGATGGCTGGGGTCGTTGCCGCGCTCATGCATGGTATACAGAATACGGCGGTGAACGGGCTTCAGGCCGTCACGCACATCAGGCAGGGCACGGGACACGATGACCGACATGGAGTAGTCCAGGAACGCGGTCTCGATCTCCTTCTTGACGTCGCGGATGATCTTTTTGGTTCCGCTGCCCGGAATCATGACATAATCTTCTTCCATTTGTTCCTCCGTGTATTACACGTCCAGCTTTGCGTACTGGGCGTTGGTCTCGATAAAGCGGCGGCGGGGCTCCACCTGGTCGCCCATGAGGATGGTAAAGGCTTCGTCGGCCTTTTCGGCATCGTCGATGGTGATCTGCACGATCACCCGGTTGTCCGGGTTCATGGTGGTCTCCCACAGCTGGTCCGGGTTCATCTCACCAAGGCCCTTATAGCGGTTCACCTTGGCACCCGGCATTTCCTGCGAAAGCACGGCCATTTCGGCGTCGTTGTAGGCGTACTTGATGGTGCTGCCCTTCTGGACCTTGAACAGGGGCGGCTGGGCCACATACACATGGCCCTGCTCGATGAGGGGCCGCATATAGCGGAAGAAGAAGGTCAGCATCAGGGTGCAGATGTGAGAACCGTCCACATCGGCATCGGCCATGATGAACACCTTGTCGTAACGCAGCTTGGAGATGTCAAATTCCTCGCCAATGCCGCAGCCCAGGGCCAGCACCACGGGCATCAGTTTATCGTTGCCGTAGATCTTATCGGCGCGGGCCTTTTCCACGTTGAGCATCTTGCCCCACAGCGGCAGGATGGCCTGGATGGCAGAGTCACGGCCCATCTTGGCGGAACCGCCTGCAGAATCGCCCTCGACGATGAAAATCTCGGTCTTGGTGGGGTCCTTTTCCCGGCAGTCGGCCAGCTTGCCGGGCATGCGGCTGGTCTCCAGCGCGCTCTTGCGGCGCACCAGTTCCCGGGCCTTCTTGGCGGCAGCGCGGGCGCGGGCAGCCTGGGTAGCCTTTTCAAAGATGGCCTTGGCCACACCGGGGTTCTCTTCAAAGAACTCCATCAGCTTTGCATAGACCATGTTGGACACGAGGGTGCGGATCTCGGTGTTGCCCAGCTTTGCCTTGGTCTGGCCCTCAAATTCGGCCTCCTGCAGCTTGACCGAGATGACGCAGATCAGGCCCTCCCGCACATCGGCACCGGACAGGTTCTCGTCCTTGTCCTTCAGCAGGCCGTGGCTGCGGCCGTAATCGTTGAACACGCGGGTCAGGCTGGACTTGAAGCCCTCTTCGTGGGTGCCGCCGTCCGGGGTGTTGACGTTGTTGGCAAAGCTCAGCAGCAGCTCGTTGTAGCTGGAGTTGTACTGCAGGGCGATCTCGGCCATACCGCGGTCAGTCTGGCCCTTGAGGTAGATGACATTGGGGTGCAGCACTTCCAGCTTGCGCTTCTCGCCCAGATAGGTGACGAAGCTCTTGATGCCGCCCTCATAGCACATGACCTCGGTGCGGTAGCAGGGCTCGCCCTCCTTGCCGTCTTCCAGCACGGGGGTGTACAGCTCGCGCTCGTCGGTCAGGGTGATCTTGACACCGGCGTTCAGGAAGCTCTCTTCCCGCAGGCGCTTTTCCAGCGTGTCGAAGTCGTACACGGTGGTATCCCGGAACATCTCCGGGTCCGGCTTGAACGTGACGCGGGTGCCGGTGACCCCGTCGGCCACCGGTCCGATGCACTTCAGCGGGCCGTCCGGGTCGCCGCGGCGGAAGGTCTGCTCGTACTCATGGCCGTCGCGGCGCACGTTGACGGTGAGCCACTCGGAGCAGGCGTTGACAACGGATGCACCTACGCCATGCAGGCCGCCGGCCACCTTGTAGCCGGAGTTCTCGCCGCCGAACTTGCCGCCAGCGTGCAGGATGGTGTAGACAACGGTGACAGCGGGCAGGCCGGTGTCGGCCTGGATGTCCACGGGGATGCCGCGGCCGTTGTCGGTGACCTGGATGATGTTGTCCTTCAGGATCTTGACCTCGATGTGGTCACAGTAACCGGCCAGTGCCTCGTCGATGGCGTTGTCCACGATCTCGTAGACCAGATGATGCAGGCCCCGCTCGCCGGTGGAGCCGATATACATGCCGGGGCGCTTGCGCACGGCCTCCAGACCCTTCAGGACCTGGATCTCGCTGGCGTTATACTCGTGGTCGGTAGCGGTTTCGGCATTGGTGCTGGTGATGATTTCTTCTGCCATTTCCTTTCTCCCTTTTTGTTTTTCGTGTAGATATCGTGTTGTTTCTCTATTCTGGAAACGCAGCGGCAGGCACTTTCCACGCCTGCAGGCTGCGGGGTTCTCGCAAGGGGCGGCTGCACAGCGTTCACTCGATCATCTTTTCGGCGCGGCGGCGCAGCACGGCGCTGGACAGCTCCGAAAGGTATACCGTGTCCACCACGCCGCCGTCTGCCAGAACATAGCTCTGGGGCAGCTCATCCGAAAGGCTCACCACAGCCCCGTTCTTCTGGGCGTAGTTCAGAAATTCCCGCCCGCGGGGGGAGATGGTGGTGGTCTCCAGATTGAAGATGCCGATGATGTCACGGTCGTTCAGCACATAATCGCGTCCGAGATGAATATACATACTGTATTTTCCTCGTGCAGTTCCGGTTGGATATTTCAGCATTTCATGCAGGTTTTATGCATCCATTTTTGCAACATTTCTGCATGCCGTCAGGCGCGGCTCAGCACGCCGCCGTTCATGCGGTATACCTCGCCGTCCGTCTTGAGGAAGGCGGTGTCATCGCAGCTGGTGACAAAGGTCTGCTTTTCCTTCATGCGGGTCAGCAGATACTGCTTGCGGCCCTCGTCCAGCTCGCTGAGCACATCGTCCAGCAGCAGCACGGGGTGTTCGCCGGTGATGCGGGCAGCAGCGGCGGCCTCGGCCATCTTCAGGCTCAGCACCACGCTGCGCTGCTGTCCCTGGCTGGCAAACACACGGGCAGACTGATCGTCCAGCAGCAGTTCCAGATCTTCGCGGTGGACGCCGCACAGGCTCTGCCCGGCCCGCAGCTCCTCGTTCTGGCGCTGCTTCAGCAGATCGGCCAGACCGCCCGGCGCAAACTGGGCCGCATAGCGGATGCTCATGCGCTCTGCCCCGTGGGAAAGCTCCTGATAGTTGGCGCAGGCCAGCGGCCCCAGCAGGGCAAGGTAATCCCGCCGCCGCTGCTGCAGGACCTCGCCCTGCGCGGCCAGCTCCACATTCAACACTTCCAGCAGAGCACATTTTTCCGCATAAGGGCGCTCCTGCCCGGTGGCAGAATGCCGCAGCAGCGCATTTTTCTGCTGCAGTACCCGGACGTAGCGGCGGTAAGTGGCCAGATACCCGGGGTACAGCTGGCACAACGCCGCGTCCAGAAACCGGCGGCGGCCCTCCGGTGCGCCCTTGACCAGGCTCAGATGTCCGGGGTCGAACACCACAGCGGGAAAGCTGCCGGCCAGACCGGCGGCCCGCTTGGGGGCAGCCCCGTTCACCGAGGCATAGCGGCCGGGGCGGGGTGCGTCCGGGGTGCCCACCGTGATGCGCACCCGGGCCGGGTCATCCGGCTCCTGATCTTCCTGCCGGGTGCGCTGGGTCACGGCTTCCAGCACCGCGAATGTCTCCCCGCGGCGCACAAGCTCGGCATCCTTGCCGCCCCGGAAGCTCTTGCCGCCGGTAAGCAGCCAGATGGCCTCCAGCAGATTGGTCTTGCCCTGACCGTTGTTGCCGCAGATGACCGTCAGCTCCCGGCCGGGTTCCAGCCGGGCCGACGCAATGTTGCGGTAATTCGTAACTTCCAGTGAAAGCAGCCGCATTACTGGCCCTGCCCGACTTCCACGGACTGGCCGTCCAGCTCGATCACGTCACCGGCACGGCACTTCTTGCCGCGCATGGTGCACACCTCGCCGTTCACCTTCACGGCACCGCCCTGCACCAGCTCCTTGGCTTCGCCGCCGGTCTCGCACAGGCCTGCGTACTTGAGCAGGGCATCCAGCTTGATAAATTCCGTATGAATGAGAATTTTCTGCATAAAATCGCCTTTCTTAATCGTTCTTGAAGCGCACGGGCAGCACCAGATACAGGAAATCGCTGCCATCCACGGGCAGCACCTTGACCGGGCTCAGGGGGCCGCTGATCTCCATGCGCACCTGTTCGGTGCGGGCGTTGCGCAGAGCGTCCAGCAGATAGCGGTTGTTGAAACCGATCTCTACCTCGTCGCCCTCACACTGCGCGTTGAATTCATCCACCACGCGGCCCAGATTCGTCTGGCAGCGCACCACGACTTTCCCCTCTGTAAAGGTAATGCGGAGGGGATTTTTTAAACGCTCTGTAATAATCAGAGAGGCGCGCTCGATGGTCTCGATGAACTCCTTGGTGTCAAGGATCACCCGGGTACGGCTGCCGGCGGGGATCACGTTGTGATAGTTCAGGAACTCGCCCTCGATCAGGCGGCTCATGATGGTGTAACCGGCAGCCATGAACACCACATAGCGGCGGTTGGCACAGATGTGCACCGGCTCTTCGTCGTCGTTGGGCAGCAGGTGGGCCACTTCGGTCATGGTCTTGCTGGGCACGATGATGCGGATGTCCTTCACGGCGGTGACCGGGCGCTCCACGATGGCCAGACGGTAGCCGTCCAGTGCCACGATGGTCAGCTTATCGGGTTCGATCTTGAACAGTTCGCCGGTGTGAGCCGGTTTTTTCTCATCCTGACTCACGGCGTACAGGGTGCGGTCGATCATGTCCCGGAGCACGCCGGTGGGGATGGTCAGGGTCTCCTCGGCACCGGTGTTGGGCAGGTCGGGGAAGTCGGTGGCGGCCATGGACTGGATCTCGAATTCCGCCACGCCGCTCTTGATGGTGGTCTTGCCGTTGTCGGCAGACAGGATGCTGATCTGACCGGCGGGCATCCGGCTGATCATGCTGCTGAGCAGTTTTGCATTCAGCACGATCTCGCCGGGTTCCTTGACGTTGGCCTCGATGGTGGTCACGATGCCCATTTCCAGGTCATAGCCGGTCAGGGTCAGCTGGAAACCTTCGGCTTTCAGCAGGATGCCTTCCAGCACCGGGATGGCTGACCGCATGGTGACGGCCTTGGAAACGCCGTCGATCGCTGCGCTGAGAAGGGTTTTATCGCATACAATGTTCAAACCAGAATCGCTCCTTTTTGTTCACCGGTCGTATTGTGGGTCTGTTCTTCAGAATTGCCTGCTGACCGGTCTATCTTATTGAACTTGTTGTAGTAACCGTAGTAGGGGGTGGGGAACTTGTGGAAAACTCGGAAAAGCCTTGTCGGAATGCGGGGGTTTTGGTTTCCACTGGATTGTGAATGGGTTGTGGAGGAATTGTGGAATCGTGAAGAGAAGTCTCGCTTTCCACAGTGGATGTGGAAAGAACGGGTTGAATGTTGAAAACTCGGTGGAAAGTGTGGAAAGGTTTGCGATTTCACCACAAGATATGGGTCTATTTTCCCCATTTTGCCCCGGTTTTTCCCCATATTTTGGGGTGAGACCCTGAAATGAGTATGACTTTTACGTCAAAATCTGTCTCAGGCCTTGACGTTCTTGATGATGTCGCTCACGGTCTCGCGCAGGTGCTGGTCGTTCTTCATGTCCCGTTCCATGGTCTTGAGGGAGTAGACGATGGTGGAGTGGTCCCGGCCCGAGAATTCCCGGCCGATCTCCTCCATGCTCATGCCGGTGACCTCCCGCAGGATGTAGATGGCCACACGGCGGGCAGAGGCCACATTGGCGTTGCGCTTGGTGCCGCGGATGTCGGCAGGGGAGACGTTGAAGGTGCGGGACACCTCGCCGATGATCTTTTCGATGGTCACCGGTACGGGCTGGGTCTCGTTGAGGATGTCCTTGATGGCGTTCTGGGCCACGCTGATCACCGGCTGGATGCCCTCCAGCATGTAGTAGGCGTTCAGCTTTTTCACGGCGCCTTCCAGCTGGCGGATGTTATTCTTCAGGTGGTTGGCGATGAACTCGGCCACATCCTCGGGCAGATCCAGGTGCAGCAGCTCGGCCTTACGCTTGACGATGGCCACGCGGGTCTCGAAGTCTGGCGGCTGGACATCGGCGGTCAGGCCCCACTCAAAGCGGGTGCGCAGGCGCTCTTCCAGGCTCTTGATCTCCTTGGCCGGGCGATCGGAAGCAATGACGATCTGCTTGTGGGCGTCGTGCAGGGAGTTGAAGGTGTGGAAGAACTCTTCCTGGGTGGACTCCTTGCCGGCGATGAACTGGATATCGTCCACCAGCAGCAGGTCGGCCACGCGGTACTTCATGCGGAAGTCCTCGGTGCTACCGGCGCGGATGGCGGCGATCAGCTCATTGGTGAACTGCTCGCAGGTCACATACATGATGACGAAGTCGGGGTGGGTGCGTTTGATCTCGGTCTGGATGGCCGTCAGCAGATGGGTCTTGCCAAGGCCCGAGCCGCCGTAGATGAACAGCGGGTTGTAAGCGCCGGAAGGGTTGGCCGCCACCGCCTGCGCCGCAGCAAACGCAAACTGGTTGGATGGGCCCTTGATGAAGTTCTCGAAGGTAAACTCGTAGTTGCCCTGGGGGGAGGCGGGGTTCGCCTCGTACTGCTGGGCCAGCACCACCTCGTGGGGCGGGGTGCTGGGTACCACCAGCGTGATGTCCACGTCAAAGCCCAGCACGGTCTTGAAGGCCTCCTTCAGCAGGCCCAGGTAGCGGTCGGTGACGATCTTGCAGATGAAGTCGTTGCGCACCGACAGGGTGATGTGGCTGGAGTCCTCAAAGCTGATGGGCTCCAGGCCGTCGATGTAGAGATTATAGGTCGGCTCGGCCATCTGCGTTTTGCAGTACGCCTGGGCGGCCTCTAAAACGTCCTTGAAAGAATCCATAAAAACATCCACTCCATTGAAGTTTTCAACAATGCTGCTGATACCAGGTTAGTATACCACAAAAATCTCTGTGCGTCTATATTTCTATAAGGTAATTTTATATACATAAAATAAGACCGCCCCGTGTCGGGTTTTTTGCGTTGTGGCGCGGCGGACCAAAAGCCACAATATCTTGTGGCAGACGAGTTTTCCACGGCAGAATGGTGAAAAAGTTGAAAATCTTTTCACAAAAAAGTTTGCAGGAAAGCGAAAAAAATGCTTGACAGAACGCCATACTGTGCGATATACTGTTGAATTGCAAGCCTGTCCCCATTTTGGGACCAGAAATACCCCATCATCGGGGACGAGTTTTTACGGAGGATACAACCATGAAGAGAACTTTTCAGCCCAAGAAGCGTCATCGCAAGGAAGTTCATGGCTTTCTGACCCGCATGAGCACCAAGAACGGCCGCAAGGTCATCAATGCTCGCCGTGCTAAGGGCCGCAAGAGCCTGACTGTCTGATCCCGCGTTTTATGACGAGATCCGGCGCAGAACCCAATATGCGCACAAAAGACCGCTGATTCTGGATCGGTGGTCTTATTTTATTTGAAAAATTCCGGCAAACCGGAAAAATTTTTCGCAAAAAGCCCATGGGGCCTTTTAAAGTCGAAAAAATTCTGATATACTGGCTAAAGAATCTGCTTTGTGCACCCGGCTTGGTGCCGGGCAGAAGAGAAAGGAGGCGCCGAAGCAATGCGCTACCGTCCCATCCGCCGCAACAACGAATTTGGCCGCGTGTATGCCCGCGGCAAATCCTATGTGAACCAGGCTCTGGTGCTGTATGTGCTCAAGACCCGCGGCAAACGCACCCGCGTGGGCCTGACCGCCACCAAGAAGATCGGCCACGCCGTGCAGCGCAACCGCGCCCGCCGTGTGATGAAGGCCGCCATCGACGAGCATTTGGATTACAACATCGGCGGTTACGATCTGGTATTCGTGGCCCGGGGCATGACCCCGCGGCTCAAGAGCTGGCAGCTCAGCAGCATCGTGGCAAAGCTGTTTGCCCAGGCCGGCCTGCCGGACAAGGCAAAGCGGCCGGACGCACCGCTGCCCGCCACCCTGCCTCCGGCCCGTAAAAAGCCGGCAGCGGACGAGAAGGCAAAGGCATGAACCGTCTGCAGGCAGCTTGCCGCAGGGCCCTGTGCCTGCCCATCCGGGCCTATCAGTATACCCTCAGCCCATGGATCGGCCGCAGCTGCCGGTTCACCCCCAGCTGCAGCAACTACACCATGCAGGCCATCCTGACCCACGGCTGCATCAAGGGCATCCTGCTGGGAGCCTGGCGCATCGCCCGGTGCAACCCCCTGGGCAAATGGGGCTACGACCCGGTGCCGCCCCCGGGGCGGTGGCAAAGCCCTGCCCGGCACCTGGAGCCTGCCAGGCTCTTTGAAAAGCGGCATAGGGGATAGAATTTCAGCTTCTTGTGACGCGCTGCACTGTGGGCAGCGTGTCCTACGATAAAAAATAACACGTCCCGTGCCACAGGCGGGGCAGAATGGACAAAGGTATGAACTTCTTTTACATCCTAAGCGCTCCTCTTGGCTATGTGATGGAGTGGATCTACAAGCTGCTGCCCAACTACGGCTGGGACATCATCCTCTTCACGCTGCTGATCAACCTCGTCAAGATCCCTCTGCAGCTCAGCCAGCAGAAGAGCATGGCCAAAATGTCGGCCTTCCAGCCCATGCTGCAGGAGATCCAGACCAAGTACAAGGATAAGCCCGAAAAGCAGCAGGAAGAAATGCTCAAGCTGCAGCAGGACTATGGCTATAAGCCCACCGCCGGCTGCGTGCCCATGCTGCTCAACTTCCTGGTCATCTTCGGCGTTATCGGCGTGGTGTACAACCCCCTGGAGCGGATCTTCCACATCAGTGCCGCTGCTCTGACCGCAGCCGGTGAGGCCCTGACCGCCGCCGGGGTTTCCTTTACCGCCATCACCCGCGACACCAACATCATTGCACAGGTCGTGGCCGGCAATTCCGGCGTGATCGGCTGCTTCAGCGCAGACCAGATCGCCACCATCACCGAGTTCAGCCAGCACATGAACTTCCTGGGCATCGACCTGACCCGCATCCCGCAGATCGGCCTGTCGCTGGACCTGGTGCTGCCGCTGCTGTCGGTGGTGACCATGTTCCTGTCCACCCACATCAGCATGAAGGCCTCCGGCCAGCAGATGCAGGGCAGCATGAAGGTGACCATGTACCTGATGCCGCTGATGTATCTGTTCTTCTGCTTTACCTACCCGCTGGCATTCTCGCTGTACTACGTCATTTCCAACATCGTGATGACCGCGCAGACCCAGGTCATGCGCAAGATCTACGACCCCGAGAAGATGCGCAAGGAAGTGGAAGCTCAGATCGAAGAAAAGCGCAAGCAGCAGAAGCGCGGCGTGAAGAGCACCACCGTGAAGGTCACCGACCCCAAGACCGGCAAGGTCACCGAGAAGAACCTCTCGGCCAGCGAGATGAACAAGCGCCGTCTGGAGTATGCCCGCCAGCTGGATGCCGAGCGCTACAAGGACGAGCGTACCGTGCCGCTGAGTGAGCTGAACAAGCAGGACAAAGAATAAAGGAGGACGAACGGTTATGATCCGTAAGCAGGAAGCGACCGGCAAGACGGTCGATGAAGCCCGCGCAAAAGCCTGCGCTCTGCTGGGCGTACAGGCCGAAGATCTGAATGTCAGCTATGAAGTGCTGGAGATGCCCCAGAAAACCGGTTTCCTGGGCCTGAAAACCACCCCTGCCAAGGTGTGCGTGAGCGTGGAAGAACCCGATGCTCCGGCAGCGCCCGCCGCAGCCCCGGCTCCGGCGGCCGAGGTTGCTCCGGTGCAGGAGACTGCCCCGGAAGTTCCCGCTGTCCCCGTGGAAGAGCCTGCCGCACCGGTGGAAGCACCGGCTGCCGAGGTTGAGCAGCCTGCCGCAGAGCAGGCCGCCCCGGCTGCAGCCGCAGCCGCAGACGAGGAGACCGAGGTCCCCATCGTGATCGAAGAGAACGCCAAGGTCAAGGCTGCTGTGGAGTACCTGCAGGAAGTCATTGCCAAGATGGGCGTGGAGAACGTGACCTTCAGCGCCGTGCAGAAGGGCGAAGCCACCATCATCCGTCTGGACGGTGAGCACCTGGGTGCCCTGATCGGCCGCCGCGGCGAGACCATGGAGAGCCTGTCCTATCTGGCAAGCCTGGTGGCCAACCGTCTGGAAGGCGATTACATCAAGCTGGGTCTGGACGTGGCCGGCTACCGCGACAAGCGCGAGAGCGACCTGACCGCCCTGGCACAGCGCATTGGTGCCAAGGTGCGCAAGACCGGCCGCAGCTTTGCCATGGAGCCCATGAACCCCTACGAG
>OLPN01003177.1_pt1 | contig 11747 bp, 7 predicted proteins | sample 1672601 | NCBI WGS metagenome assembly OLPN01 (sample SAMEA3136704, study PRJEB25190) | human gut metagenome | reverse complement strand
GCCATGCTGCTCTTCGGCGTCATGATGCAGTCCGCAGAAGTTGTCTCCTCGATTTCCTCCACCGTTTTCTCTGGGAACATTTTTAAGAGCGTTCCAACAAAATACGACCTTCTAAGTGCTTTTCCGTCCGCATTCACTTTTGAAAAAGTCACATATAAAAAATCAGATGGCTTCGTCACATTCAGATATAGATAAAAGCGTTGGATGAACACTTTTTCACGCGCACCCGGTGCAAGTTCCAGATGACATGCCACCATTTTCTCACGTTCAAACTGCGAGATGATACCTCCGGCATTGCCCGCTTTCGGCACAACACCGTCATTGACACCGATGAAAAATAAGATTTTGATATGGTTCAATCTGGTTCGCTCGATGTCACCGATCGTCACTTTATCATTTCCCGGCGGGATCACGCCGACTCTTGCAGCCTCAAATCCGGCGTCTAAAATATCCGCATACTCTTTGACCGGAAGCACTTCGTCTCCCAGGAAGTCCACAACCTTATCAAACAGATCCATGACAATTTTGTAAATCTGGGCGTACTCTTTCGCCTTGACCTGATTGCCCTGCCGTTCAAATTCCAGTTCTTTTTGTTTTAATTTTTGTTCTATTTCTAATTTTTCAATTAATTCATACAACACAGTGGTCTCGTCACGCACAGTCTTTCCCTGTGTGAACGCTTCCGATAACGGTGCAAAGAAGCCATAAATCTTTTCCCGCACCTCATTCATTTCTGTGAGGTTCTCTTTTTCGGTATCATCGAACACAAACGTCCACTGTTTTTCCCATTTTTTTCTGCCACGTATCCCCTTGGCAAGCACGTAGTTTTCCAGCAGATCGATCTGCCGTTCTGTGATGCCGGTCAGTCCGCAGCGAAGGAAACGGAACACGCTCTCATAAGAGAAATCAAGTTCCACCACTTCAAGCACAGCACGGATAAACTCGATAAACGGATGAAATAAAATGGTTCTCGTCTGGTCGAGAAAGTATGGAATGTCATACGCCGTAAAGATCTCGTCCACATAGTTGTCGTAAAGCCCCACATCCCCGGTCACCACTGCGATATCCTTATAACAGTACTGTTTCTCACGCACAAATTTCGTGATCTCACGCGCCACAAAGTGAAGCTCTTCCCTCGGATTTTTAAGGCTCACGATCCGCAGTTCATCCTCCTTCTGCCGCCATTTATGATAATACGGTCGAAACAGATTCTGCTCCATGAAGTACAGGGATGGAGCATTTTTATATCTGTGATTTTTTCCATCGGATAACACAACAGGCTCCTCCACCGTGACATGAAGTTCCTCTGCCATTTTCATCAGCACCGAAACCGTCTTTTTACTCATGGAAAAAAGTTCCTGCTCGCCCCTGCAATGGTAAAAATCCTCGCCTGCATCCATCGTCACGGAGACAATGATACGCTCTGATAACACTAAAAGTTTTCTAAGAAGCTGATTCTGTATCGGTGTAAAACCGGTAAATTCGTCAAACACAATCACGCTGTCTTTTATAATATTCGAATCCTCTGCGACATCGCACAATAGCGATAACACTTCCTCAGAGGTGATATACTTCCCTTGCAGATATTCAGAAAAACTGTGATACATGACCGAGATATCCTGCATTTTCAGGCGCAATGTCTCCCCGACATCCTCCGTCTCCAAAAATGTATCCAATTTTTCTGGTGACACGTTATACTGCGTCAGCTCGGAAATGAGGGATTTCACCTCACTGATGTACCCCATCCGGTTTAAGTTACCGCCCAGCACACTTAAGTTTTTCTTCTGCTCCCCTGCAAGCTTGCGGAGCACCAGATTCTTTCCGGTCTCCTCCAACACGCGCAGGTTCTGTTTCCCAAGCTCGTCAAACACACGGTATGCAAGGCGCGCAAAACTTAACACATCCACGTTCATGATAGCATGTGACTTTTCAAGCCGCACAAGCTCGCGCTGTGTCTGCATGGTGAACTGCTCCGGCACAAGCACCAGATAATTTTTCTCCGGATGCTCTGCCGCCTCTTTTAGTATGTTCCTATATAAATAGGATGATTTTCCACTTCCTGAATTTCCGAAAATAAATTGCAGCGACATGTTTTTCCCTAACTTTTTTCAAATTCTAATTTTCGTTTTCTGTTCCTTTTCATAGTACATCATTCTATCTTTTTTGACTAGAATAAAGTTCCCGGCTTATGATGTTTTCCATCAGAAAATTTCTCCAAAAGAATGGAACAAAAAAGCTGCCGTACAATCTGTGGATTCTCCCTTAAGTACGACAGCCGTAATCACTGATCTCTATTTCTGTGCTTTTGTCTTTTTCTTCCGATAACCATTGATGTCATATTTTCTTTCATACTCATCAAAGTATGCCATGTAAGTGTCATTCTTTAACTCGCGGACACTCTTTAAGTACTCATGGGTATCAAAATCTGCCGCCTCAAGCTCGATCATGGCAACTGCGATGTTCGAGCAGTGTGCTGCGATTCGCTCCAGGTTCGTCAGCAGATCATTAAACGCAAATCCCTGCTTCATCTCACATTTTCCGGTGCGGAGTCTTGCGATATGACGCAGTTTCAGTTCATCGCAGAGGATACCGATCAGTTCGCGGAGTGGTTCTACTTTTGCCGCCATCTCAAGGTCGTCCGCACAGAATGCATCCACCGCAAGACTGACACACTCTTTTACTGCATTCTCCAGCACATCCAGCTCATACTGTGCCTCATCCGAAAATGCAATTTTCTTCTCGTTCAGCTCAGCCGCAACCTCTGAGATATTCACCGCATGGTCGCCCAGACGTTCGAAATCACTCACTGTATGCAAAAACTTGGATACCTGCTTCGCCTGGCTTCCATTCATCTCATGCGTAGACATCTGCATCAGATAGGTTCCCAGCTTATCCTCATATTTATCGATCAGCGTTTCCTTTTCCTGTACCTTATTAAACTTTTCTGTCGAATACACAAGGAACAGGCTTAACGCGCGTAAAATATTCTTTCTTGCCTTCTTTGCCATGCCGTTCATCGCCAGATGGCTCTGTGTGATCGCAAGATCCGGGTAAGCAAGGAAACGCTCCTCGAGCAGATCGAAGTCTGCCTGATCCTCCTCGTCCTCCGGCGAATCTTTTACAACAAGATAAACAATTTTTTCAATCCATTTGATAAATGGAAGAAGTACTAAAATCGTTGCCGCACGGAAAACCGTGTTTAACAGTGCGATCAGTACCGGGCTCATGGTGGCATTCATAAATGGAAAATGCACCACTGCATTGACAGAATAGAATACAATTGACCAGAACAGCATGCCGAACAGATCGTTAAACAGATAGATCAGGGCTGTTCTCTTACCATTTTTGTTCGTTCCGATCGAGGAGAGCAGAACCGGACAGGCTGCGCCGACACCGATACCCATGGTAATAGGAAGCGCCGCTGCAAAAGTGATCGTTCCACTCATGGACAACGCCTGAAGAATACCGACTGAGGCAGATGCACTCTGCAATACCGCTGTAAATAAAATACCTGCCAGTATACCTGCCGCCGGATTCTTAAACATTGTCAATACATTCACAAAATGCTCGTTATCTTTTAATGGTGCAACTGCCCCACTCATGGTCTGCATCCCCACCATCAGGATGGAGAACCCAAGCATAATGTCACCGACATTTTTAAAGCCGGATTTTTTTACAAACATTTTAAAGATAATACCAATGATCGCCACGATCGCTGAGATGGTCGCTGTGGACAGCAGCTGTGCAATCCCGTTCGAACCGTCAATGTACGACAGACACAAAATCCAGCCTGTCACACTCGTTCCGATGTTGGCTCCCATGATGATACCGATCGCCTGCGCAACCTTCATCATTCCGGAATTTACGAAGCCGACAACCATAACAGTCGTTGCGGAGGAGGACTGGATGATCGCTGTCACAGCAGTTCCAAGCAGCACTCCTTTCAACGGTGTGTTCGTCAGCTTATAAAGAACCAGCTCCAGCTTATTACCCGCTACTTTCTTCAGTCCGTCTCCCATCAGGGACATACCAAAAAGGAACAGTGCCACTCCGCTGAGCAGCGATAAAATAATAGTAAATGTTGTCATTTGTACTCCTAACTACGTTATACATCCTAACGTATCCCTGTCTGCAATTTTATTTACAAACTTTTTACATAATTTTTACATTTAACCGACATTTCTTATTATACTGTACCTCATGGCAAAATCACAATCATTTTATTTCTATTTTAAAATTTTTTACATTTCGCCTAGGAAAATACCGTTTTCAGACAAAATTATTATCACTTTTTTATCTATTCTCATTTAGTGAGAGCAGATTCAGCCTTTTTTGTCTGCACCTCTCCGCTCAATCCCTGTTTTCTTATAGTATTCTGCCTTATCCTCATACATGCGCTTCTCAGCTTCCTGCAGAAGTTCATCCAGATGTGTGTCCGCCCTGTCCTGCCAGATCACTCCCACTGCGATATTTACGTCCTTCTCAGCTGTCAGACACTCTAACTGCCTTATGCGTTCCGCCAACGTGTCCTGATCGATCTGCGCGCACAATACAAGCAGCTCATCTCCCCCGATACGGAATACGCCGTAATCGCCAAACACCTGCTCCAGACATGCACCGGCTCTAAGGATCAGGTCATCCCCTGCCTTATGTCCCAGTGTGTCATTCACACCCTTTAAACCAGTAACGTCACAATAAACTACGCCAACGCTCTGCTCCGGATCGATCTGTCTCACATACTTTTCCATCGCAAAGCGGTTTCCAAGCTGAGTCAGCGCATCCTTATAGCTTAGATCTTCCAGACGCCTCATCAGATTCCTGCGTCTGATGCAGGACTTGAGAAAAGAACCCATGATCTGAAGCATATCCGACGTATATTCCAATGAAAATGCCGGCGGATTGTCAACTCCGTAAAAAGCAATGACTTTTTCCGCATCATAAATTGGCATGGCAACAATGGAATGGATCTTCTGCCGCTTCAGATTTTCATATTGAAACGGATCGCTCAGGCGCATCTCCTCAATATCCGGTATCTGGACATATTTTCCCTCCTCAAAAATGTGATACCAGTTCTCACAGATCTCCGGCGGAAGATTCTGGAGATTGTCGATCTCCGGTGGCACTCCCGGCGCCGTCCATTCATATGTATTATCATCCCTGCCATCTCTGTTCTTCTCAAAAATATATGTTCTCTCTCCGTTCAGCACTTTTCCGAGATATTCCAGAATAATACGGATCGTCTCGTCCGGCGACTCGACAGAAAGCGCATCCTTCAATGCCTCGTTGACAAAGGACTCCATATCCCTGTACTTCTGGATCATCTTGTCCTGTGAACGCTCCTCGCTGATATCTATACTGATCTCGATCCGGTACTTTTTATTTGTGACAGGATCTTCCACCAGGGTATCTTTCAACATCATGTATTTATCGATCACCGGATTATAATAACGCCACTCGACAAACTTTCCGGCACAAAGCCTGTCATTATTGCACATACCACAGGGAACAGAAGATTTCTGCAGCACCTCGTAGCACTTCATCCCTTTCACATCATCTATGGACTGTAATCCATACACCTCTAACAATTTGCGGTTCATATAAACAAGCTCATCTGTCTCTATGTCTGTTGCGTACACGTACTCATCCAGATTATCTAAAAACTTCCAGATAACTTCTATTTCGTTCATTCTTTATACTCCGTTTCATGCAGATATGAAATTTCTATAAAAATCTGTATAGTAAAATAGCACCTCCTGAGAGGTACTATCTCACCATACGCCATTATTATGCGGATTGCAAACAAACTCTTCCATAAACTTCTTTTTTTCACAGGGTTTTCCAAAAAAATACCCCTGAAGATAATCCGCCTGCAGTTCTTTCATCTTAAGATGCCAGTCTTCTTTTTCAATTCCTTCCACACAGATGCGGATGCCGATGCTGTGAACCATCTCAATGATCTTTTTAAACAGCTCGTAATCCCGTTCGCAGCTCATTGCCTTTGCTGTGAAATCCTTATCCATTTTCACATAGCCCGGATTCATGTCACTGATGCAGTGGAGATTGGAATATCCGGTTCCAAAATCATCGATCACGAACTGAATCCCATTTTCCTCAAGCACTTTCCTGAATTTACAAAAGACCGGTGTCATATCCATGAAGCCGCTTTCAGTCATTTCTATGCAGATGCGATCCGGCGTCAGTCCATTGTCCCTGACCGCAGTGAGTATCTTGTCTGCAATCTTTCCATGCTCGATCTGATAACAGGAAATATTCACGTTCACACTGAATTCCGGTATATATTGCTGTATCTCACGGCACATTTTTGCTGCCTCATTTAACACAAACCTTCCCGCCGGAATGATCAGTCCTGTCTTTTCCAGAAGCGGTATAAACTCGACCGGAGACAGCCACTCCTTACCTTCCTCTGTCACCATGGTATACCGCATGAGTGCTTCTGCACCAATCACACGCCCGGAAACACAATCCACGATCGGCTGATAATATACTTCAAAGCCTTCACACCCGTTAGCGATGGAATTTCTCAGTGCACTTATGATTCTTCCATTCCGCTGGAATTTCTCGTAATCCTCCTGCCTGTAAAAATAGATGTTATTTTTTCCCATCCGTTTTGCCTTTTTCAGGGAAAATTCAAACTTTTTGCGGCATTCCTCGTAGCCTTCTGCCACAGTCGAGGCATCAATCACTCCTGCAGAAGCTGAAAATACAACTTCATATTTTTCAGAGATGATGAATTCGTCTATTTTCTCACCGATCTTTTTTTTGAGCTGTATGGCATCATCCATGGAAGTACTGTCAAGATCCACGATCACATACTGATCTGCGATCAGATGATAGAGTCGCTGATTTCCGGACAGACACTCTTTCATACAGTCTGCAACACTTTTTAACACATAATCGCCATAATTGCTGCCATGTGTTTCATTCACCGTTGCAAAATCATCAATTCCAATATGCATAAGAAATCCGGTCGTCACAGGTTTCTTCTGTGACCGCAGGTAAGCACAAAATTCCATTCCGCCTAAAAGCCCGGTCACATTATCAGCCCGCCGCTGGTTTCCGGTCTCATTCAGACATCCCACCAGATACCCCGGCTTCCCATCTTCATCATCGATCACTACTCCGCGGCAGTTGACCCACACCGGAAGCCCGTTTTTGTCGAGCCACCGGTAATGGATATCATGCACCTTTTCCTTTCCATCCATCACAGCCTGCATATGCTTTGCAAACATAGTGCGGTCTTCTTCGTAGACAACGGACATGATCTCCTGCTTTACATTCCTCACATGTGTCTCAGAAATCATAAACCGATCCAGGGCAGACTGGGAAATTTCCATCTTATTATTCTGGAGATCGATTACGTACAGGTAATCATCCATGCATTCCGCTATGATCTCCAATAAGATCTCTGCTGTCAGATCTCCTAATATTCCATATACATCCTTATTCATAACCAGAGAACCTTTCCTCTTTCTTTTGCGCTTATACTCCTGCGCATCCAATTGAATTTATCTGGTCTGATATTATTTTTCCGTCTTTACAACTTTAAATCTGCGGATCATTGTACGTAAATTGTCTGCTTCGCTGCTCATCTCTTCACTTGCAGCCGCACATTCCTCTGAAGTAGCTGAATTCGTCTGTACCACATCATTGATCTGCTCGATTCCTTCATTGATCTGATGGATCTCTGCTGTCTGTGTCTCTAAGGTGTCTGCGATATTTGTCACTTCACTTGTGATCGTTTTTGAATTCTCTGCCACTTCCTCTAACTGTGCTGCTGTTTCCTTTGCAACTATCATACCTTTTTCAACAGCATTCACAGAGCGCTCGATCAGTGCCGCTGATTCCTTTGCCGCTTCTGCACTCTGATCTGCCAGGACATTTACCTGATTTGCAACTACTGCGAAACCTTTTCCTGCCTCACCGGCTCTTGCAGCCTCAATAGATGCGTTTAAGGCAAGCAGGTTGGTCTGGGATGCGATCTCATTGATCGTCGCAATGATCTTGTCAATCTCATGCGATGCATCATTGATCTCGTTCATGGAGACAACCATCTCCTGCATCTTTCCGTTGCTCTCGATCAGCGCCTGTCCAAGCTGTTCCACTTTTCCGCTGATCTCCTTTGCTGCCTGTGAATTGTTTGCCACCTGTTCGGAAACACCGGTAACGGTAGCGGTCAGTTCCTCGACAACTGCTGCCTGATTCGTTGCGCCGTCTGCAAGCTCGTTCGAGCTGGATGCCACCTGTTCTGCTCCGTTGGATACCTCATCGGAAACCCTCTGGATTCCTCTTACCGTATCAGACATGCTGTTCTGGAACTCCATAAAGGATTGTAAAATACCAACAAAGTCCCCTCTCCACTCTACCTCTGGCTGTACATCAAAATTGCCCTCTGAGAACTGTTTCATGGAGCGGTCAATATCATCGACATACGTTCCAAGGATATGGATGGACTTACGCATGCTGTGTGCAAGTCTTCCGATCTCGTCCTCGGAGTGGTATTCCAGCTGGCTGTGCAGATTTCCTTCCGTGAGTTCCTTCGCCACGTCCTCGATCGCATGTAATGGTTCCAGAATAGTTTCAAGTACCATCCTGCTCACTTTCTTTGCGAGTGCCCATGCAAGGAGCAGGAAGATAATGATCACTGCAATACCGGCAACTGCACAGAAGATCGTGCTCAGGACAGCCTTACTTCTCTGTTCATCAGTCAATGCATCTAATTTCTTTGAAATTTCTACTAAGCTGTTTAATGCAGGGGTACACTTATTTAAGATACCATCGACAGCCTGATCTTCCTTACCGGCCTTGATCTCTTCCATGATCTCATATCCGATCGTTCCCCAGTCCGTAAATGCACCTTTATATTCTGTATAAAGATCCTCTGTAATGACACCTGTGCCGTGTAAAACATTCATCTGTGTATCTACGGTCCCGAGAAGCTCTTTCACCTTCTCCTCGTAGCTGTCGTAAGTGGATTCGTCATCATTCAGCGCCATTTCACGGATATTTCTTGCTGCTGTATTTATATTAATTCTGCATGTTTTTACTGCCTGATCTGCTGCGTTGACATTATTGACATAATTCATCATATTGGCAAACAGAATGCCTATTGCAATAATAGAAATCACTCCTGACAGCAGCATCATGTTAATGACTTTTCTATAACCGTAACTGATTCTTTTCTGCAGATACATATTTTCAAGTTTTGTTTTCATTGTACTCTTTTGTGACAACATAAATTGTATTTTCCTTTCCATTCTAATATACTTTTTTTCTTTCTCTGATATATTAATTTTTCCAGTCTGACAATGTATTAATTGCCTCGTTTTATTTCACTTTTTATCTGTTTTTTCTTCTACCCTCCACCTGAAAAATCTGTCAATTTTCTTCTAGTTTCTCACATTATAGTCTCATATTTTATGTCTGTCAAACCTTAAATGACTTTTTTCAATTATTTGTTTGAAAACGTTTCTAAATTGTATTTCCGACCGCTTCCTTTGCAAGGCGGTCTGCTTCTTCATTGCCATCCACACCGGAATGGCCTTTTACTTTCACAAATTTAATCCTGATTTTATTTTTTGCAGACTGCATATAATCATAGTAGGCGATCGTGCCCTGCCTGTTCCGTTTCCAGGCTCCCTCTGCCCACATCTCGATTCCCATGTAATCGTAATAAATCGTCACTTCCGGAAGTTTCAACTCGATCGCACGTTCTACTGCAGCCATCGCTCCTAATATTTCTCCTGAAACATTGCGCATGGATGCCATCTCCGCATCGTTTCCGCTTCCCTGCAGCACTTCTTTCTCTCCATTATGAATGAGAAATCCGCCGTAGCCGTAGACTTTTGTGGCAATGTTGTAAGAGCCGTCGACAAAGGCGTAGACTGCCGGATTTTGTTCCTGCTTCCCTGTATCTGGTTTTTCTGCTTTTTCGCTCCGCTTTCTGGAGGTGTCTTCTGCACCCACGAAGGCTTCCGCTTCCTCAAGTGTTTTGAAGCTTTTATATACGGCACCCGGAAAACCGTCTACCATTTTTTTGCAATCATCCCAGCTGTTATAGATTCCCGGAATTTTACCTTTTTTTACCGCGTAGAATTTTGATGCCATGTATGCTTCCTTTCTGACTGATATTTCATTATGATAATTCCAGCCTGCAGCTTCCTCTCATCTGCAGTGGACACTCGTAAACATTTTCGTCCCCATTTCTTCCGATATAGGACAATGGGCATTTTCTGCAGTCCTCTAATGCAAAATCTGCCGGAACATCAAACTCAATTTTCGCTTTTTTACTTCCTTTTGCCTCATTCTCATGCCTGATATTGTCCCAGCTTAATTTCTGTCCGCATCCCTGACATTTTTCAGTACCGGTTGCAACTGCGCGTTTGCATGTCGGACAGGCATAGTACTCTTTCCCTGTCATATCCTTTGTCTCTATTACCTCTGATGGGAACTGTTTGATCAGTTCTGCTCTTAAATCGTCCTGCATTTTTTGTCTCCTGTATTCTAATTTTTTATTTAAAGCATGTGATGTTTGTTGTTATCGCCATTCTTACTCACCATCACTGTAAATACCAACAACTTATTTTATCACAACAATTTTTAAATTTCACTAACATTTATATCAGTATTTTGAAATATTTTCTATGTAATGCGCCATTGCAAAAATTGTCGATTTTTCAAAGTTTTTGCATTTCAGTGCATAAACTTTATGTCCAGGTCACGGAATCAATGACAAGTGAAGATGTTCGCAAAAGAGAATTAACACCACTCCAAAAAATCAACGATAACTATGAAAAAATCGTTCTTTCCCTGAATACAGGAATGGACTCTTCGTATGAGGGAATAAAATCTATCAACCTCCTCGACTGGCTGATCTCAGAATAAAACCCGAAAGCATCAAAAAAGGAACCAGAGATTTTCTCTGGTTCCTCAAAATTATAGGATATTCTTCATGAACCGGAATTTTACGCTTCCTGATTCATATTCGCCAGCTTGGCAGCCTGGTCGGCTGCGATACATGCATCGATGATCTCCTGAATATCACCATTCATGATCTTATCTAATTTGTAAAGTGTCAGGTTGATACGGTGGTCTGTCACACGTCCCTGTGGGAAGTTGTAGGTTCTGATCTTTTCAGAACGGTCACCGGTACCGATCTGGCTCTTACGAAGTTCAGCTTCTGCATCATGTGCTTTCTGCTGCTCTAAGTCAAATAACTTTGTACGGAGTAACGCAAACGCTTTTGCCTTGTTCTGGATCTGTGATTTTTCAGTCTGGCTGTAGATCACGATTCCAGTTGGAATATGTGTTAAACGAACCGCAGAGTCTGTGGTGTTGACACACTGTCCACCTGCTCCTGACGCACGGCAGACATCGATACGGATATCTTTCTCATCAATCTGTACGTCAACATCTTCCGCCTCCGGCATCACAGCTACTGTGATGGTAGAGGTATGGATACGTCCGCCGGATTCCGTCTCAGGCACACGCTGTACACGGTGTACACCGGATTCGTATTTCATAACAGAGTAAGCTCCTGCTCCTGTGATCATGAATGTCACACTCTTCATGCCGCCGATCCCGGTGTCGTCACATTCCATGATCTCTGTTTTCCAGTTCTTTGTCTCTGCATAATGCTGATACATACGGTAAATCTCTGCCGCAAATAATGCCGCCTCATCTCCACCGGCACCTGCACGGATCTCCACGATAACGTTTTTGTCATCGTT
>OLPN01003153.1_pt1 | contig 11818 bp, 8 predicted proteins | sample 1672601 | NCBI WGS metagenome assembly OLPN01 (sample SAMEA3136704, study PRJEB25190) | human gut metagenome | reverse complement strand
GATTCAGAATAATATGCTGGCAAAATATCAGTATATGCTTTCGGTTCCGGTCAGTGTGATGGGTGGAAGCAATAAGCTTGAGGGAATGCTGGATATGTTTCTTTTTTCTCATGATACAGAGACAGATAATGAAGATGCGGAGGAGTTCAGTGCATATTCATTGAATACACTTCCGGGCAAATACAAAAGCGAAGAAGTTACTATCTATGGAGTCCACGATGACAGTAAGTATATTGACGCGGATTTTTCAGACGGTGTTTACATCTCGCAGGCATATGCGGACAAGTTTTTGCTGAAGATCGGGGACTCGATCACTCTTAAGGAAAAATATGAGGATGATGAGTATACGTTTAAGATCGGTGGGATCTATGATTATGATGGCGGGCTTTGTATCTTTATGCCGCAGGAGGAGCTGAATCAGATGTTTGATCTGGGAGATGATTACTTCAGTGGTTATTTCAGCAACAGCGAGATTACGGATATAGACAGCAGTTATATCGGTTCGGTGATAGATCTGGATGCCTTGACCAAGATTTCCAAACAGCTCAACGTATCAATGGGAAGTATGATGGGACTGGTCAATGGGTTTGCAATCGCAATCTACATGATCCTGATCTATCTGTTGTCCAAGATCATTATCGAAAAAAATGCACAGTCGATCTCAATGACAAAGATTCTGGGTTATACCAATGGTGAGATCAGCAGGCTATACATCTTGTCTACGTCGATCGTGATTGTTTTGTGCCTTCTGATCAGCCTTCCAATTGAGACTACGATCATGGAAGTTCTATTCAGGGAAATGATGCTGCAGAGTATCTCCGGATGGATCGCGCTCTGGATCGACCCTATGATCTATGTACAGATGTTTGTGATCGGACTTGTGACATATGCAGTGGTTGCACTTCTGGAATACAAAAAAATCCGGAAAGTACCGATGGGTGAGGCACTTAAAAATGCGGAGTAATAAAAAAAGTTCCCACTTTATATTGTTAACGTGCTAAATAACTGTTATAATGAGCAAATAGTGATGCAGTGAACAAAGGGAATATAAAGTGTTCACAGCGATAAATTTGTTTATAAGAGAGGGAACGATACATATGAATCAGTTGGAAGTACTTCGAGAGAGCCTTGGACAGTGTGATGAGATTGTGCTGGATGCATTACTTATGCGTAACAGAATCGTAGAAGATATCATGGCTTACAAAGAAGCAAATGATATTCCGATCCTTCAGCCGGAGCAGGAAGCAAAACAGAGAGAATGGCTGAACCGCAGAATGGAAGGCAGACGCCATAAAGATGAAGTGACTGCTGTTTTTGAAGAAATTACCAGAAACAGTAAGAGAATACAGGCACGTAAACTGTTTGATTACAATATTGTACTGATCGGTTTCATGGGTGCAGGTAAATCTACGATTTCTGATTTCCTGCGGACAGTATTCGCAATGGAAGTTGTAGAGATGGACCAGATCATTGCCGAGAGAGAGGGAATGTCCATTTCTGATATCTTTGAGACATATGGAGAAGAGTATTTCCGTAATCTGGAGACAGAACTTCTTATAGAAATGCAGTCCAAGACCAATGTAGTTATTTCCTGTGGCGGTGGTGTGCCGATGAGAGAACGCAATGTAGTCGAAATGAAGAAGAATGGACGCGTTGTCCTTCTGACAGCCAAACCGGAGACGATCTTAAGCCGTGTCAAAGATAATCACGACAGACCACTTCTGGAAGGCAACAAGAACGTTGACTTTATTGCAGGCCTGATGGAAAAACGTCGTGAGAAATATCAGGCAGCAGCTGATATCGTTATCGAGACAGACGGTAAGGATAAACTGGAAATCTGTGAAGAACTTGTTCAGAGAATCCGTGCACTTGACGCAGAAGAGTAAACAGGGGTAACATACAGCAGATTGTTGTCTGAGAATATCCCGAGACATACAGGTTGATACGAACGTAGTGCGAGATAATCTGTCAATAGCACAAAATTATTGTTTTTTTAATGAACATATCGAAAATGTCCAGATGCATGCCATCTGGATGTTTTTTTATCACAAAAATTGAAAGATATATCAAAAAACAGTCCATTTTGTTTAATATATCCATATGGTATTATAATTTCATCAAAAAGCTATACGAAATAGCTAAAGAGCGAAAACAAAAATGGGAGGTTTCTTTTATGAAGAAAAAATTAGTTTTAGCGATGGCAGCAACAATGGCAATCACATCTTGTGCAGTTCCGGTACTTGCAGATGATGCAGCAGCTGAAGGCGGAAAGATTGGTATCTCAATGCCAACACAGTCTCTGGAACGTTGGAACAGAGATGGTTCTTATCTGGAAGAACAGTTCAAAGCAGCTGGCTATGATGTAGAGCTGACATACTCCGATAACGAAACAGACCGTCAGGTAAATGATATCCAGAACCTGATCTCCGATGGAGTTAACCTCCTGGTAGTTGCAGCTATCGATGGTGAAGCACTTAATACAGTTATGGATGAAGCAGCAGATGCAGGAATCCCGGTTATCGCTTATGACCGTCTGATCAAATCCGATGCAGTTTCCTATTATATCTCCTTCGATAACTATACAGTAGGTACTCTGCAGGGCCAGTACGTAATCGATACTCTGGATCTTGACAATGCAGGTGATAAAACATATAACATCGAGTTCACAGCAGGTGACCCGGCAGATAACAATGCAGGATACTTCTTCAACGGTGCTTATGACACTCTGAAACCGTATCTGGATGCAGGCACACTGAATGTAGTTTCCGGACAGACTGATTTCGATTCCGTAGCAACAGCAGCATGGGATACACAGACAGCACTCGAGAGAATGCAGAACATCCTCGCTTCCTACTATGCAGACGGAACACAGCTTGATGTAGCTCTTTGCTCCAATGACTCTACAGCACTTGGTGTTACACAGGCTATCGAATCTGACTATGCAGGCAAAAACGACGTTCTGATCACAGGACAGGATGGTGACGAAGCTAACCTTGCAAACATTGTTGATGGAAAACAGTCCATGACAGTTTACAAAGCAGTTGCAAACGAAGCAGTTGTTACTCTTGACCTTGCAGAAGCAATGCTGAAAGGTGACACAATTGATGATTCTCTGATCACAAACTCCAAATGGGATTTCGATTGTGCATATGATACAGAATCCTATGAAACATCCGAAGGACATAAATGCCCATCCTTCCTGCTTGTTCCTACAGTTGTAACTAAGGACAACCTGAAAGAAGAACTTGTTGACACAGGATACTATACACAGGACGATGACGGATATCCTCATCCAGCACAGTAAGCAGAAAAAATTGCTTAAGTAACCAATAAAACATGTAATTTGAAATTTTAGGGCGGGGTGAAGAGCCCCGCCCGGTTTTTTGAAAGGGGGCGCCATTTTGGCAGACAATATTTTGGTAATGGATCACATTACAAAAGAGTTCCCCGGTGTCAAAGCTCTGGACAATGTAAATCTTGAAGTCCAGCGAGGAGAGATTCACGCGCTGATCGGTGAAAACGGTGCGGGAAAATCCACACTGATGAACGTTTTAAGTGGTCAGTATCCATATGGAAGTTATACAGGTACCGTTACCTATGAAGGTGAGGAATGTAAGTTCAAAAACTTAAATGACAGTGAAGCAAAAGGTATTGTTATCATTCATCAGGAACTTGCGCTGATTCCGTTACTTTCTATTGGCGAGAATATGTTTCTCGGAAACGAGATTAAGAATAAAAGCGGCAGCATTGACTGGGACAGAACATACAGTGAAGCAGAAAAACACATGGCACAGGTTGGACTCCATGAATCTGCACAGACACTGATCAAAGATATCGGAACAGGTAAACAGCAGCTGGTAGAGATCGCAAAGGCATTCTCAAAGAAGGTTAAACTTCTGATCCTGGATGAGCCTACTTCATCTCTGAATGATGAAGATGCAAAAATGCTTCTGGATCTTCTGATGGAATTCAAGAAGAACGGACTGACCTCTATCATCATCACTCATAAACTGAATGAGATCATCTACTGTGCAGACCGCTGTACGATCATCCGAGATGGTACAACGATCGAGACACTGACCAAGGGTGTAGATGATTTAAGTGAAGACCGTATCATCAAAGGTATGGTTGGCCGTTCCATGGATGACCGTTATCCGTCAAGAAAGCATAAAGTCAGCAACGAAGTTATGCTGGAAGTTAAAAACTGGACGGTTCACCATCCGCTTTATCCGGAAAAAATTGTCGATGACAGTATTTCCTGTAAAGTACATAAAGGAGAGGTTGTCGGTTTCTCAGGATTGCAGGGTGCAGGACGTACGGAATTTGCAATGTCTGTATTCGGAAAGAGTTACGGAAGCAATATCTCCGGAGAACTTTATATCAAAGGCGAGAAGGTAAATCTCAAAAATCCGCAGGAGGCAATCCGTCACGGACTTTCTTATGTAACAGAAGACCGTAAGACAAACGGACTGATTCTCGGAGAATCCATTCGATTTAATACAACACTTGCCAGACTTTCCAAAGTCTGTGAGAAAGGTGTCGTCAATACAGATATGGAAGTTCATCTGGCAGATGAGATGACAAAGGAAATGGGAACCAAGACTCCTTCCAATGAGCAGAAAATCGGTAACCTTTCCGGTGGTAACCAGCAGAAAGCACTGCTTGGTAAGTGGATGTTTACAGAACCGGATATCCTGATTCTGGATGAACCTACACGAGGTATCGATGTAGGTGCAAAATATGATATCTACTGCCTGATCAACAAGATGGTAGAAGATGGAAAATCAGTCATTATGATTTCTTCTGAAATGCCGGAACTTCTCGGTATGTGTGACCGAATCTATGTTATGAGTGAAGGCCGTCTGGCTGGTGAATTTACAGCGGAAGAGGCAACTCAGGAACGTATTATGGCTTCGATCATGCAGGAACAGAATAAAAAATAAGAAATAGTGACTGAACAGTTACTGGGAAAGGGGTAAAAAAATGAAATTTAATGTAAAAGATTTCTTAAGAAAGTATACAATGGTCATTGCACTGGTGATCGTATTTATCCTGTTCTGTGGATTGACAAACGGAAGACTCCTGTATGCACAGAACATGTCAAACTTAATGCTTCAGAATGGTTATGTTCTCGTTCTTGCCTGTGGTATGTTATTATGTATCCTGACAGGTGGTAACATCGACCTTTCTGTTGGTGCTGTAATCTGCCTGGTTGGTGGTCTTGCAGCAGTACTTATCAGCAACAAGGGAATGAACCCATATCTGACCATCATCATCTGCCTGGTTGTTGGTCTTCTGGTAGGTATCTGGCAGGGTTACTGGATCGGTTACAAACGTATCCCTCCATTCATCACAACGCTTGCTGGTATGTTTATCTTCCGTGGATTTGGACGTCTGATTCTGGACAACAAAACTGTTTCTATCCAGAACAAAGATTTCCTGAAAGTATTTACTTCTTATATTAATATTCCTGGACTGGATGACACTGCAAACTATTCAGCACTGATTGTTGGTATTGTTGTTGCTGTATATGTAATCTTCAGTGTAGTTCGTTCCAGAGCAAACAAAGCAAAAAGAGGATATCGTCAGAATACAGCATTTTCTGATTACAGCAAAGCTGTTATCATCGCAGTAGTTATCCTCTGGTACTGCTACAAACTGTTCCAGTACAAAGGTATCTCCGTAATGTTCATCTGGGTAGTTGCAATCTGCCTGATCTACAACTTTATTACATCCAAAACAGCATTTGGACGTTACTTCTACGCAATTGGTGGTAATGAGAAAGCTACACAGCTTTCCGGTATTGATACAAACAAAGTTTACTTCATTGCATATGTAAACATGGGACTTCTTGCAGGTCTTGCAGGTCTTCTCTGTGCAGCACGTGTAGGTTCTGTAAATGGTAGCACAGGTACTTCCTTTGAGATGGATGCGATCGGCTCCTGTTTCATCGGTGGTGCTTCCGCATACGGCGGTAGCGGTACTGTAGGTGGTGTTGTAATCGGTGCACTTCTCCTTGGTGTTATCAACATGGGTATGTCAATCATGGGTATCGGTGATTCCTGGCAGTATGTAGTAAAAGGTGCCGTACTTCTGATCGCAGTAGTATTCGATGTATTATCCAACAGAAAGAATGGATGATAGAAGCAGATAACAAATCAATAAAATGAATGATGAGGGTCATTGCGTGTAACGCAATGGCCCTTTTTATAACTGGATATGAAATGGACAACAACACTTTTGCACTATGGAGTGGAATATGTTACACTGATATCTGGTAAAAATAAACAGAAAGAATGAAAGCTATGAAGAAATTTACACTGACAGTTTTTTGCATCCTGGCAGGCTGCATCTTTTTTCTTTCCGGTATCTGGATTTATTTTCAGAAAAGTCTGGACAGAGTAGAGCTTGGAGAAGGAGAGCATGCGGCAAGCTATCAGAGACATTATCTGATGATCTCCAATGATAAAGATACTGGTATGTGGCAATCGGTTTATGAGAGTGCATCCAAGGAAGCAGAAGAGAAAGATGCGTATGTAGAACTTCTTTCTCCTGAACAGATGAACGGCTATTCTCAGGCAGACTGTCTGAAAATCGGAATTGCTTCCCAGGTGGATGGAATCATTCTGGAAGCGGATGGAAGTAAAGAAGAGCAGCATCTGATCAATGAAGCATTGAAGGAAAAAATCCCTGTAGTAACGGTTATGACGGATGATACTGCAACAGGCAGGATCAGTTTTGTCGGCTTAAACAGTTATCAGACGGGAAGTGCTTACACAGAGCAGATTAGCGGCATGCTGAAAGCGCAGGGAACTACCAGTGTCATGTTTCTTTCTACATCCAGTTCCAAGACACAGGAGACGAATCTTGTCTATTCGCAGGTCAAAAAGGAACTGGAGGCACAGAAAAAAACAGGCCAGTCTGTAGACCTGACGGAATACTGTGTAGACAGCAGTGCAGATTTTGATACAGAAGAATTTGTACGTGACATGTTTGTAAATGATGAAAATCTGCCTGACGTTCTGGTATGTATGGACGAAGTTGTGACAGAGTGTGTTTATCAGGCACTGATCGATTATAACCAGGTAGGTAATGTCAAAGTGATCGGATTCTACTATTCAGATGTGATTCTGGATGCCATCGATAAGGAAATCATTTCTTCTGCGATTGCTCTGGATATGGACGAGATTGGCCGATACAGCGTCAATGCACTGGATGAGTATCTGTCACTTGGACATAGTAATAACTATTATAGTGTAAACCAGCATGTGATCACAAAGGAGAATACAAAGGATTACAGGACGGAGGATGAGAAATGAGACAGGGAAAAGAGATATCTTCCGTAAAAAACTCTATACAGACCCGACTGAGCGGAGTTATGCTTCTGGTTCTTGTGTTTGCGCTGGGAATCAATGTGTTTATCTTTAAGCAGATTCATACAGCGGTTACAAGAATTGATGCCGTCTTTTCCAGTAATACGGCTGTGAATGAACTCTCGGAATCGCTGGAGCAGGTAGAGAGTACGGTTTATGAATATTTAAATACCAAGAGCACACAGGCTCTGGAAAATTATTATCGTTATGAACAGAATTACAAGAATCTGATCGAAGACCTGAATGCCCGAAATCTGGATAATGAAGTGAAAATGCTGGAAAAAAATATCCGGAGAATGTCAGAAAGTTATCTGGAACAGACAAATGAGACGGTTCAGGCAAAACGAGGAAGAAATGTAGAAAAATACAAAACTTCCTACGAAGATGAAAATGAGCTTTATGAATATATCAATGTCTATATTTATAAGCTGAATAATTTACGATTTAAAACGAACTCGGCAAATTACCAGCTGCTGCTCTCAGCAATGAATGTACTCTATAAACTCTGTATTTTCGTTATGCTGGTTGTATATGCACTTGGTCTTGCAGTCACAACGCTTCTTGTCCGTAATATGATCCGTCCACTTACAGCATTGTCCAATACAGCGCATGAAGTTGCAAAGGGTAACTTAAATGTACCTCAGCTTCCGGTAGTTGTTGAAGATGAGGTTGGTGTTGTAACACGAAGTTTTAACCAGATGCTGGAAAGTATCCGGCAGAATATTGAGCAGCTTAAGGAAAGCATGGAACGTCAGGCACAGATGAAGGAACGGGAGCTTCTTATGGAAACCCATCTGAAGGAGGCTCAGCTGAAATACCTTCAGGCGCAGATCAATCCACATTTTTTGTTTAACAGTCTGAATGCAGGTGCACAGCTTGCCATGATGGGGGATGCGGATAATACAGGAATTTTTCTTGAAAAGATGGCAGATTTTTTCCGTTATAATGTACGTAAGATGGAAGAAGACGCCATGCTCTGGGAGGAGATTGGGGCGGTAGATAACTACATTTATATCCTGAATGTCCGTTTTGCCGGAGATATCACCTATATTAAGGAAGTGGATGAAGGTATTGATAATATTCGTATTCCGAGTATGATTCTGCAGCCACTGGTTGAAAATGCAGTGCAGCATGGAATTCATGACTGTATGGAAACGGGATGGATCCGTATGGAAATTCACCGAAATGGTGAGATGTTGGATGTTACAGTAAGCGACAATGGTGCGGGAATGACAGAAGAAATGATAGCCAGGGTTATGGCCGGACGCGCAGATCAGAATGAAGAAGACCGTTTTTCCACGGGAATTGCTGTTCGGAATGTAATTGACAGACTACAGCTGTATTATAAAGAAGAAAATCTGTTTACGATTGAAAGTGACGGACCAGGGAAAGGGACCAGAGTTCATATCATCCTTCCTGTGTATAAAGATGAACTGGAATGAGAATAATGTGGAAATATTGCATAACAAAGGGGAGACAGAAGAATGTATCGAATTTTAGTTGCAGATGATGAAGGAATCATGCTGGAAGCCTTTAAGAATGTTATATCCAGTACATTTGGGGATTCATGTATCGTAGAAACTGCCAAAACAGGAAGAGCCGTAACAGAGATCGCGGAGACTTTTCATCCGGATATCGTATTTATGGATATTCATATGCCTGGTATTAATGGAATACAGGCTATGCGAGAAATAAGAAAATTTAATACAACAGCTCTGTTTTATGTTGTATCGGCCTATGACAAATTCGATTATGCAAAAGAAGCAATTGATCTGGGAGTCGAGCGATATCTGACAAAGCCAATCTCAAAGGCCAAGATCATTGCAGCAGTGGAAGAGGCCACAGCAAAAGTTGATACAAAAAGAAATCAGCGAAGTAACCTTCTGAGAATACAGGAAAAACTGGAAACAGTCATTCCGGTCGTAGAAAACAGTTTTGTTGGAAGCCTTCTTTTCCAACAGGAGATGCAGGTGGCAGACTATTACCAACAGCTTCTGGATATTGAGGAAAAACAGGGCTATGTTATGATCATTCAGTTTGGACAGTCTTATGAGAATGGAAGGCTGGTAAGCCCGGTTGGAATGAATGTTAAGGCACAGGATTTTTATGCGGAATTGAGAGATATCGTAAAATCTTCTTTTTCCTGTGCAGTGGGATCGATCATGTCCAATCGTATTCCAATCGTGGTTCCGTGTGCACTGTCTGAGAATCCATATGAAGAAAGAATCGATCTGGTTGAACAGGCACGAAGCCTGATTACCCGATTAGAAGATCGTATCGAAGCGAAATTTCGTGTCGGAATCGGAAGAGTACGGGAAATGCAGGAGATGGAGCGTTCTTATCGTGAGGCACTGCGTGCATTGAATGGAAGCAAGAGCCGTGTGATACATATCGAAGATCTTTCCCAGAATGGTGTGTATGATGAGGAATTTCCGGTAGAGATGGAAAAAAATATTTTCCGTTATCTGGAAGAGGGAAAAGAAAAAGAATGTATCCAGGAGATAAATGTGTTTTTTGACTGGATGGTGGCACATTATGCAGACGACATGAATAACATCCGGCTGAAGACCCTGGAATATATTATCTGGGGTGAGAAAAAAGCATTTGAAGCAGGCGCGATCAATTATGGATTTAGCTATCGACGCGATTATCTTGATGCAGCCATGGCATGTACAGGGTATGAAGAACTGCGAAAATGGTTTCTGGACAAGATGGTGAATGCCTGCCGCGCAATCCGGGATCAGAAGGAAGACCAGTCCAATTCTGCTGCAAAGAAAGCGATGCTGTATATCCAGGAGAATTATAATAAAGACATCTCATTGGATGATGTATCTGGCATTGTAAATATCAGCCCTTATTACTTCAGCAAGATCTTTAAAGAAGAGACCGGAGAAAACTTTATTGAATATGTGACGAAGGTGCGGATAGAAAAAGCTAAGGAATTTTTGGCTCAGCCGGATATCAGTATTAAAGAAGCCGGGATCCGGAGTGGTTATACAGATCCGAATTATTTCAGCAGGATCTTTAAGAAACAGACAGATATGACACCAAGTGAATATAAAACGAGGTATGGGGAATGAAAAGAAAAACAGGTATTTTTCTGATAATTGGAGTGTTGGTGTTGATTCTTCTGACCGGATGCGGAACCGGAACAGAAGAAACTGCCAGTGAAGATTCAAAAGAAGCTGATAAACTTCAGATTGGGCTGAGTTTTGATTCTTTTGTTATTGAGCGATGGCTGCGTGACCGCGATATGTTTGTATCGACTGCACAGGGGCTGGGGGCAGAAGTAAATGTGCAGGTCGCCGGCGGTGTTGTGGATGAGCAGATTTCTCAGATCGAGTATTTTATCCAGAAGAAGATGGATGTGATCGCAATCATCCCGATTGACGGTGACGCACTGTATGATGTTGTGAAAGAAGCAAAGAGCAAGGGGATTTATGTTATCTGCTATGACAGAATCACACCTAATGTAAATGCAGACCTGTATATCACGATCGACAATGAGATGGTTGGAACGCTGATGGGAGAATCTCTGATCAAAGCCTGCCCTGATGGTGGAAATATCTTTGCCATTTACGGGTCTCCGACTGATAAGAATGTAGAGGAAGTTGAGAAGGGCTTTAAAGAAGCCTTAAAAGACAGTAATCTGGATATAGTTTACAGTGGGTACTGTGATAACTGGCTGGCAGAGCTGGCGGCTGCACATGTAAATAAAGGACTGGAGATTACGGATGATGTTGTCGGGGTTATGTGTGGAAATGATGACCTTGCAAGCCAGGCGGTAAAAGTGCTGTCAGAGAACCGTCTTGCCGGACAGGTGGCTGTTGTAGCACAGGATGCGGACCTTGCAGCATGCCAGCGGATCGTGGAAGGTACCCAGACAATGACGGTGTACAAATCAATCGAGCAGGAAGCTTCAACGGCGGCAGAACTTGCCGTAAGACTCGGAAACGGAGAGGGTATCAGTAAGGAAGATGAGACTTTCAATGACGGTTCGAATGACATACCGTATTACAAGATCACACCTGTGGCCGTGACCGCGGAGAATATGGATGAAGTGATCATAGATGGGGGATTCCATACAAGAGAGGATGTATATCTGAATGTGAAGTAAGATCGTAGTCGGTGTATAAATGCGGAACATGGCTGGTATCTCCCGATGGTTTTAGAAATCTGAAAGTGTTAAATGTAAGAAAGTGCGTCTCGTATCTGATCTGTCAGGACGGTTCAAAGATCTGGAAGTACTAAGAGAAGAAAAGCTTACAAAAACGCTCCGAAAAATGACAAACTCGCTATTGCTCAGACAGTGTCATTTTTCGAAGCAATGTAATCTTTTATTCTCTAAGTACTTCGGGCAGATCTTTTCAAGTCCTGTAAATCAGATACGAGACGTTTTTTCTTTGTATTTAGACACTGTTCAGAGGGGAAAACGAGAGCCGGAG
>OLPN01003151.1_pt1 | contig 11824 bp, 12 predicted proteins | sample 1672601 | NCBI WGS metagenome assembly OLPN01 (sample SAMEA3136704, study PRJEB25190) | human gut metagenome | reverse complement strand
AAGCTTATGCCTCTCTCTCCTTCCACCTCCGGCACGTCATGAATGCTCTCTACTGTAATCAGGTTTGAAAAATATTTTGCCAGACGGGTCGTCAGCGGAACATCCTTGTATGCGAAAAGCTGCTGCTGGCCGCCGGAGGCATATTTCTTCTTGTTCATCATAACAGCATCCAGACGGACTACCGTATAACCCTTCGACTCATAATAGTCGGTAAATTTCTGTACATATTCTTTTACAAGATCGGAATCTTTCTTTGCTTTTCTTCCGATGCTTACAGCGCTGGATCTGGTCTCCTCGTCGATCTCGCCCTTTGTGGCCAGATCATTCAGATAATCTGCATAGGTCACATAATCCAGATAGCCGTATGTTTCCCATTTTTCATAACGGTAAGCTACTTTCTGGTTGTTGCTCTGGTGGGAATAGTTGGTATCCTTCGCAAAGATCAGCGTACGGTCCATCAGAGAATAAATCATCACCATAACGCAGGCAACTACAATCACCACAGAAACCAGACCTTGCAGCAAACGTTTAAATAAATATTTTACCATATTTTTCCACTCATCAGATATGGCAGGGAGTCAAGTTCCCACCCCCTGCCATTCTTTCATTTGCTGTAACTGATACCGATTAACCGGTCAGCTTCTGATTAATAGATACCGATGCATTTTACCATGTATCCAGCATAATCCGGAAGGAAGGTATCCAGATATGTGGACGGATCACCGAAGTCAGGGCTCCATCCGGATACATCGTAAACATCGTAGTTTGCTTCGTAACCGTAGTCGGTGTAGTATCCTGCATAGTACCAGCCGTCGCTTGTCACGCAGTCAACAAGGTTTACGATTACTTTTCCGCCGAGGGAAGCCTCGATGGACTGTTTGTAAGCGTTTGCCTGGTTGCTGTAAGCCTCAAGAGAGGAAGCATACGGCATATCGATGTAGATCGGGTTCTCCTCATCGATGGTGATTCCGTCAGCAGAGAGCTCCTCGATAGCGGTATCCAGCTCTGCTACTGCATTATCTACGTTGTACCAGCCGTCGAAGCCATCGCTGCTGCCTGCTCCGTCGTTTCCGTCCGGATCCCAGACTTTGATAGCTACGCCGTCAGCGTCGATCTGAGCCTGCTCGATTTCTCCGAAGTAGGTGCCTGCCGGGAAGGTGGTATCGGTTCCGTTGATGGATACGGTGGTATCCTCCTCAAGAGATACGAAGTTACCCGGTACATAGCAGTTTCTCAGGGAGTTGACCTTCAGCTCCTCGCCGTTTACCTGTGCATTGTAGGAAGCTCTGTCCAGACCGAAGGAAATGGCTCTTCTGAAATGAACGTTCTTCATAGCTGCAGCCGTTCTTGCCTGCTCTTCCTCGCTCTTTGTGGAAGCTCCGGTGGTGTTGTCGTTTACGTTTGCATAAGCCTCACGGTTGAGGTTGTAGAAGTTCATGAAGGAAGATGCATCTGTATCAGACACATAAGCATAGGTATCAAACAGATCGTCATTCTTTGCTGTAACGGTAGTTGACGGAGACAGTGCGATCCAGTCAACGGTTCCGCTCTTCGCATCATTGTACCATTTGGTAACATCAGAAGCATCATCATAGAGCCAGTTCATCGTTTTGATGTTGATGTTGTCTTTGTTCCAGTAGGACTCGTTTGCCTTGAAAACGATGGTGTTTTTCTCTGTTGCGTTGGTCACAACATAGGGACCACAGTATGCGATGGAATCCGGTCCTTTACCATAGAGATAATCAGATGCAGAAGAATCATACTCTGCTCCGAATTTACCGCCTTCAGACTCATAGAAGGCTCTGTTCATCGGTGCGAAGATGCTGTAGCTGAGCATGGTGTTGAAGTAAGTGCAGGGCTCCTCAAGAGTATACTCTACGGTATAATCGTCAACAGCCTTTACGCCAACCTCTGCGAAATCGGTAACCTCACCACTGATGTACTGGGAAGCGTTCTTGATTACGCCCTCGATCAGGTACTCCAGACCGCCCTGAGCATCCATCATGTGCTGCATACCTGCTACAAAGTCGTCTGCAGTCAGATCAGCCACTTTTCTGCCCTGGGAATCTACCCACTCCAGACCCTGACGAAGGTGGAAGGTGTAGGTCAGGCCGTCCTCAGAAACCTCATAGCTCTCTGCCAGTGCCGGCTGCTGAACGCCCTCGCTGTCATACTCCATCAGTCCGTCGAAGGTATTTACCAGCGGACGGGACTCGGTTGCTCTGGAGCTTGCCAGGATATCCCAGGTAGCCGGATCTGCGGTATAACGATAGTTGTACTCATCTTTCAGAGTATAACCTTTCTCTTCCAGGTATTTCTTAGCCTCTGCTTCATAGGTGCCGGTTCCTTTGAGCTCTGCCCATTTTTCTCTCAGTGCAGCTATATCTTCTGCTTTGATGAAATCAGTAGCGATTAATGCCTGATGAATACGGTACTCATCTGTTCCCCAAAGGCTGTAGTCTGTGGTGTGCGGAGCCATTCTGCTCAGTCTGTAGTCTCCACCGGAAGTCTTGGTAGGAAGCATAACAGCAGACTCCATGAGTTTACCTTCTGCCAGAGCCATCATAGCGTATCTCTTGGAAACGTTGGTCTCCTCTTTTGCATCGCTGTACAGGCTGTAGAACTCGCCCAGCTCGGAATTGTAAAGCTCTTCGGAAGCGGTGGTGTACTCGTCGGAAACATCATCCTCATCATCGTCTTCCTCGTCTGCGTCCTCGGCATCCGCATCTTCAGCGTCTGCATCGTCGGCGTTTTCTTCTTCTGCATCCTCAACGGCTTCGGTCTCGGCAACGGTCTCGGTGCCTTCCTCAGCAAAAACTGCCATAGCCGGAGCGCCGCAGGTTCCTGCAACAGTAGCTACTGCCAGAAGTATGCTTACTAACTTTTTCTTCATCTTTTTTCTCCTTTCGTTTTTCCCGGTTTACAAGTTACATTCTGCTGGCTCATGGAAATCGGTTCAGCATCCAACAAATGGCTGTCGTGCAGTTCACCCGACACACAGCTGTACAGCCATTTATTTTACGCTGTACCTAATAGCAATTCTGCAAAATACTGCATCCGATCCAATTTATCAGAGCGTGGAATACTGCGTCAGAAATCTTTGCCGTGCGTCAGGATTTCATCCTTGTCTTTCGCACTCTGCTATATCGTCTTGACTGCATTATTTTATTGAATTGCTATAAAACACGTCAGATCTGTATTCCTGTCATGAACGGACCCTTTATTTTGTCCGTATGCAAAAAACAGTATTTTTAAACAAAAAAACAGAAAAATGTATACGCATTTTCCTGTGCCCGTCTCTTCTGCTTTATCGCGTCAACGCCGTAGCGCATCCAGAGCAAGAAAAAAGCCCCTTCGGCTCTATGGTTTAATTAGAATACAGTTGTCCGTCTTCCACTTACAACATATTTACAATTATACACACTGCTGATAGTTTGTCAATAGATTTTTGACTTTTGGTCATGACAGATGTTGGAAATCAAAAAGTCATTTTTGTTGAAATATGCATATCTCCATGATATAACAAGTTAGAGTTATCTAACCTTGAAAATATTTGAAAGGATAAAATACTAAAACTTCCCACACCGATATGGTGTGTTAAACCTTGTAGATGAAATGGCCGACATTACTTTCAGCAGATCACTTAGCATCCTGATGGATGCCTTAATGGCAAGCCTTCAGGAAATTTTTTCATTTAAATTTTCTCCATTTCATTTGATAACATCATGTTGTAACGGAAAAGCAACACAAAAATAGCGGAGTAAAATCAATTTTGTAAACCTGCCAACGCCAGGAATTTTTTATCCGACTGGATACTCTGTGTCAAAAACTGACCGTCCCGAAACAGAGCATAGGTTGTGACCGGTGCAGGTACATTCTGTGCTGATTCTTTATCAGTGATATGGATAGCCTTGAACGGGATACCATACTTCTTCGCCGCCTCCTACACCCTTGGCACCCAATAATAGGTGTAGGGACACTGGTCGGTATAATAGAGGACAAAACCGGTTTCCTCAAGCGCCGGATGCTTCGCGCATTCCCGGAACTTTGGCATCTGTGCGGTCGGTTCAATGGGAAGATACATGAGATTGATCCCGCAGTCGGATATGTCTGCCACACAGAAACCCTTATAAGTAAGGAATTTCGGGTCAGCGAGAAATTCCCGCTTCCGGCCCTCCGCACACAGAATACAAATACCTTTCTTTCCCTGCGCTTTGGCATCACGGATGCATGCCTCCAGCAGATCATTAGAGTATCCGTGTCCCTTCATGGAGCCGGATACCCATAAGCAGTTAATGTAAAGATAACCATCTGCCACAATAGGCACCCAGGCGTTTTCAGCCGGAATGTATTCGATAAAGCATTTGCCGCGTTCCTCACTGCGATAGAAAACAAGTCCATCATCAAAGCGCTGCCGCAGCCATTCTTTTTTTTGCAACACTCTGCTTGCCGGACATGGCGCAGCAGATATGTTCCCTGTCAATATTTTCTTTTGTGATCCGAATATAGTTCATCCGTTATTCCTCCAATGCTGTCAATTTTACTTTCCCTTTTCCCATGAATGTGATTTCTACCGCACTCCGTTGTTTTTTTGTTTTTGTTTTGGTAAGGGCAATTCATCGTACATTGCCTCAAACAGCTTCGTAAGAAACGCTTTGCTGTCAACTTCATCCACCAGCAGCATTTCTTTTGCGCCCTCATACGGAAGATCACAGATGGCCGCAGGCATAAGTTCCAAGGCGGATCTTGTTTTCTTTACAAGCACAAATTCACAAGACACAAATCTTCCTCCCTCGGGATTCATGTTGCATATAAACTAAAGTTCAGTCAATAAAACTTATTTTCTGATAATACTTATACACAAAAGCAAAAAATTTCTCAAAAAATCATACAATAATCCAGTTAATATTATATTCTCAACAGTGTTGATAGTCAAGATATGGCAAAGTCATTCTACTCTTAAGTATGTCACTCTTCTGCTTGTTGGGGAAGTCTCCACTCCGGTCCGCACAAAACCAATGTCCACCGGACGTCTTGCGCCCGTTCCGGATGCTTTAACGGCAAGCTCATACTTTGGCTCATTGCTCGTAGAAAAAACCGGAGTGAATCATCACCCCGGCTTCAAAAAACATTTACTTGTGCTTGCGGCCTCCACGCTTTTTGTAGTCCTCGTCTATACGCTTTTTCCAGTCTGCGCTCAGCGGGGCACTGCACCGGACAGAGCTGATTGCTTCGCTGACCACCTCATAATTCAACGCGGTTCCTTCGCTGTCGCACTGATAGTTGACTGCACGATCTGCACCGATTCCGAAATGGCTTGCGGTCTCTACTGCGTCAATATTGGCACCAAGGAACAAAAACTCCCATCCGTATTTTGCTTTCTGCCGCTCGATCATCTGCTTCACTTTTTCGCTGCTGTACCGACGGCTGGCATTTTCCATTCCGTCCGTAGTGATTACAAACATGGTGTGTTCCGGCACATCCTCCGGTCTTGCGTACTTATGAACATTTCCAATGTGATGGATCGCACCGCCGATGGCATCTAAGAGTGCCGTGCATCCGCGAACCGTGTAATCACGATCAGTCATTGGTCGGATGTCCCTTACATTTACACGGTCGTGCAGGACTTCGCTCACATTGTCAAACAGCACCGTTGAGATCAGTGCTTCGCCCTCTGCTTTTTTCTGCTGCTCAATCATGGAATTGAATCCGCCGATGGTATCCCGTTCCAGTCCGCTCATGGAACCGCTGCGGTCTAAGATAAAAACGATCTCTGTTAAATTCTTTCTCATATGCTTGTCCTCCCAAAATCTCGCCCTTGCGGGCTCGCTGTCGCGGTATTCGCCAAGGTTTCGAGCAAGCTCGAACTTTGGCTCATTACACGCGTATATGGCTGCTCGGTTTCGTATCTTACAGCCATAGTATAGCGATTTTCTTTCGTGGAGTGGTCGCATGGAAAGCGACATTTCTTTGTCCTTATGCTCCGATCAGGCTCTGGTCAAAAGCAAACAGTGCTTCGTTGATTTCATACACATTGTAGTTTCTCCGTTCGACAAAATATTCTACAATGATATCGAATTTGCTCGAACGGGAAAGGGTAAACCCTGCCTTGCCGAGCATCTCCTGCATCTGGTCAAGCGGCAACTCCAAAGCCAGAGCAAATGCCAGCACCGTAGGTTTGGATGGCTTATAGAATTTATCCGAACGGATCTTCGAGAAGAGTTTCCGGTCAATGTTTGCCTTCTTGTAGCACTGGGCATCCGTCATGCCGCTTTCATCAATCTTTCGCAGCAGCATTTCCGAAAAGCTCTCATCAATCTGTCCCAGTGCCTCTTCCAGAGATTGGCTGCTGCAAGATTTACAGATTGCTTCGGGCGGCAGCGGGGCAGGTGCAGCTTCAAAGCAGGGTTCCTCTGACAATCCTTCGAGCCGCCGGCTCTGTTCTGACCGGCTGTCGGTATGTTCATCCACATACCGGTCATCTATGTACGCCGCGATATCAGCAAATAGTTTTCCGCTAATCTGATATGCCTTCTTATCAAAAATAACGATGTAGACCATCATCTCATTCTCCAGCAGGAATGTGCTGATGGTATCGACTGCAACCTTCAGAGCCTGGTCTTTCGGATAGCCGTAAGTGCCGGAGGAAATCAGCGGAAAAGCCACCGACTGACAGCCATTTTTTTTTGCCAGGTTCAAAGATGTCCGATAGCAGGATTCCAGAAGCTCCTGTTCTCGATGCTTGCCATCCCGCCAACACGGGCCGACTGCATGGATCACATATTTGCAGGGTAAACGGTACCCCTTTGTGATTTTTGCGCTGCCGGTCTCGCAGCCATGTAGCGTACTGCACTCTGCAAGCAGCTCCGGTCCGGCGGCACGATGAATGCAGCCGTCCACACCGCCGCCGCCCAAAAGAGAAGTGTTGGCAGCATTGACGATTGCGTCAACGCTCATTTTTGTAATATCGTTTCTGATAATCTGCATCTTCTCTCAATGCCAGTGCCACCGGTTTTGACCGGAGGGTTTGACCCCTGACCTCTTTTTAGGTTAAAGAGAAAACTGCACCACAGCCTTGACGGGCCATCGTGCAGCGATTTCGTTCCCCTGAATTTTGCTTTACCGATATACCACTTCAAATTCTTCCAAGACGCAATCTCCCTTTTCATCGAAATCCTGACCAACGGCCTTATAGTCTGGAGTAAAAGCTTTCCGATGCACTTCGCGCCATTTTTTCAAGCTGCGGTTATCTTCGCCCTCTTTGAAAGCGTGGTCTGCGCTGACTTGATTGAACGGAACAACAGATACTTTTGTATCACGGATGATACACGCCGCCGCAAAACTTCCATATATCGTGCCGTGTATTGCAATTCGTATTCGTTGTACGGCAATATTCCTCCCACATCATTTCTCCAGTCATTCCGACTTCCTCCTCTGTGCCTCCACAAATCTTGAAGTATCTTCCACTACGCCTGTAATTTTTATGCTGTCAGCCTCTACATGGCAGCTGTAGCAGACGATCTGGACACCCTCCTTGGCAGCCTTCACAAGTGCTTCCTTAAACTCCGGCTGTGCCGCTTCGTTTGGCATTACCCGATGAATTCCATTCATCTGAATCACAAAGGCAATTGAGCAATGATAGCCTTCCTTTGCTGCTTTTGTCAGTTCATGCAAGTGCTTCACGCCTCGCTCCGTTGGTGCATCCGGAAATAATCCGATCCCCAGATGCAAATCATCTGCCAGCGTACAGCCCTTTACTTCTGTCAGGAATCTTTCCCCGTCTCTTTCCATATAAAAATCAATTCTGGATTCCCCATAGGTATATTCTGGCTTCACCAGCTCGTAGTTCAGACTCATTAACTGCTGCTTCATCAAAGCGTTCGGTGCCAGACTGTCGATATTCACCCATTTTAGCTTTGGTTTGTATACAGAAATCAGATCATATGCCGTTTTTCGATTTGGGTTCAATGTCTTCTGCAGCGTTACCTTTGCTTCCGGCATCAGAAGCTCCTGCAAACGCCCTGTATTTTTCACATGAACAATCTGCGGTGCTCCGTCAATCAGCACCTCTGCCGTGAATCGGTTCATTCTGCTGACGAATGTCCCTGCAACTGTATTCTCATAAATGATTGTCGTATTCTGTTTCACCATACCTCTTCCTATTGCTCATCATTCAGACTTTCCCAGAAGGCTTTGACCGGCTTCTGACACCTGTTTCTCTTTGCCGCGCACTCAGTTTGAACTCCGGGAGCATTTTTCCGCGTCGATCGCCAACACGAACATCAGCACCCGCAGCGCGTTCACCGGATTGACAATATCAAGGACATAGGTGTCCGTCATATGAAATATTTCTTTTGAAATCACCGCTACCTGCTCTCCTGCTGCCCCGGTAATGGAATAATCCCATTCCAGAAAGCTGCCCTCTACATGCCAGCCACAGCAGTCGATATCATAGCGGGGTTTGAAAAAGGACAGCTCCTTGCTGATACATCCAACGTAGCTGCTGCCCTCATACAGTTCAAACTTCGGCAGCCAGGTCAGGATTTTTTCTTTGACCGTCCCCAGCTCCTGTCCTGACGCATCGAATACTTTCAGGCAGTGTCCCCAGGAAAGCTGCCCTTTTACCACATACACCGTATTGCCGTCTTCATCGTAAATATCGTAACTGTCAAACCACGAAAAAAATCTCTGCCGAAATAACAGTTTCATACCCCAGCTCCTTTCCGCTGTTTCTCATCCTAAGCTGTTTTTTCCTAAAAGCTGCTCTGTCCAGGTTTTTTCAGAAAATCCGGTCAACACCGTTTTCTCTCCGACTACGAGCGGACGCTTCACGAGCATTCCGTCCGTCGAAAGAAGCTTTAGCTGCTCTTCTTCGGACATTTCCAGCAGCTTATCCTTTAATCCCAGCTCCTTATAGAGCATTCCGCTCGTGTTGAAGAATTTTTTCAGCGGCAGTCCGCTCTTTTCATACCACGTTTTGAGTTCCTCATAGGTTGGATTCTCTTCTTTGATCGCGCGCTCTTTGTACTCCACGCCGTTTGCATCCAGCCATTTGAATGCTTTCTGACAGGTGGTGCATTTTTTATAGCATAATACTGTTATCATGTTGTTCTCCGTTTTTGAATGTTTTCGTCATAGGCTCCTGACACGGCTCACGTCCACACTCGAACTCTGTTTCACTCCAGAAAATGAATCCGCTCCGGATGGAAGCGATCTTCCTGCGCGCGGCTTTCCGCCGGATATCCGAGCGCAAACAGGGAAAATACCGCCACCTCTTTTGGCAGCTCCAGCAGCTTATGAACTTCCTCCATCTGTTCTTCCATCGGAGCGATTCCGATCCACACACCGCCAAGCCCCTGTGCATCCGTTTCAAGCCACATGTTTTCCTGTGCAATCGAAAGGTCAATCTGTGCAAAATCCGGAGCAATCAGCCCTTCCTTCCGATATACAGGCACGATTACGACCGGTGCGTTTGCTGCACATCCCGCATAGGGTGTCGCTTTGGAAAGTGCTTTAATCTTTTCCGGATTCGTCACCACATAAAATTCCCACGGCTGCTGGTTGCACGCGCTGGGTGCCTGCATACCCGCCCGCAAAATCTGCATCAACTTTTCTTTTTCCACCTGTTTGTCTTCATACCTGCGAACACTGATTCTGTGAAAAATACTGTCCATCGCTCCTCCTTCTCCTGCTGCCACATGTTTGTATATCTATAATTGACGGATACTCTACGACGGATTTTCCCATCGTTCTGAAGCTATTTTACCATCTCATAAAATGAAATCCAAAGAATTTCTGTTAGATTTGTCTATTTTGCATATCAATAGTAATAATTATCATTATTATTTTCAGTTTGGAATCTCCGAAAGTATTTCATCGGCTTTTCGGATCACTTCTCCCGGAACATTCAAAAACTGCAGCGCCGAACGAAGCGTCATTTCCGAAGTGAGCAGGTTTTCTTTCTGTTCTGCAATCCATTTCTGTGTCGTTTCTTCCACCAAAATCAGCTGGTTCAGGCGTTCCACCGCCATCTGGTTTTCTGCGATCGTGGCAAGCAGGCAGTCCACCGACAGGTACGGATCTTTATCCTTCCGAACCCTGCCCGGACACCGCGGGCTGCTCATTTCTCCGGATGTAAACGCACCGAACACATCCTCCAGCCAGCTGATGCTGTCCTCCACCCAGTGAAGCGTCCGACTGCAAAGCTCTGCCGGATCGGCAATCGACGTTCTCGCCGTAGAGAATCCATGGGGACCGAATGCATACAAATGCAGCTCCGCAGAAATTCCATTTTCATACAGCGCTTCGACAAAACGAAGGCTGTTCATCGCCGATACCGTGGTATCCGTTCCTGTCGCTGCGATAAAACAGGGACAGGTCTGACTGTCCACCGCCTTGTCTGCGCCCGGCGCACCCTTTGCGCAGATTGCTGCCAGCCCTTCTAAAATGACCGGATATGCCAAAATCGCCGCAGCCGGACGGTGCTTCGCCATCGTCGCTGCGCACGCTGCCAGATGTCCGCCTGCCGAAAATCCGATGACCGCGATTTTTTCCGGAATCAGATGCCACTCCTTGGCATGCGCTGCGATCAGCTCCATCGCCTGATCATAATCCTCAAGCGGGTTCGGCCACACCGCATTCTCCCATCCTACGGAATACCGCAACACAAACGTATGATAGCCTGCCCGCAGATACTCCTGTGCCACCGGGTCCGCCTCCCGATCCGAGCAGTAGGCATACGCCCCACCCGGAAAAATAACAACCGCCGGACGCTTTTTCGCACGCCAAAATTTCTGGCTGTCGTCCTGCAGATATGCTGTAAGCGTTACATTCCGTTTTTCATTTAAAATAAATACCTGACTGTCCATAAAACCTCCGTTCTGCAGAAGCCACTGTAAAATAGGCTCCTGAAAAAGCATATTGCGGTCTGACCCATGATTACTCGGCCCCCTGATTCCTTATGAGCCACGCAAACCCTTTCGCTGTCCGGATTCCGGCATCTTTGAAGTGATTTCCCGGATTCCATTCCAAAATCGTTCGGATTTTCTGCATCTTTAACAGATTATACCCTTCCCGGATACAGTCCCCAACGGTTGCCATCAGCGGATTTCTGGTTCTTTCTTCACGGTTTCCCAAGCTCAGATACACCGACTTTGCTCTCATATCGTGTTCTTTCATATATTGCAGAAATCCCGGAAACCAGACAGACGGAGACACTGCTGCAGCACCTGCAAAGATATCCGTCTGATATGCCGCCCAAAGAGAGAATAATCCCGCCAGCGAATATCCACCGATATAATACGTTTTTCTGCGATCCACACATTGTCCTAAAAGAAATTGCAGCAGCTCCCCCGCACCATCTCCGAAGCCCTCTATGCCAAAGACTGCCGACGCCTCCCAGGGCGAAAGATCCCGATTCCAATTGTCCACTTTCACCGCAATCAACTGAAAGTCTGCCTTTCCCTGTTTTCTGATCTCGTTTAATTCCGTTTCCATCTCCTCCAGATCATGATCGCCTACCGGCTGAATCAGAACTGTGGAAGCGGAGAGATTTCCGTAGTGAACTATCTGCATCGCGTCCTCCATTTCTTCTCTTTTGCACCCTTCCTGCAAATACACCGTCAGAAAGAGCAAATAAACTTGCCCATCAGAAAATAATCCGTGCTGACCTCCAAATTTATCAAGATAGCTCCACCTTCTCAGTCGGCCAGAATTTTCTGAGTGCCGCATAGGAAACCAGGAAGTTTGCAAGCCAGCCTGCCGGCACAGCAAGCCAAACAAAATCAATGCCAAAACGCGGTGCACAGATCAAAGCCACGGACAG
>OLPN01003146.1_pt1 | contig 11830 bp, 8 predicted proteins | sample 1672601 | NCBI WGS metagenome assembly OLPN01 (sample SAMEA3136704, study PRJEB25190) | human gut metagenome | reverse complement strand
TTTAAGTTTGTGGGATAAGTTTGTGCAAAATTCGATATTTGCTCATTTATAGTTATGAGTTTGAAAATGAGACAGTTCAGCAGACAAACGAAAAAGTGAAAAATCTTAATACAAAATCTATTGAGGTTTCTAATTTCTCTTATGATATGTTTGTGTCAAAGTTGAATGCGATCAATAGTATTTTGGCAAATCAGACTTTATCTGATTTGAAGCAGAAGCTAGAGGAGGAATATAATAAAAATAAAAAGCTTGACACAGAAATAGAAAAACTTGAAAAACTGAGAGATAAAGCATTACAGAGAGCAGAGAATATCAGAAAAGTTGTAGAAACTTTGTCAAAAGACGAGTACGAAAAGGTTGGACCTGCTCTTTGTAAATTTTATAATAAACTGATAAGATTCAATTCTGTTAATGAAATCAGAATTGTGCAGAAAAACGAAGGAATTTCGTTGGTTGATGAAAACGACAAAAATATTGTGAATATTTTAAGCAATGGACAGATAAGTGTTTTTATGCTGGCTCACTTTTTCGCTGGTATTAATGCAAGAAATGATCGGGAAAAGATGAAAATCTATTTCATAGATGATTTAACGGCCTGTATGGATGATGTGAATATGCTTGCATTCATGGATTTACTCAAGTATCAGATGTCATCGAAAGCTACGATGGAGCAATTATTTTTTGCTACATGTGATGAACGCATTAGCAAGCTGCTCAAATATAAGCTATGCGGACGTGGGATTGCCCTGTGTGAATTAGAGGAAAAGGACTTTTAAGAGAAGATATTATTTCATAGGTTACATGCTAACAAAGAGCATGGTGAAGAAAAAGCAGTCAAGTTAACGTTAAACTACAATAGAAAAAGAATGAACACATTATGATAAATAATATACAAGAATTTGAAAAATTATTCCAAAAATTTGCCGATAAAGGTTTACAAGGGATGGAACATTGGAATGCAGATGAATATAAGACCAATAGTGATATATTACGCTTTTTATATACCGTGTTAAAAATTAACGAAGTGCAGATAGAGAAAGAGCATGAGAAAAATTATGTAACAGATGACTATGAGAATTGTGTAAGAGCATTTGCTGTAGAGGCACTTGGGATACTTTTGAAAGCAAATGAAATATTTTTCAAAGAAGATAGGGACACTGTTATAAAGTTATTGTCTCAGAGACATATTGCGTGGGCTGCATATCATATTCAGGAGACAGAAAAGAAAAAGCTTGATGAAAATTGGAGTATAAATGAGGCCTGGCAATTTATTTATCTTGGTCTTGTGGAATTTTATGCAAAATTCTATGGAAAATTTCAAGATAATGAGGAAGCAATCGTATTATTATGTAAGTATTATCCGAAAGATATGGACTTAGAGAAATACTATGAGAAAATCGCAGAAGCATTGTATTCGCATATCAGCAATGCAGGAACACCACAGGATTTTGGTTATGCTTACAATGGAATAAATTTAATAGTTTCCTATATAGAAAATTTGCCGGAAGGACTTGTGGAGACGCTTTTAAAACAGTATAGGCTGTTTTTGATATTGAATAACGAAATATATCGGCATCAGATCACAACAATTATTATGAACGCAACGTTAACAGAGAAAAAACAGTCTGAGTTAAAGTTCTTTTATCTGGATTCGCTAATGATTGCGAATTTAATTAATTATAAGCTGCTTCAAAACGGAGAAGGAAGACAGGAATATAATACATTAGATTTGGCATTAGAGGAAAAGAAAATAAAAGTATTTAAAGAACCGGAAGCATATTGGACGAATGATGTGCTGGATCACCGGTCTTTCTTTCAGGATAATCAGTTACGATTTCAGATAGTGTTAGAATCCGGAAATATACAAATAAAAAGTAAGAATAAGCTTTTTATGAAATTTGCTTTCCAGAAAAATGACTGGAGGCTGCAGAAATACAAAGAAAGAGAAATAGGAGCAAGCATAGAAAAAATGGTAAAAGGGGTGCCAGAGGACACTTCTTTTGGTAAGTTAAAATATAGACCAATGCTATTTTCTCTGCTATATCTGGAGAATTATAGAGGAATCACGCAGCAGATATTTGATCTGGATCACCTTTTTACGCTGCAATTAGGAGAAAAACAATTAAAAGACACAAAAAAGAATGAAAATGTGTTCCCTCATTTTTATGGGGAAGAGATATATTCTCTATCTTGTATCGTTGGGAAAAATGGAACGGGAAAAACAAGTATCATTGATTTTTTGAGGGAAACATTTTTTAAACTGATTAAGATAATAGATGAATCATCAATTGCGTGTACCGAAGGATATGTTGAGGAAAGTGATTATGAAAAATATGAAATTTTAGATACAGGAACACGTTTTTTTGTTATCTTTAATTTTGGTGAGAAGCATTATTTTTTATCTAACACGAAAGAAATAAAAATATGTACAGGCGAGGTAGAACCATATCAGAAAAGAGTCTGGGGCAGTGAAAATGATATGTGTAAAGTAGCATATTTTTCACAGCAGATTAGAACGAATGAGGCAATCTGGTCTGATAAAGGGGAATATACAAAGAAAAGTGTAATAGAAATACAGATTTCAAAGGCTTTGAATGGATTCAGACAATGTGATTTCTCAGAGGCTTCAAGCCTGATTGAAAAGAGGAAAATAGCTTTAAGTATAGAAAATCAGAAGGAACGGAATTTGATATTTGATGAAAAAGTGACAAATAAAGAATTGTGTTACCAGATAGTTCTTTTTTATAGTATACCGACAAGCGAGATTGAGGCATATCTGGATATTTCAAGTGACAAAAAATTCTTTATTTATAATGTTTTAAATGGTGAACAATTAGAAGATATTGAACTTAAAGAGATGTATGCAGATCAGGAAAATTTAAAGAGAATACTTGAAAAGTATGCAGGAAAACCAGAAGTGGCATTAAGATATCTTTCGTCAGGACAGTATTCGAAACTTGTTTTTTTAGCGAGATTATATTGGTTTATAGCTGGATATCGAAAGGTTGGAAGACAAATCAATGAATATTTGAAAGAAGATTTTTTTACTGGAGATGAAGCATTACTGGAAGGCGAAGCAGCACTTATTTTTATAGACGAAGGAGAACTGTATTATCATCCGGAATGGCAGCGGGAGTATTTAATGACATTGTTGCAGATGATTCAGAAAAATGAACAGGATTCATTAGTTCAAGTTATTTTGACAACCAATTCACCTTTCATAATTTCGGATGTTTTACGGGAAGATGTAAAGTATATAGACGATGGACAGAATATAGGAGACGAGACATTTGGACAGAATATCCATATGCTTTTAACAAAAAACTTTTTTATGAATTATACGATTGGAGAATACAGCAGACAGTTGATAAATGATATCAGTTGTTTTCTCTCAAATAAAGAGAAAGAAAAGTCTGGTAAAAATTCAAAACTTGTAGAATATCTAAACGAAACAGACGATGCCTATGAAGTGCTGAATTTTCTGATCGGAAAGATTGGAGAACCAATTTATCGTATCAGATTAAAAAAGCTGCTGGATGAATGGCAGGAAGCAAGGCAGAGCACAAAAGAATGGAAGATACAGGAATTAGAAAGACAAAGACGGATGATTGATGAACAAATAAAAAGAATAAGGGGAGAAGAATAGAGGTTGGTATCGATTGAACCATATGGGACAAAGATTGAAGAAATATTTTATTTCAGTGTTGAGAAACAATTTAGCAAGGCAGAGAAAACAGAGATTGTAAATGGATGCAAAAAGTTTTTTCCGCTGGATTTTTTCGTGACAGGGCAGGACTTTAAGCAATTGGTATTAGCACCATACAGTGAACTAAAACGTGTTTATGAATATATAAAACAGGATGAGAACCCAATGTTACAGGAATGCTTTCCTTTGAATGCAAACGGAAAACGGGAAATAAAAGAAAAATATAAAAAGTATTGTGAAAAATTTTCCAAGGTAACACAGACAATAGCAGGAGATAAAAAAGTAAATGTTAGGATTGTGCACGCAGCAAAGATTACAGTATGTCCTTATTGTAACAGAGATTACATAAATAGTCGCTCAAAGCTTTCGGCTGGTGCACAGTTGGATCATTTTTATCCAAAGTCATTATATCCTTTTTTTGCTCTGAGTCTATATAATCTGGTACCTGTATGTGGAACGTGTAATCTCGTGAAGCGTGCCAATAAAAAGATTTTTGCTTCGCCTTTCGACAGTAGTATTAACTGGGATGATGAAATACAGTTTAAATTTCCTGATTTGGAAACTACTCCCGGATTCGTTGAAATACATGCTGAAAACAGAGCTAAGAATAACATTTGGGAATTAAAAATACAGGAAGCATATCAGGTACATGAAATTGAAATTAAAGAAATTGCGGAAAAAGCTCAGGCATATAATGCGTCGCAGTTGGATGAATTTAAAAGTGTATTGGGAGATAACAGTTTAACAAGAGCGGAAGTTAAGAAGTTGATTTTTGGTGATGAAATCACACCAGAGAGAATGAAAACAATGCCACTTGGGAGAATGATAAGGGATCTGGAGAGAGAACTGGGAGTGTATGGGAACGAAAAAATTGACAAATAGGTACTTTGAATGGAGGCAAGATAGCAGAAAAGGATGTATAGTGACATTTATATATTTTTATGGTATAATATCCAGAATTCAATGAGAAAAGAATTGTTCAAACTATTTGTTATCAGACAGTTTTGATTTTAATGTGTCAGTGAAACCATAAAGCATGGATGTATAGGAGCTGATATCAGAGAATTAGGTCATTTTTTGATGACCTTTTCTTTTTATGTGAGATAATGTAGAAACACTGAAAAATCTGTGCAAAGCCAAGGGAGGAGGAGCAATAGAGATGAAATTGTTGAGTATTCCAGTTGGGGTGTCTGATTTTGAGGAAATCCGCAGGAATGGTTATTATTATGTTGATAAATCAGGTCTGATAGGTGAACTTCTCGGTACAACAGGAACAAAAGTAACCTTGATCACTCGCCCTAGGCGGTTCGGAAAAACACTTGGCATGAGTATGCTGGAAAGCTTTTTTGATATCCAAAAGGATAACAAGGCACTGTTTGAGGAACTTGAGATTGCAAAGAGGCATGAACTGTGTATGGAATGGATGAATCAGTGGCCGACTGTGTTTGTTTCGTTCCGGCAGGTTGACGGTCTGAATTTTAACAGCGCATACGATATGCTTACACTTGTCATCTCGGAGTTGTATAAGAAGCACTTGTATCTGTTGGATAGCGACAAGGTAGATAGTTTTGATAAAGAAATCGTAAAACAACTGATACAGGGTACGGCTTCGGCCAAGGATATGAAAGGAAGCCTGATGCTGCTTACGAGATTGATGTATCAGCAATATGGCAAACCTGTGATTCTCCTGATTGACGAATATGATGTTCCTGTGGCAAAGGCAAACAGCAATGGCTACTATGAGGAGATGTTAGATGTCATGAAGGGTCTGATGCAGGCTTTGAAGGACAATCAGGCACTCTGCTTTGCAGTGATTATGGGCTGCTTGAAAATTGCAAAGGAAAGCATTTTTACTGGAACAAATAATTTTATCTCGGACACGATCACGGATTCACGACTGAATGAGTATTTTGGCTTTGTTCAAAGTGAGGTAGACCAGATTCTTAAAGATGCAGACGTTGAAGATAAAGCAGAAAGCATCAAAGAATGGTATGACGGATACCACTTCGGTGATTTTGATGTTTATTGTCCGTGGGATGTAATGAATTATCTGTTGGAGTTGCAGTACAATCCCAAAGCAAAACCAGTCAGCTATTGGAAGAACACGAGCGATAATGCAGTCATTCGCTCATTCATTGATTATGCTGGAGGTAATATTACTGGGAAGCTGGAAACTTTGCTGGCTGGAGGTATAATCGTTCAGCGTGTAGATGAGAGTCTGACCTATGATTATCTTCATTCTTCAGAGGATAATCTATGGAGTATGCTGTATCTGACTGGATATCTGACAAAGGCACGTAAAGAAGATTACGACGGTAAGCTGTCAGATGGTACAATGGCTCTTATGATTCCAAACGCGGAAATTAAGGAAATTTTTGAAACAACGGTTATCAAATGGTTTGATGACAGCACAAAAAAATGTAACCGGAGTACGCTGTTCGAGGCTGTGTGGAATGGTGACAGCGAGAAGCTTACCAAAGAGATGAATGTGTTGCTGCGCAGAACCATCAGCTACCATGATTATAAAGAGGACTTCTATCATGCGTTTCTTGCAGGTATTTTTACAGGGGCAGGATATATGGTGGATTCGAACAAAGAGCATGGTAAAGAAAAAGCAATGTAGCAGTACAAAATTAAGCGTTTCTTAAACATTTTTTAAGGAACAAAAATAGAAATATATGCTATTCTATATTCGATTGTAAGTGGATTGCTATTTCACAATAAGATTTACAGAAAGAAAATAAATTCAAGAGGACAGCTATGAAAAATGTACTAGAATATCTGGAACGTTCTGCGAAAGAGTTTCAGGATAAAATTGCAGTAGATGATGGGACAACAGTTTTTACGTACCGTCAGCTGCATGAACTGGCAAGGAGGATTGGAAGTGCAATTGCCGGACATACGAAACCGGGGACACCGGTTCCTGTAGTGATGGATAAGAGCGCAGAAACGCTTGCAATATATCTTGGGATTGTTGAGGCAGGATGTTTTTATGTTCCGGTAAATCCGGTGCAGCCGGATTTACGTATTGGGCAGATTTTAAATACGCTAGATGTGCAGTTCCTTGTGACGAATCCGGAACTTATGGATCGTATCAATGCAATTGGTTATGCAGGTCAGATCTGTTACATGGAGGAGTTGAGAGAACATGAGATTGAAGAGAAAAAGCTTACAGCGATAAGAGAGCAGATGATCGACACCGATATTTTATATGCGATGTTTACGTCTGGCTCTACGGGAACACCTAAAGGTGTATTGGTCAGTCATCGGGCAGTTCTGGATTTTATTGGATATTTTACAGAAATGTTTCATATTACGGAACGGGATGTGATCGGAAATCAGGCACCATTTGATTTTGATGTCTCAGTGAAAGATATTTATTCGACATTGAAGACAGGGGCATCTATGGTGATTATTCCCACCGCATATTTTTCCACACCGCCGATCTTGTTAGATTATCTGTGTGAGAAGAAAGTAACGACTTTGATCTGGGCAGTATCTGCACTTTGTCTTGTGTCCGGCATGAAAGGTCTTGATTACAGAGTGCCGGAAATGGTAGATAAGATATTGTTCAGTGGAGAAGCGATGCCGGTTAAACATCTGAATATCTGGAGACAGTATCTTCCGCATGCGAAGTTCATTAATTTATATGGTCCGACAGAGATTACATGTAATTGTACCTATTATCGCATTGAGAGAGAATTCTCAAAGGAAGAGAAGATTCCAATCGGAAGGGCGTTCCCCAATCGCAGAATTTATCTGGTCAATGAAGCTGGTGAAAATGTAACAAAGCCTGGGGAAACAGGAGAAATCTGTGTTGCAGGATCATCGCTTGCACACGGATATTATAAGAATCCGGAACAGACCAAAAAAAGTTTTGTCCGAAATCCTTTTCAGACAGATTATACGGAAATGATTTACAAAACAGGTGATCTCGCATTTTATGATAAGGATGAAAATCTCGTTTTTTGTGGAAGGAAGGATTTTCAGATTAAACATATGGGACACCGGATTGAATTAGAAGAGATTGAACTGGCAATGAATGCGGCACCGGGAGTAGAGCGGGCATTCTGTGTATTTGATCAGGAGCGGAACAGAATAGCGTCTTATTATGTTGGAGTATGTGACAAGAAAGAATTAAGAGATGCATTGAAGAAAAAATTGCCGGTATATATGATTCCAACATTTATAAAACAGGTGGATGAAATCCCAATGACAAAGAATGGTAAGATTGACAGGAAATATTTTTTAGACAGAGGGATAACAAAATGAAAGATGAATTGATAATACGGGCAGCGGATTCTTTTCCGACTCCATTTTACCTGTTTGATACAGATGCATTGCAGGACAGGGTGAAAAAAATCACAGAGCTTTTAGAAGGACGAGCTTCTTTGTGCTTTGCAATGAAAGCAAATCCCTTTTTGATCAGAAGCCTTAGAAATCTTGTGGATCGGTTTGAAATCTGCTCTCCCGGAGAATATCATATTTTTGAAAAGTGTGATATGTATGATCAGGGGATGATTTATTCCGGTGTATACAAGGATAGGAAAACATTATGGGAAGCATTGGAAAAGCATGCCCACGACAGTCTGTTCACAGTTGAGTCGGAGAGGCATCTGCACTATCTGGATGAGTGGACAGCGGAAAATAAAAAGCAGGTGCAGATTCTGTTGCGGCTGACAAGTGGAAATCAGTTTGGAATGGATGAGGAGACAGTCTGTGGGATTGTCAGGGATAGGGAGAGATATCCATTTCTTGAGATTGTTGGAATTCATTATTTTTCGGGCACACAGAAGAAAAAGGTTCAGAAGATAGAAAAAGAACTGTTGTATCTGGATGCGTTTTGTGGAAAACTATTGCAGGAGTATGGATTTAAAGTAGAACAGCTGGAGTATGGACCGGGCGCAGGAATCAGTTATTTCCCGTCTGATAAGAATGTACTGTCTTTGGAAGAAATGGTTTGCGGAATCAGGGATTGCATTGACCAGATGAAGTTTGAAGGTACAATTACATTGGAAATGGGAAGATTTATTGCAGCTTTGTGTGGGCAGTATTTTACGACAATTTGCGATATAAAAAGCAATGGAAATGAAAATTATGTCATTGTAGATGGTGGAATTCATCAGATTAATTATGATGGACAGCTGAAAGGAATGTATCTTCCTTATATGAAACAGTTGTCTGCACACAAAGTATATGAGATACCGGCGCAGAAAACAGAGGAAGCGCAGAACATATGGAACGTATGCGGTGCGCTGTGTACCGTCAATGACGTTTTGTGCAGACAGGCTTTACTTATGCCCCCACAGGCTGGTGATGTGCTTGTATTTGAACGAACAGGCGCATATGCGGCAATGGAAGGAATGGCACTTTTCCTGAGCAGGGACCTGCCGGGAGTTGTTATGTACTCTGAGGAACGAGGCATGGTGGAAGTAAGAAAAAAACAGGATATTTATAAATACAATTGTGAAACTCATGAAAGTGTGAATTGAAAGAAATATTATGAAAAGTTTCGCAATTGTCTGATTATATAAAAAGGAGAAATTAGAAAATGGAAGAATTATTAGAAATTTTGGAGAACATTAACCCGGATGTAGATTATGAGACATGTGATACATTGATTGATGATCATCTTTTGGATTCGTTTGCAATTTTGTCATTGATCTCAGATATTGAGGATACCTTTGATGTGTCGGTATTACCGGGAGAGATCGTTCCGGCAAATTTTAATTCGGCAAAAGCAATCTGGGCGATGATTCAGAAAATGCAGGAGAATGAATAGTAATGGCATATCATACACCGATTTATTTGTTTTTATTTTTACCGCTGGCAATTCTATGTTATGCCATTTGTCCGAAAAAACATCGCTGGAAGGTGCTGCTATTATTTAGCTATTTATTTTTTTACAGTGTGAGCAGAAAGCTGCTCGTGTATCTGTTAGGGGCAACAGTTTTAACACATTACATCGGAATCTGGCTGGAAACATTGCAGACAGAATGTAAGGGCAGGATTAAGAGTCTGGAACGCGGGGAAAAGAAAGAGGTAAAAGCACAATATATCCGAAAAGAACGTGGTGTGCTGTTCTGTGGAATTGCTGCAATGATAGGAGTTTTGTGGTATTTGAAATATTTCAATTTCAGTGCAGCAGTGGTGGATCAGTTTTGCCAGCAGCATGGAATAGGTTTTTATATTCAGCCACGTGCGATTTTAGTTCCACTTGGAGTTTCTTTTTATACGCTTCAGTCACTGGGATATATGATTGATGTATATAGAGGAACAATTCCGGCAGAGAAGAATATAGGAAAACTTGGACTTTTTCTTGGGTTCTTTCCTCAGATCATGGAAGGCCCTATCTGCAGATATGGAGAAACAGCGGCTGCATTGTATGCAGGAGAACAGATAAACAGAGAAAATCTGCTGTTTGGAATACAGAGAATTATCTGGGGAATGTTCAAAAAGATTGTGATCGCAGATAGGCTGAACACTCTGGTGGCAGCTGTATATGGAGTGTCGGAAGATTTTGGTGGAATCGTAGTGATTGCAGCAGCTGTTTCTTATACGATACAGCTTTATATGGAATTTTCCGGAGCAATCGATATTGTAATTGGCAGTGCCCAGATTTTCGGAGTTCAGATGCCGGAAAATTTCAGACAGCCGTTTTTTTCCAGAAATGCATCTGAATTCTGGCGCAGATGGCACATTTCATTGGGTGCATGGTTCCGGGATTATATTTTTTATCCGGTATCTATGTCAAAAATCATGAAGAAATGGAATAAGTTTGGCCGGGCGCATGTTGGAGAGTATGTGACCAAAATTGTATTAACTGTTGTTGCATTATTTCCTGTCTGGTTTTGTAATGGATTATGGCATGGCGCTAATTGGACTTATCTTTTCTATGGCATGTATTATTTTGTTATCATTTCCCTGGAAAATGTATTAGAGCCGCCAGTAGAGTTCTGGCTTCGTAAATGGAACATCAAAAAAGAGAATCGTTTTTATCATGGATTGCAGATTGCAAAAACATGGATCATTATTTTTACAGGGGAGATGTTTTTCCGGTCTGCAAGTGTGGCACAGGGAAAAGCAATGTTCATAAGCATTTTTACAAAGTTTGATCCGGCACAGCTGTGGGATGGAACATTGTTGTCACTTGGGTTAGACGTCTGGGATTTTGCTGTTGTCATAGCAGGAACTATAGTGGTCATTGTTGCGGATATTTTAAAGGAGAAAGGCGTAAATCTGCGATTGAGAATATCAGAGCTGAGACTACCGGTTCGTTGGATGATTTATTATGCTGCAATTTTTGCAGTGATTATTTTTGGGGCATATGGAGCAGGATATCAGGTGGTTGACTTGATTTATGCAGGATTTTAGGAGGTCAGAAGTGAAAGTTAGAAATGGGATTATTTTTATTGCTTTTTTTCTCGTTTTATTATATGGGGCTTCTGCATTGTTTGTTCCAAAGAATGATACCGTTAAGGCAGGAATAGATGAGCGGGATGAGAGTGCTTATGCTGTTTATGCGGAACCCCGGAATTCTATGGATGCTGTTATCATTGGAGACAGTCTGGCATATACGGGTATTTCTCCATTGAAAATGTGGCATGAAAATGGGTTTACCTCATATAATTGTTCCAGAACTGCCCAGAGAATGTCAGAAACCTATTACATGTTAAAACGAGTTTTTGAAGTACAGAGTCCGAAAGTGGTTGTATTCGAAACAAATATGTTGTTTTGGCCTTCTGATACCGAAGAACAGATCAATAAGACACTTTTTGAGGCAGCAGAGTATTATCTGCCGGTTTTTGAATATCATAATCAATGGAAAAAGTTAGATCCCAGTGATCTTCAGGATGCTGTTTATGAAAAACAGGATCAATATAAGGGATTTCGTTTGAAGAAAGATTGTATTCCGTATGCCGGTGGAGAATATATGATAGAGACGATGGCTGCCAGGGAGGTGCCGCGTGTAGAACGTTTCCTGTTAGGACGCATGATTCAGCTATGCAGGAAGAATGGGAGTCAATTTATGATGGTCAGTGTACCGTCACCGAAAGATTATCGGTATGAAAATCACAATTCGGCACAGAGCCTTGCAGATAAATATGGAGTGGAATATTTAGA
>OLPN01003143.1_pt1 | contig 11836 bp, 10 predicted proteins | sample 1672601 | NCBI WGS metagenome assembly OLPN01 (sample SAMEA3136704, study PRJEB25190) | human gut metagenome | reverse complement strand
ATCTCGATGATTGATCCTGCCAGCGGCAACGCCACCAAGAAAACGGATGTGTTCTACACCGATGCGGATGGCCTGATGAAAACGCCCGAAAAACTCCCGCTTGGCCGCTATCTCATTGAAGAATTGCAGGGACCCGAAGGCTACTACAATGATCCTGCCTACTCTGTAGAATTTGAAATCACTTCCGAGCGTGTCTGGCAGGTCGTGGGCAACGCCACCAATGACATGGACGAGTACATTGTAGAAGAAAAGTATTTCAACCATGAAACTCTCGGACAGTTGACCATCCGAAAGCTGGGCAATGTCCTGACCGATTACAAAGACGGGCAGTTCATCTACACGCAGGATAATTTGGCAGGGGCAACCTACGAAATCCACGCGGACGGCGATATTGCCACGCTCGACCGTCAGGGCACTTATTGGTATAAGGATGGCGACCTTGTTGCCACTGTTACCACAGGTGCGGCAGGTCAGGTCGATGAGGTGAAATTTGCCCCCAATCGTACACAGGCCACCTATGATTTCCTCACCATCTCCCATGACGGCACCAAAGGTGAAGTGACCGTGACCCTGCCTTTGGGCAAGTACACGATCACCGAGGTCAAAGCACCCTATGGCTTTGTGCTGACGCAGCAGAGCTATAGTGTGGAATTCGGCTGGGACAACCAGCGCAATGATATTGTGCTGGAGAAAACCATCGTCAGCCACGAGCAGGATGGCGACAAAGAGTGTTCATACGGCATTGTCAATGTTAAAGATGCTTCGGATGCCCATAAGACCGCACAGATCCTTGTCTTTGAAAATGCCCGTGTGCTGCCGACCCCCGAAAAGCCCGGCGACAAGGTCACCAAAATCGGCGTTGGCATCTATAAGCAGGAACGCGAAACACTGACCTATCTGCCCGGTGCTGTGTATGAACTGTACACGGTGGACGATATTTTCGCAGCAGATGGCACGAAGCTGGTGGACGCCGGTGCAAAGCTGGCAACCAGTGACCCAACCAACGACAGCGGTTTTACTTGGTTTGATGTGGATGTGCCCATTCGCGCCGAAACCTATCCGGACTCCGGCAATAGCGGTAAATACCGCATTGTCGAAATCACCGCCCCTGCTGGGTATCTTCTTGATAACAGCCCCATCGAGGTCGAGTTCACCTATGCCGGTCAAGAAGTGGCATGGCAGGTAGTGGATGGCACAAACACCAATTTGCGCACTACGGTGAACATCTCCAAACAGGATGTCACCAACGGCAAAGAGCTGCCCGGTGCCAAACTGGAGATCCGCGATGCAGACGGCAAGCTGATTGAGGACTGGACCTCTGCCAAGACACCCCATACCGTTCGCGGTCTGGAGCTGGACAAGGAGTACACCCTTATTGAAAAGCGCGCTCCTGAAACCTATGCGGAAGCCGAAAACATTGTGTTTAAGCTGGTACAGGTTGGAAACGAGCAGGAAAACGAAGTCTATGTAAAGACCGGCGACACTTGGGAAAAGCTGGACGACACCACCGTAGTCATGCAGGACGCACCTGTATTGGATATTGACAAGGTGGATGCAGGCGGCACCTTGCTGCCCGACGCAACGCTGACCATCCGTGATGAAGATAAAAACGTCATCGACACATGGGTAACCGACTCCAATACGCATCATGTTCCGATTTCGGAAGATGGTATCCACCTTTCTGACGGGAAAACCGAGCATATCTACACCCTGACGGAAGATGCCGCGCCTGCCGGTTATGAGGTGGCAAGTTCTGTTCAGTTCAAAGTCGAGCTGGTAGACGAGATGGTCTGTTTGTATCTGCGCACAGATGAAAAGGCAGACTGGGAACGAGCCGATAAGCGTCTTATCACGATGGTCGATAAGGCTACCCCGCACCATGAGGATACGCCAGAACCTACCCCTGCACCTACTCCGGCTCCCACACCTGCCCCAACACCGGTGCAGACCCCCGCACCGGCTTCCACCCCCGCGCCGCAGCTGACGATCCCCCAGACCGGAGACACGTTCCCGGTGGCCTTGCTGGTCGTTGTTGTGTTCGGTTCTATTGCTGCAATCGGTGTGCTGACCTACAAACGCCGCAAATCTGAAGCTGATACCGAGGAGGACGACCAGTGATATGATTTATACCTGCATCGCAGACGGAATCCGCAGTCCGCCTGCGTTTTTTCTTAAAAATAAATATAAGGAACCGATGAAAATGCAAAATGAAAACAAAAAACGCGTATGGCTGTATGCGCGAATTCCCGGTAATGATGGCGAAACACTTCGCTGCATCCGTGAGTGTGCAGCGAAAGCACAGCAGGACAACTGCAAAATTGTCGGCACCAGCGCTGACGAAAGATATGGCTGGCTGCTGCGCCCCGGCTACCGTGAAATGATGCGGCAGGTCAAGGCCGGGGAAATTGACTGCATTTATATTTACCGTATGCGCCAGATCAGCGGCAAGGAACAGCATCTATTTCGCTTTTTCCAACAGGTCATGCAGCATGGCATCAAGGTTGTAACACTGGAATACAGTCTGCGCGACAGACTGCATGAGTACAGGTTGGGAATGAAAATTGAAAACTATGCAGCGCGGCACAAACTGCCCTTACCATGGTGAGCTGCGAAAAATGTCGCAAGAAGGGATGAACTATGATTGAAGAAACTGCAGTTCGCGTGGAAATCAGCGCTGCGCGGTTCGCTAGCCAGAGTATTTTTGATATACTCCGGCTGACGGTGCAGGCAATGAGCAGCCAGAATTATGGGCAGCAAAGCCTGAGCGCGCTCAACCGGCAGGAACGTCCGCTGGCATCGGTGGACGTGAATGAAAAAACGCTGCCCTACATCCGCAGGCAGCTGAAGCAATATTCCGTAGATTTCTCTGTCACAAAAGACCGAGACACCGGTCAGATGTATTTGTGGTTTAAGGGGCAGGATGTGGATCGCATCCAGACTGCCTTGGAAAACTGCATTGCAGAGCGCGGCAAAGAACGCCCAATTCCGGAACTGAGAGACCTATGCGACCGCGCCGCGCAGCGGGTCAAAGAGATGAACCAGTCCCGCCCTGTGCCGCCGCCGGAACATGGAGAACGCCTATGAACCAGCCGAAAAGGAACCTGAAAATTTGGATACCCATTGCAGCGGTTTTATGCTTCTGGCTTGGTAACTGGATGGGTCACACATACGAACTCACCGAGGGAACTACTACGCACCGGCTGGCGGCTGCACTGAACCTGAACAGCCTACTGCTGCACCCGTTCAGGCTCTCGGCAGACGCATTCTCGCTTGGCTGCAGCATTGCCACAGCGCTCATGGCAGGGCTTATTTACCTTTGTGTGAAGTACAGCAGGCATCGCCTGATGCCCCAGAAGGAGTACGGCAGCGCCCGGTGGGGCGGCCCGGAAGATATTGCCCCTTTTCTGAATGAAAACCCGCAGAACAACCTGCCGCTCACGGCATCGGAAAGCCTGAGTCTTTCTCCAAAAATGAAAGTCACAGCAAACGATAACTATAACCGCAATAAGAACGTGATCGTGTTCGGCCCATCTGGTTCCGGTAAGAGTTACAGCGTTGCCGGCCCGCAGCTATTGCAGTTTAACAGTAACTATGTGCTCAGTGATCCGAAGGGAGAGTTGCTTCAGGAATATGGCAATGTCCTACTCTCTCAAGGATACAAAGTGAAAGTGTTCAACCTGAAAGACCGGGATAAATCCGACCACTATAACCTTTTCGCCTACATAAAAAATGAGGATGATATTCTGGTCGTCACCAAGAACCTTGTCAAAAACCTGAAAGAAGATCCCACCGCCAAGAGCACCGCCGACCCGATATGGGAGGAAGGCATGACGGCGCTGCTGGAAGCACTGATCGGCTATGTGTTCTACGAATTGGAGCCGGAAGAGCGGAACATGAACAGCGTTATGACGCTGCTCCTTATGCTGGAATCGCAGGGGGATGGTCCTAACAGCGTAAGCCAGCTGGACCTGCTGTTTGATGACCTGAGTATCAACAAGCCGAACTCCTTTGCTGCAAAGCAGTATAAGCTCTATAAGATGGCTCCCGGCAAGACCGCGCAGAGCATCAATGTGTCGCTGGGGCTGCGTATGAGCGCGTTCAACATTCCGTCCATTGCCAATATCTGCACGGACGATACGATTGACCTGCGGGAACTGGGAAGTGAAAAAAAAGTGGCGCTCTTTGTTGTTACGCCCGACACAACAACCGCCTACAATTTCTTGGCGGCAGTTATGTTCCAGCAGTGCTTTCAAATTCTGGTGGATATTGCAGACCATCGCCCGGATAAGCGCCTGCCACGGCATCTGCGGTTCCTCTTGGATGAATTTCCGAACATCGGCATGATACCGGATTTTCAAATCCTTATCAGTACGATTCGCAGCCGTGACATTGCCTGCACCCTGATTTACCAGTCATTGAACCAGCTGAAAAGCCAGTACAAAGATGACTGGGCGACCATCTATGAAAACTGCGATTCTATGATCGTTCTTGGCGCAGGCGGTAACCCGGAGAATCTGGAGTTCTTCTCCAAGGCGTTGGGCAAGGCAACCATTGAAGTCATGAACACATCGGAGAACAAAGGCAGTCAAGGCTCGTATACGAAGTCCTATCAGGCTCTTGGACGTGAGTTGATGACCCCAGAAGAAATCCGAACCATGCCCCGGAACTGGTGCCTGCTGATGATTTCCGGCGTGGCACCCTTTTATTCACGCAAATACAATCTGAAAGACCACCCCAATTACCATTTGGTAGAAGCGGAAGGCGGTAAGCCTTTCGACTATGACAAGCGCGCAGAGCAGTCTTTTGCGGATTTTATCAGCAATGTAAAGGACGTAAAGACTGTAAAGCTCTGTGCCGAAAATAACAACTGAACGGAGAAATGAACAATGGAAATGGTATCTACGATTACGACTCTCATCTCGAATGTTGTCACCTTTGCCGGTGGCCTCCTGCTGCTGTTTGGTGCGGTAACGCTGGGCACCAACCTGAAAGACCATAACGGCCCCGGTATCAGCAGCGGTGCATGGGCAATGGCAGGCGGTGTGCTGATTATTGCGGTCGCCACCTACTTTGGCACACTGACGGTCGGGTAAAGGAGGGCTGCACTATTTTTGAAGATACGATACGCAGCCAGTTGGAGGGCATTTCTGCCACGGTCAACTCTATGGGGCAAAATTCCGGTTTGCTCAGCAGCCTGACAGACTGGAACAGCACCTTGGCGGGCTATGCCGACAGCATAAGCACCGGCGTGGTCATGCCGGTGGCGCTGACCCTGCTGGCGCTTTTTATGATTCTGGAGTTGTACAATGCCACCCAGCGCATTGCCATGAACGGCAGCAACAACGCTTTTACGATCCAGCAGATTGCGCTGGTCATGCTGAAAATTGTTGTTTGCCGGTGGGCGGTAGTACATACAACGGAAATCCTGAACGCACTCTTTGAAATCGCATCCACCGTGACTACGGGCATATCCGGTTATGTCGGCAGTGGCGAGGTCAATACGACCGTTGACATTGAAAATGCCATCGCCGCGCTGCCGGGCGGCATTGGCAACATGCCGGTGGCGTTGGAGTTGATGGTTGTTGGCTGGATGCTGCGCATTGTGAACATCGTGGTCAACACCATTGTGGCTGCGCGGTTTATAGAGTTGTATGTCTACAATGCGATGGCATCGCTGTCCATAGCCACACTTTGCTATCAGGAGCTGCACGGTATTGCGGTGAACTTCCTCAAATCCTACCTCGCGGTTGCCTTGCAGGGCGCGGTGCTGTATCTGGTTATTGGCTTTTATCCAGCACTGGCCGGTTCGCTGGGCACCGGTGGCAGCATCACGGAGCAAGCGTGGGCAATGCTGGGGCAGTCGGTGATCCTGCTGGTGGCAGTGTTTATGAGCGGAAAGTTCACGAAAGCCATTACCAATGCAATGACCTAATACCATTTGGAGATTGAAAAGCTATGATTGCCACAAAAACAAACCTCGAAATTACAGAGTACAGAGAGAAGTTCTTTTTGGGGCTATCTCTCCGCCAGCTGGCCTGCTTTGCTGCGGCTGCGGTGCTGGCGATTACGACCTGCTTTGTCTGTCTGCACTGGCTGCGGATGGATATGCAGGTCGTTTCTTATATCGTCATGGTGGAGGTGCTGCCTTTTTTGGGGTTGGGCTTTATCCACCGTGATGGTTATCCGTTTGAAAAGCTTGTGAAAATTTACTGGGCATGGCACAGCGAAAATGCAGAGGTGCCGATCCGCCCCTATAAGGAGAGTCGAAATGTTCAAAAGAAAAGAACTCGCAGAAATTCCGAATGTGAAACCTATTGCCGCCGAGACGAAAAAGCAGCGCGCAAAGGAAGAAAAGCAGCGGTCAAAGCAGCTGCGCAGATCCGCAAAACAATCCGAAATGAATGCCGCGCAGAGCGCCCGCAGCATTAAGAAGCGCCGTGCGCCTGAGAAGGCTGCGGACTGTCTGCAATATGAGCGTATGTACGAAAGCGGCATCTGTGAGGTGGAACCGGGGCTTTTCTCCATGACAATGGCATTCACGGATGTCAATTTTCAGCTGGCGCGGCAGGAAGAGCAGAAAAGTCTTTTTACCCAATACAGTGAATTCCTGAACTATTTTGACCCAGACACGCATCTGCAAATCAGTCTTGTGACCCGGCGCGTGGATGAAGCGGAGTTCCGCCGCGACACTTTCCTGCCGCTGCGTGGTGACAGCCGTGACCGGTACAGCGAGGAGATGAACCGTGTCATATCTGAAAAAGCGTTGCAAGGGCAAAATGGACTGATCCGGGAAAAGTACATTACCATTAGTTTGCATGAGGATGATTACCGAAAAGCGCAGGTTCGACTTCTCAAACGCGCCGAGGACATCCAAAACCTGTTCAAGCGCATGGGCAGCACTGTACACAGGCTCTCCGGTATTGAGCGCCTGAACCTGCTGCATGGTATTACCCGCCCGGAAGAAGTCATGGCATTTTCTTATGATTGGCTGCTGGCAGAGGATTCCCTTACGACCAAGGATTTTATTGCGCCCAGCGGTTACAACTGGAAGCCGGAGCATGATGATTCCCGCGCTGTGTACAATGACCGCTACCAGTTTGGCGAGTATTATGGCAAGGTGCTGTATCTGCGGGATATTGCCCCGCAGATGAAAGACAACCTGCTTTCACTGCTCAGTGACTTAGACTTTGATAATGCAATTTCCATTCATGTAGATGCCGTCGAGCAGGTTCAAAAGCAGTTGGCTTATATGCAGAAAGAAAAGGGCGATGGCATGGTCAATGCTGTGCGCATGAACCTGCCCGCCTACATGGGTGTGCGATATGAGCTGACCAACCAGATCGAGGATGCCGAGGAGCTGCTGGATAACCTGCACAATTATAACCAAAAGATTTTCAAGGTCTGCATCCTGATCCACACCTATGGCCGCAACAATGCCGAACTGGACGAGCGCGTGCAGCAAATCTGCAATACTGTGCAGCAGCAGACTTGCCGGTTCAGCGCTATCCCATTTGAACAGTGCGCTGCCATGAACAGCGTTTTACCACTTGGAAAGAAATGGCTGGCGCTGGAGCGCACTCTCTTGACGGTGAATACCGCCATCTATGTGCCGTTTACCACGCAGGAACTGTTCCAACCCGGTGGACTGTATGAGGGCACCAACGCCCGCAGTAAAAACCTGATTATGGTCAACCGAAAACTGCTGCCTGCCCCGGCTGGTATGGTGCTGGGCATGACAGGCTTCGGCAAATCCTTTTCGGTTATGCAGATGATGGCAGGTATCATGCTGCGCTGGCCGCAGGATGATCTGGTCATCATCGACCCGGAAAATGAATATGCGCGGCTGGTTGAGGCTTTTGGCGGTGAAGTGATTGAAATCTCGGCATCGAGCAAATCTCATATCAATCCGATGGATATTTCCGAAGATTACGGCGATGAAGGTAATCCTATTCAGCTGAAAAGCCAGTTCCTGCGGGATTTCTGCCAACTGGTTTTGAACAGCAAAGAGCTGAGCGCCCAAGAATGCAGTCTTGTGGACCGCGCAGCGCTGATTACCTACCAGAAATATTTGCTGCATCCGGAGCGTGAGCAGATGCCCTCGCTGCATGATTTTTACAATAATTTGTCTTTGCAGGGCCCGCAGGCAAAAGCGCTTACGATGGCGTTGAGTATGTATGTGGATGGCACAATGGACCTGTTTGCCCACCAGACAAACGTGGATTTGCAGAACCACTGCATCTGTTTTAATACCGTGAAACTGGGCAAGAGTATGCAGTCCATCGGCATGATGACGGTACTGGACCAGATTTGGAACCGCATCACCCGAAACCGCGTGCTGGGACGCCGCACTTGGATTTTCACCGATGAGTTCCAGCTCCTGCTGGGCAACAGCGCCTGCACGAACTACTACTTCGAGCTTTCCAGCCGTGCCCGCAAGTGGGGCGCAATCCTGACTTCCATTACCTACATGTTTGCTCTGTGCTGAACAACGAGGACGCCCGGCGTATGCTGTCCGACTGCGGCTACATCAAGCTATTGAATCAGGCACCGGACGATGCGAACGACATTGCGCGGCTGCTGCATATCTCTGACGAAGAAAAGCGGTATATTGAAAATGCAGAGGTAGGCAGCGGGCTGCTGATTGCAGATAAAGTGGTGGTGCCGTTCAACAATACTTTCCCGCAGGACACTGAGCTGTTCCGCCTGATGGATACGAATCCGAATTCTTCAAAACAAAAAGCACCCATCAAATCACTTTGATGAGTGCCTTCAGTTATCTTCTGATAAGATTACTTTGCCCAATCCTCAACTTCCAAATCGTTGACGCGAAAAAATTCTCTTGTGTTGTTTGTTACAAGGATAAGACCTTCAGACTTTGCGTGCCCAGCAATTAACATATCCATTGGACCGATGGGGGTACCTTTGCGTTCCAAATCGGCACGAACTCTTCCATACTCTTCTGCCGCTTCTGCATCAAAGGGTAAAATTTCAATAGATGATAAAAAGAGCGTGATGGCAACGCGATTTCGTTCCACGGATTGACTTTTTTCTACACCGTGCATGAGTTCGCCATAAGTGATGGAAGAGATGCACATATCATCTGGGTCGTGCTTCAAAAAATTCCTGATAACTTCTGGGGGCTTGTGCTTAATGGCATAGATGCAAATATTGGTATCCAACATATACTTCATAATGATTCACGCACCTGTACCGTGGGCTGTTCACGACCAGACTTCATGAAGTCATCTGTGAATAAGTCCAATCCGCTAAGAAAGCCAGACCACTTGTTTTCTCTTGGAAGAAGGATTACGGCATCTCCGACTTTATTAATGGAAACTTCGTTCCCATTAAACCGGAATTCTTTAGGAAGTCGAACAGCTTGGCTTCGTCCATTTTCAAATAGTTTTGCAGTCATCATAATAACGCACCTCCTGTATCCATAGTATATACCAAGATATATACTATGTCAAGCGTTGCATAGAATTTTACCGATAGTTCATAAAGTGCTGCCGATTTAAGGTGAGGAAAATAATGTCAGATTTATTTACCCAGCAAAGTACAATGCCAGAACTTTTCAAGACCGGCGAGGACATAGCCGAGTAATTGAAGGCGCAAACAGTAGAACCAAACACAGCAACAGATTTACTATTAAATGGTGATAGCAAGCCCAACAGATTTTCCAGACAGTGTGCGGAAAATGAAGAACCGGATGCGAACTTGACAGAAAATCTGCTACATGACGAAAAAAGTAATAAGAATACTATCACCGGCACAAATACACCGCGCTCCAGCCGTGCCAGCGCCTATTATGATTTGCTGCGCAGCCAGCACAAGAACGGTCACTATAAAGCTCATGCATACCGGGTTGTGGATGCCATAGAAAGCCCAATGCAAGCCGGAGCCAGCGCTTTGAATTATCACGATGACTTCGATACGGATGCCGTTCAAAATGCAGGGCTGCACATGGCAGTAGCGCAGACTGTTGTGGAAGGCAATATCATGGCCGCAGCGGCAGATAGCGCTTTTGTAATTGGTAAGCAGACCGGCAATATCCTGAAAGACCTGAAAGATGAGACAATCAATGCGAAGGATGCGTTGAAAGCCGGTGGGCAGGTACTGCGCCTGCAAGGAGGAAAATCCGTTGTAAAAATCGGTGGTGCAACCCTACGCAGTACAGAGCAGTACCTATCTTCATTTCAGGCTTCAACGGATGATTTCACTGGCAGTGTTCCGGGAAAGGTCAAAGAGGCTGCTACCAATACCGGGAATGTTCTGAAAAAGATAACCAAAGTGGTTCTGCACCCACTGCGAAATCTGATTGCTATGGGAAAAGTGATCCTGATTGGTGCTGTCATCTTGCTGTTTCTGATTATCGTCAGCCTGCTGGGGCAGATGAGTGGTACAACGTCCACCTCTGTGTTTGGCGCGAATCGTATTGAGGACGTTCAGATGCTTGTGCAGAAAATCAACGACTACCGAAATGCATCGGTTACCGATGGCATCTATCAAGCATTCCAGAATGACGTTGACCCCAATGGCAATCCCTATGGGTACGATTCCCTCACCGGGCAGCGCAGCAACAATTTGCAGCATGGTGTCACTTGGAACTATGCCAATGGCATCTACAATGACACGGCGGAGATTATTTCCTTGGCAGCAGTATATTACCAGCAAGACTGGCCGCGTTCAGAGCTGTTGTCTGCTTTCAGCGACAATGTGCCTTTTACTAAATTCTGCCGAGCATTGGCAGCGTATGGTCTGGATGTGACTGCACGAGAGTCGGCTCCTTATTCCTGCATGAGCTATGGCGGCTGCGTGAACGGTTACCGCAGCGAAGGCGAGGTAGTTTCCATCAAGGATTATCGCCTTGAAACCCATACTTGCAGTGAGGGTGACGATGCCTGCGGGCAGTACGATGCCGCCGCAGAGTGGCACTGGAATGAAGGCCATGCAGAAAATAGGAGTTACTCTATATGGAAAGAGGACGGCACACATGATGTGACCGTCTTTTTTCCTGTCATTTTCCCGGATGGTGCAACAGGTTCTGAACTTTCCGATTTACCGGAAGAATACCACACTGTTGTTGATGGGAAAATCAGTGCAGCCGACTGCACCGGCAATATTGTGCTGGATGAAAGTGCCAACTTGTACAGGGGCGAACTGAATGACTGGTTTTATTCCCCTGACGAGCTGACGGTCACTTTTACTGTTGTGACCGGCGAGGGCGATGACGCAGTTTCCGATGATTACGAGGTTACTTTCTCCAATGCAACCGCCATACCTTGGTGCCCCGGAGAGTTGAACGATGGGCAGTACGGTCACTACGATCTCGACTGCACGATTTATCTGACAGGCTATGACCGCTACACAGACCCGGAAACGCAGGCCCCAAACGGTGCGGACGGCGGAACCGGAAATCTGGAAGCGCTGGCAGAAAGCTGTGATGCAGGAACTTTGACCCGGACAATCATCAAGCAGGATCAGTACGGTAATGAGTATGCCGGTAATGCGGTATCCGCCCGATATACAAAAACGATCACGCTACCCAACGGCGCGAGCGGATTTCAGGGGTGGTATAAGGATGGTGAAGATGCTTATGGAAATGTGGAATGGGCATCGCTTCTGTATCGCATGGACTGGGATGAACTGTATGGAATTGTTGCACCTCCATTTTTTTGATGGCGAGTTTTTCCTTGACCTCAGTGTATGAATGCCCATAAATGTACCCCCAGATTGCGGTCCGATTAGATTTTCGCCCCTTAATATAGCGACCCTCCCAACGACCATCTTTCCTCTTTCTGATGTTTTCTCCACGCTTTGCCATAATGCTCCTCCT
>OLPN01003140.1_pt1 | contig 11849 bp, 3 predicted proteins | sample 1672601 | NCBI WGS metagenome assembly OLPN01 (sample SAMEA3136704, study PRJEB25190) | human gut metagenome | reverse complement strand
CCGGCGTATAGCTGTTTTCCACCCAGAGGGCGGCCATAGGATCGTCGCATACCAGCGTCAGCGCCTTCCCTGAATCCTCCAGCAGGGAAAACTTGGGAAACCACAATCCATAAACCTCCGGGGACATGATTGTTTGCAAGGCTCCCGTGATTTTGGACCAGGTGGCTGACAGTTCTGATGGCGGCGTCATTGTTATTGGAAATAAAAGATGTTGCTGGTTAGAAATAGCCGTAAGGCGTTCCGTCCCGCTACGAGGCCGCCCGCGGATGGAACCGGATCAGGTTCATCCGCAGCCGTGACAGCTCGTGGCGTCCATCGGGGTGGAGAAGGCGAACTCATCCGCTTTCAGCTCAACACCCCGGTTGACGGGAGCGCCAAATTACTGATTTGCGTCTGAGGAAAAAATATCTTTTTGAAACAGCGCGAGTCATCGTTCTGCGGCTCTACGTTCCACGGGGGTTCCACATGAAAAAATATTTTGTTCTTGCTTCCTCCGATAATTTAGTCCTCCTGAGTATATTTTCTGTATGACATTGTTGATTACTCATCATCAATGTGTTGTTGTTTTGTTACTGGCCTGGGTGACGAAAAGTGCATGATTACGCCGCCGGAAATCAACCACTTACAGGGACCGGAACGGAACTGCCCGGGAAGATGCAGGAGGGAGGCGGTCCGCATGGTTGACAACGGCCGTCCGGAAACCTAACGTGGCTGCATCATGGAACAAATGGAACAGCTAGGGGAAGCATGCCTGTCTCTCTACCGGGGGAAATTTCTGGAACTTCTGAAAGAGGGGAGGTGGGAATACGTGCGCCGGGTTAATGCCAGCGGAGCTGTCATGATCGTGGCCGTGACGAAAGAAGGAGAACTGCTGCTGGTGGAAGAATACCGCGTTCCCCTGCATGCCCGGACCATAGGGCTGCCTGCAGGCATTTCCGGGGATGAAGGGGAGGAAAGCACGCTGCAATCCGCCCGGCGTGAACTGGAAGAGGAAACCGGATACCGGGCGGACTCCTGGACGTATCTTTTTGCGGGGCCTTCTTCCCCAGGATTGACTACGGAAATGGTATCCTTCTATCTGGCGGAAGACCTGCATCAAATATCGGCAGGAGGCGGTGTGGCCCACGAAAATATTACTGTGCACCGCATTCCTCTTCCTCAGGTGCATGACTGGCTGATGGAGCAGATGGGACAGGGAAAAGTGGTGGACCCGAAAATCTTTATGGGCCTCTATTTCCTGTCCTGCTGCGGCAATGGCATGGGACAGAAGGCATCATAATGTCCTGTGCCGTAAATGCCCGCATGCAGGAAACGGCATGGGACACAGGCTGTATGAAACGGTTGAGTGAAAAATGCTTCATCCGTAATGATTTCCCTGGAGGGGAAGGCGGGTTGCCGTGATAAAATGCTCCTGATCCATAAAAAAATCTGGACATTCTTTCCGATCCGGGTTAAATATTTCTCCGCCTTACGGCATCAACCACTTAACGGCAGGGTAGCTCAGTGGTAGAGCAGAGGACTCATAAGCCTTTGGTCGGGTGTTCAAATCACCTCCCTGCTACCATCTTCAAAGCCCCTTAAATCCAACGGTTTAAGGGGCTTGTTACTTTTAGTGCATATATTGCACATCATGCTAGAAAACAGTGAAAAAGGGTATCATATGGTCAAAAAAGCATGCACAATGATGCACAGCTTGATTGACAATTGGAAGCCTCCCCCCGGCACTTTCCGCTCTGGAAAACCGTGGAGTACTGTTATTCCGGTGCATATATCCACACGGGGATATGAATGTTGGATTGGAATCCCGCTTGTGAGAAGCTGCGTTTTCTTTTCTCAGGATTTTGCCGTTCAGGATGCCGCATGAAGTGAAGGCTCCGATACCGGACAGGTACTGGAAAATAAAAAACCGCATTGTTTTTGGAAATGCGGCGGAGGGGGGGGGAATGGGTTTTAGATGCTGCGGCGCATCATCAGAGCAGCTAAACCCGAAAGGCTCGGAGAAGCCGTAGCCGGGGACGGATTAAAAATCCGCATAATTCTTTTTTAGTTATGTGGTTATTTTATAAGATTTTTATTATCAAATTATTATTGCTGATATTTTTTCGGCGGGCAGAAAATTTCAGGAGGAAAAGAAAAATGGAAGACCTTTCCCGAATTTACTATATACCCTTTAACGAGAGACGGGAATAGCTACCCGTCCATTTGGTGCAGGGGATTCCGCCCATAAGCAGGAACGGGGCAGAGAGGTAAATAGAAAACTATTTCAGCCTTAACCCGAAAACCCCGGATTTGCGCCCGCTGAGTTCCAGAGTGCGCAGGCGTTCCGGGGGCAGGCTGTCGCGGGAAAATTCCGCGTAATGCATGCGGTCCCGGAAGTAATGGACGGCGCTTTGGGAGAGGGCAAAGATGAATTCCATTCCCATTTCCTCCGCTTTTCTTTTGGCAAATTCACATAGTGCGCGGCCATAGCCGCGGCCTTCATGGCGGTGCTTGATGTACAGGCAGCCCAGTTCTGCGCTATGGTGCTCCGGGTAGGGATAAACGGCAACGCAGCCCACGATGCTGTCGTCCAGGGTCAGCACGTAGTAACTGTCTATTCTGGCGGCAATGTCTTCATAGTTCCGGTTGACCAATTTGGAGTCCACTACGGAACGGGCGATCATGGAGAGGAGTTCCGGAATGTCTTCTTCCTTCAGCGGGCGTATTTCCCGGTAGGAGTCCGTGTGGACCATGGTTCCTACGCCTTCTTCAGAGAAGAGTTCCTCCACCAGCACGCCGCGCATTTTTCCGTCCAGCAGATGCACGCGGGGGATTCCCGCCCGGCAGGCTTCCGCTGCCTGGTCAAGCAGTTCGCGGTGGGTTACGTTTCCTGCCAGCTCCGCTACTTCCGATTCCAGAATGGCGGCAATGGGGCGTCCGTCCAGGGACGGAACCTTGTGGTCATTGAGCAGGGCGATGTATTTGGAGGCCCCCAGACTGAAGGCCATATGGACGGATTCCGGGTCAAAGGAGCCGGAACGGCCGGAAGCCACCACGGGAATTTGGTGACGCCCCAGAATTTCCCGGACTCTTTCCCGGACAAGCTGGCCGCCCTTCAATGGCGCTTCCACCAGGGCGGAGCGCATTTCACAGACGCGCGTGTGTTCGTACAGCGCGGAGGCGTCCGCCCCTTCCACAATCAGAACGGGCCTGACGCCTATTTCCTGCAGTACGTCCAGGTCCAGCAGGGCATCCACCAATTCCCCGGAATCCACCAGGGGGCGTTCCACGTGCACGGCAAAGATTTTATCCCTGAAGTACGGAACATACTCCAGCACGGAACGGACATTGGCGGATTTGTTGGGAGGGAGCGTAGCCAAGGCGGACCGGAAGTTTGGGGCCGGGGAAAACGGACATTCCCGTTTCCCCCGGCCTTGTAAGTGATGCGCGGTTTTTTTAGAATGTGCGGGTATCCGCGGAATCCCGGTTGTCCATGGTTTCCGCAAAGTCCTGGGAGTCCAGAGTGACGGCAATTTCTTCCCCTTCTCCGGGGACCGGCGTTTCTGCTGGCGCCTGGGGGGCTTCTTCCTTGCGGAGCACGACGCTGACCTTGCGCTTGGGCATGACCAGTTTGGGTTCCGCCACGGCTGGTTTGTAACCTTCCCCAATGGTGGTGGCGTCGGAAATGACGGCCGGGGCCTGTTCCGGTTCCGCCTGCCGAGCGGATTGTTGTTCACGTGCCCGGGAGACTTGTTCCCTCAGGGCGGAGAGCAGGTCCGAAGGCATGCCGTCAAAGCCGATTTCCGGCAGGCTGGTTCCGCCTTCCTGGTTTTCGTCGGAAGATTCAAACTGGGGCAGGCTGGCCAGGAAGTCCTCAAAGGCGTCCAGGTTGGTGGTGCTCTTGAAGAGGTTGCTGATGGCTTCGCTCTTGATGCTTTCCATCAGGGTGATGAAGAGATCGTAAGCTTCCGATTTGTATTCCACCAGGGGGTCTTTCTGCCCCTGGGCGCGGAGGCGCACTCCTTCCCGCAGGGAGTCCATGTTGTACAGGTGTTCCTGCCACATTTTGTCAATGGCCCCCAGGATGATCTGGCGTTCCATGTGGTCCAGGTATTCCGGGCGTTCGCGGGAAGCCTTGTCTTCATAAGTGGCCTTGACCTTGTCAATGAGGAAGGCAATGGTGTCGTCTATGGGCTGTTCTTCCAGCTTGGCGGCCTCCGCCGTGAGCCCCAGCGGGAAGGAGGCGTTCATCCAGGCGAGCAATTCGTCCGGGTGGGTGACGCCTTCCGCATCCGGGTCCAGGAATTCATGGGCGCGCGTGGCGATTACTTCTTCCAGAATATCGTAAATCATTTCGCGCGGGTTTTCCGTGGAAAGCACTTCATTCCGGTATCCGTAAACGATTTCGCGCTGCTTGTTCATTACGTCGTCATAGTCCAGCACGTGCTTGCGCCACATGTAGTTGCGCTGTTCCACCCGTTTCTGGGCGGATTCCACGGATTTGTTCAGGAAACTGTGTTCCAGCGCTTCACCGTCGGCTACGCCCAGGCGTTCCATCATCTTGGTCATGCGTTCCGCCGCGCCGAAGTTGCGCATCAGGTCGTCTTCAAAGGAGATGAAGAACTGTGAGGCGCCGGGGTCCCCCTGGCGGGAGCAGCGGCCGCGCAGCTGACGGTCAATGCGGCGGGATTCATGGCGTTCCGTACCCAGGACGAAGAGGCCGCCGAGGTCGGCTACGCCTTCGCCCAGCTTGATGTCCGTGCCGCGGCCCGCCATGTTGGTGGAGACGGTGACGGCTCCGCGCTTGCCGGCCTGCGCCACGATTTCCGCTTCGCGCTGGTGGTTTTTTGCGTTCAGAACTTCATGGGGGATTTTGGCCCTCTTGAGCATGCGGGAGAGCGTTTCGGAGGCGTCCACGCTGGCCGTGCCGATCAGGATGGGCTGGCCTTTGTCGTGAAGTTCCTGGATTTTGTTGACCACCGCATTGAATTTTTCACGGCGGGATTTGAAGATGAGGTCATTCTGATCCTTGCGGATGCAGGGGCGGTTGGTCGGGATGGGAAGAACGTCCAGCTTGTAAATATCATGGAATTCCGCGGCTTCCGTTTCCGCCGTGCCGGTCATGCCCGCCAGTTTTTTGTACAGGCGGAAGTAGTTCTGGATGGTGATGGTTGCGTACGTCTGGTTTTCCCGCTCCACTTCCACGCCTTCCTTGGCTTCCACCGCCTGGTGCAGACCGTCGCTCCAGCGGCGTCCCGGCATTTCACGGCCCGTATTCTGGTCGATGATGATGACCTTGCCTTCCTTGACGACGTATTCCACGTCTTTTTCGTAAATGCAGTAGGCCTTCAGCAGCTGGGAGGTGGTGTGCAGGCGCGCTCCCGTTTCGTCAAGCTGTTTGGTCAGTTCATTTTTGCGGCGCAGTTTGTCTTTTTCCGTCAGGCGCGGATCTTCGTCCATTTCCGCAAAGGCGGTTCCCAGATCCGGCAGCACGAAATCTTCCGGATGGCCGGGGGAGATGACTTCCCGGCCTTTTTCCATCAGGTCGGCGTCGTGGGTTTTTTCATCCACGGTGAAGAACATTTCCTCCTTCAGCTTGTAGAGTTCCTTCTTGCGGGTATCCTGGTAAAGGGTCAGTTCATATTTTTCCACGATGCGGCGCAGCTCGGGATCCTGCATGGCGCGCAGGAAGGCGCGGTGGCGGGGCTGGCCCATTTTTACTTTGAACAGGCAGCGGCCCACTTCTTCCGTGCGGCCTTCTTCCTGGGCTTTCAGGGCCTGGGCCATCAGTTCGTTGCAAAGGTCCGTCTGGGCCTTCACCACGCGTTCAATGGCGGGGCGCAGGGTATCGTACTGCTGTTCCCGGGTGACGACCGCAGGGCCGGAAATGATGAGGGGGGTGCGGGCTTCGTCAATAAGGATGGAGTCCACTTCGTCCACAATGGAGAAGTAGTGCCCGCGCTGCACCTGTTCGGACTTGGAGGTTGCCATGCCGTTGTCGCGCAGGTAGTCGAAGCCGAATTCGGCGTTGGTGCCGTAAGTGATGTCGCAGGCGTATTGCTCCCGGCGGAGTTGGGAGGGCATCATGCTCTGGATGCAGCCGACAGTCAGCCCCAGGAACTGGAAGAGCATGCCCATCCATTCCGAGTCGCGGCGCGCCAGATAATCGTTCACGGTCACCACATGCACACCCATGCCGGTCAGGGCATTCAGGTAAACGGGGAGGGTGGCTACAAGCGTTTTCCCTTCCCCCGTGGCCATTTCCGCAATGTAGCCGCGGTGCAGGGCAATGCCGCCCAGCAGCTGCACGTCAAAGTGGACCATGTCCCAAACCTGTTTTTGACCGCAGATATCGCGTTCTTCCCCGCAGAGCAGGCGGGCGCCGTGTTTGACGGCGGCGAAGGCCTCCGGCAGTATCTGGTTCAGGTAGCGTTCGCGCAGCTTGTCAAACTGGGGCGTAATGTTGTTCCAGGCGGCTTTCCCTTCTTCAATGGAGGCGGGAGTGGCTTCCACCGCGGGGAGGGAAGCGAATTCGCTTTTCAGGGATTCAAAACGGGCGTTCAGTTTGGCGGCTATTTCCTCCAGCTCTTCCCTGGGCGCGGCTTCCACAATGCGCACGGGGGGCAGATCCATGGGGAGGAAGCGATGGAGGTACCCTTGCCATTCCCTCGTTTTCTCAAGCAGGAATTCCTGTCCCTTGCCGTTCCATGATTCTTCAATGGAGACGATTTGTTCCACAATGGGGCGCAGACGGCGCACTTCACGCTGGTTTTTGGTGCCGACAATCTTGGTTAGAATCCACTTAATCATCTTTGTCTTGTTGAAAATTGACGAGGTAGAGTCGCTTTCAGCGGTCTAAGAATCGAAAAATACTAGCGGCTGCCGGAAGAAATGCAAGCACGGCCCTCCATTTGTGCTGATGATGACGTAATAGGCAGGTTGGACCTGGCCGGACTCCTCTGGAAACCCGGATTCATGACAGGCGCTTCTCTTGGAATGATTCCAAATTGATGATATTCTTTCTCCATGAGTCATTGTGAGGATGGGCGCATCCGCATCCGCGGCGCCCGTGAGCATAATTTGCAGAATGTGGATGTGGACATTCCCCTGGGGCGGCTGACGGTGGTGACGGGACCTTCCGGATCGGGGAAAACAAGTCTGGCCATGCACACGCTGTATGCGGAAGGCCAGCGGCGTTATATGGAAACCTTTTCCCCGTACGTGCGCCAGTTCATGGACCGCATGGACAAGCCGGATGTGGACGCCGTAGAGAATATTCTTCCGGCCATCGCCCTGCATCAGCGCAACTCCGTCAGGACATCCCGCTCCACGGTGGGGACCATGACGGGGCTGAATGATTACTGGAAGTTTGTTTTCGCCCGTCTGGCCGTGGGCATTGACCCGGAAACAGGGCGGGAAATCAAGCCGGAAACGCCAGGTACCATTGATGAAAAGCTGCATGCGGAATTCCCTGCCGGAACGGAAGTGATGGTTTGCTTGGAGGTGGAGCGGCCCGAATCCGTGGATCTTCCCTCGTTGAAAAGGAATCTGGTGGCACAGGGGTATTTGCGCGCTTTTGCGCATGGAGAGATCCTCCGGCTGGAGGATGAGGATTGGACGCTGGAGGAAGGAGAACCGCTGCTGGTGGTTCAGGACCGCGTGAGGCTGTCGGAAGACCAGAGGGAACGCAGGCTGGAGGCTCTGGAGACGGCCATGCGCCTGGGCGGCGGCGTGGCCCATGTGATTCCCCGTGTGGACGGCGTCTTGCTGTCCGCTTTGAAATTCCGCGGAGACTGGCATCCGCTGATGGAACCGCGGCCGGGCCTGTTTTCTTTTAATTCCCCGCTGGGGGCGTGCCCGGAATGCCGCGGCTACGGGCGAGTCATCACGATTGACTACAACCGGTGCATCAAGCCGGAACTCAGCGTTCAGGACGGGGCCATCCATATTTTTGAGGGGGACGGAAAAGTATTTTCCGAATGCAAGCAGGACCTGATGCGCGGCTGGCGCAAAAACGCCCGTAAAGTCCGTCTGGATGTGCCGTGGAAGGATTTGAAGCAATGGGAGCGGGACTGGCTGCTGTACGGCGACGGCGATGACCCGGATGAAATGTATGAACAGGGGCTGTGGTACGGCATTGCGGGATTTTTCAAATATCTGGAAAGCCGCACGCATAAGATGCACGTGCGGGTGTACCTGAGCCGTTTCCGCACATATCAGGAATGCCCCTCCTGCCACGGTTTGCGCCTGAGGCCGGAAGCCCTTCAATTCAAGGTGGGCGGCAAAAGCATGCCGGAACTTTCCAGTATGCCCATGGATGAACTGCTGGCCTGGGTGGATAGGTACGTGACGCCGCGGGCGGATGAAGACCCCGGCTTGAAACATGCCGTGGCGGAACTCAGGAGCCGCCTGGAATATCTGAATGAAGTGGGATTGGGCTACCTGACGTCCGACCGCTCCACGCGGTCCCTGTCCGGAGGGGAAATTGAACGCGTGAGCCTGACGACCTGCCTGGGCGCTTCCCTGACGGATACGCTGTTTGTGCTGGATGAACCTACCGTTGGGCTCCATCCCCGCGATACGTCCCGTTTGATTTCCGCCATGAACCGGCTTAAAAAGCGCGGGAACACCCTGGTGGTGGTGGAGCATGAGGAAGCGGTCATGCGTGCCGCGGACTGCCTGGTGGATATGGGACCCGGTTCCGGACGGGAAGGGGGAAGGCTGGTTTATTCCGGGATGCCTGCCCGGATTGGAGAAATTGAGGAATCCCTGACGGGGGCTTTTCTTTCCGGCAGGCGACGCATCGCGGTGCCCAAAAAGAGGCGAAAGCCGCGCCAGTTTCTGACCGTATCCGGAGCCACGCGCCATAACCTGCGCAAACTGGACGTGAAAGTGCCCCTGGGCGTCTTCACTTGCTTGACAGGCGTCAGCGGGTCCGGGAAAAGAAAGCCCCCTGGCCCACGATGTTCTTTACCTGAACGCGCTGGTGGAGAAAGGAGCCGTATGCGAGGAGGAACCCGCCCGCGTCAAGTCTATCAAGGGCTGGGAATATCTGGATGAGGTGGTGATGGTGGATCAGAGCCCCATCGTCCGCACCCCGCGCTCCACCCCTGCCGTGTATGCCGGAGTTTTTGAAGAAATACGCTCCCTCTTCGCGGAAACGGAGACGGCCCGCGCGCGCGGGATGAAGCCCGGTTTTTTCTCTTTCAACAGTGGGGACGGCCGGTGTCCGCGCTGCATGGGCATGGGGAGTGAGAAAGTGGAAATGCAGTTTCTTTCCGACATTTTCGTTCAGTGTCCGCTGTGCCACGGTTCCCGGTACGGGAGCGAAGTGCTGAGCGTGTACCGTGACGGCAGGAATATTGCGGACGTGCTCGGCATGACGGTAGCGGCTGCGCTGGAATGCTTCAGCGTGGAAAAAGGGGCCAAAGCTTCCCGCATCGCTTCCAAATTGGGCGTGCTTCAGCGCGTAGGGCTGGGGCACCTGACCCTGGGGCAGCCTCTGAATACCCTTTCCGGCGGGGAAAACCAGCGCCTGAAGCTGGCTAAAATCCTGCTGGACCAGATAGGTTCCGGCGCGAACAGCTCCAAGATGCTGATTTTGGACGAGCCGGGAACGGGTCTTCACTTTGCAGACATTGAAGTTCTGCTGGCCGTGTTTCGGGAACTGGTGGAGCAGGGGCATACCCTGCTGGTCATCGAACACAACCCGGAGTTCATCAAATCCGCGGACTACGTGATTGACCTGGGGCCGGAGGGCGGCGCCGGAGGCGGCCATGTGGTGGCCACGGGCACGCCGGAGGAAATCGTATCCGCCGGGAAGGGATACACGGGCAAATACCTCAGGGAGGTGCTGGAAGGCAACCCTTCCGTTTACGACCCTGCGGACGCCGCCGTCCCGGAATCCGTAGACATGGATATACCGGAAGGCGTGATGGCCCTGCGGGGAGCGCGCCACCACAACCTGAAAAACGTGGACCTGGACGTGCCGCGCGGAGAAATGACCGTGCTGACCGGGCTTTCCGGCTCCGGGAAGAGCTCCCTGGCTTTTGATATCTTTTTCGCGGAAGGGCAGCGGCGTTTCATGGACGTCATGTCCCCGTACGCCCGGCAATTCACGGAACAGCTGGAAAGTCCGGACATCGACCGCCTGACCGGATTGCCCCCCACGGTGGCTATTGAACAGAACATGTCCCGTGGGGGCACCAAATCCACCGTGGGAACCGTCACGGAAATCTGGCAATTCATGCGTCTGCTGTATGCCAAGCTGGGGCAGGCCTACTGCCCGCAGTGCGGTGTTCCGGTGGGCAAAAGGTCGGAATCGGAAGTGGTGGAGCTGGTGGCGAGGGAGCTGAAAAAACATGGCGGACTCGCGTTGCTGGCCCCCCTCGTCAGGGGACGCAAGGGGCATTACGCCGACCTGGCCCGCTGGGCGGAAGGAAAGGGATATGAGGAAATGTGGGTGGACGGCAAACTGGTTCCCCTGAGCGGATTTCAGCCGCTGGACCGCTATTCCAGCCATGACCTGGACCTGGTCGTTGCACGGCCGGAGGCCTCCTGGCCGCCGGAAAAGCTTGCCGGGGCGGTTCATGCCGCGCTGGAGATGGGGGAAGGGTTCCTGCAGGTGCTCCCGCCCGGTTCCGTCCGTCCGGAACTGATGGGCACCAGGCTGGCATGCGCCTCCTGCGGGCAATCTTTCCCGGAACTGGAACCGTACACGTTTTCCTTCAACTCTCCGCGCGGGTGGTGCCCCGTATGCCGCGGGCATGGAATCGTCGGCAGGGGGAAAGTAAAGGAAGACCAGGCGCAATCCCTGCTGGAGGCTGAACTGAAATATGACAGGGAACTGGCGCGGCAGGCGGACGATGACAAGGGAATAACAACCTGCCCTGCCTGCCGGGGCGTGCGGTTGAATGAATTTGCTCGCGCCGTGCGGCTTCAGGGAGTGACTCCCGGTGACATTGCCTCCCTGCCTGCCGTGGCCGCCGCAGAACTGGTCAAAGGGTGGCAATTTGAACGGGAGGAAGCGCTCATTGCCCGTGACGTAGTGGCGGAAATCACGCAGCGCCTCAACTTCCTCCAGCGGGTGGGGCTGGGCTACCTTTCCCTGGACCGGAGTGCCACGACGCTCTCCGGCGGGGAGACCCAGCGCATCCGTCTGGCTTCCCAGCTGGGTTCCCACCTCCGCGGTGTGCTGTACGTGCTGGATGAACCGACCATCGGCCTGCATCCGCGGGACAACGAATTGCTGCTGGGCACGCTGGATGAACTCAAACGCCGGGGCAACACCCTGCTGGTGGTGGAACATGATGAAGATACCATGAGGCGCGCGGACCATATTGTGGACATGGGGCCGGGAGCCGGCATTCATGGCGGCAGAATCATGGCCCAGGGCTCCTTTGAGGAACTGGCCGCCATGCCGGACTCCGTCACGGGCGCGGCCCTGCACCATAAGCCCAGGCATCCCTACCGCGGGAAAAGGCGCAGGATTCCGTCCCAAAAGGATGAATCCGCGTGGCTGCGCGTGGAGGGCTGCTGCCTGCACAACCTGAAGGGGGTGAACGTTGCCATTCCCAAGGGGAGGCTGACGGTGCTCACCGGCGTATCCGGAGCGGGGAAAACTTCCCTGATGACGGGAACCATCCGTCTGGCTGCGCGCCAGGCCATCGGCGACAAGCTCACGAGGGAGCAGAGAAAATTATGGAAAACCTCTTCCGGCTTTGACTCCATCCGCATGGTGTACGGCGTGGACCAGAGCCCCATCGGCAAAACGCCCCGTTCCACCCCGGCCACCTACGTGGGTTTCCTGGACGACATCCGGACCCTGTTCGCGCAGACGGCGGATGCCCGCAGGCTGGGCTTTGACCGCG
>OLPN01003132.1_pt1 | contig 11870 bp, 9 predicted proteins | sample 1672601 | NCBI WGS metagenome assembly OLPN01 (sample SAMEA3136704, study PRJEB25190) | human gut metagenome | reverse complement strand
CCGCCCCCGTGAGCCGGGCCGCGCTGGCCGGGGCCATCGCCCGGCAGCTGCTGGCCCTCTGCCCCGCCTTTGACTGTCTGGACGAGTACCGCGCCCGCTGCTTTGTGCCCGGGCACTGGGTCACCGTGTGCACCGGCACCGAGACCTACGCCGCAAAGGCCCTTGCCATCGACGAGGAAGGGCGGCTGGTGGTCCAGCGGGAGAACGGCCGCCCGCAGGCATTACGCTGCGGCGAGGTGACCACCCGCCCAGCCCGGACCGAATAAGATGCAAAAAAGCAGCCTTCCCGGATCTTCTCCGGAAAGGCTGCTTTTGCCTTTTGTTTATACTTCGTCCATTGCCTGGGCTTCCAGCACCGGGATGCCCTCGGCTTCCAGCACACGGCGCAGGATGCCGGGCAGGCCGGCCTTGGGCACCTTGTTCTCGATGCAAAGGGTGATGACCCCATTGAGGGTAGAGGCCTCCACGCACAGGGAGCCTCCGTCCGGCGGCACCCACACCCCAAAATCGGTGGTGTACTGCTCCAGCTCCGGCGTTGCCGGCATGAGGGGATTGCCCAGATAGCTGAACCAGAAATCTGCCGGGATGCCGCTGATGTACTCGCCCATCTGGAACACCCGCTGCTTGATGCGCAGGGGGGCCTTTTGCTGGTTTACCTTGTAGACCCAGCCCATCTGGTCAGCCATCCGGCGGCGTTTCCGCTCCGGGGTCAGGCTGGCCTTGACGGCGGCGTCCATCTCCTGCACGAGCTCTTCCAGCCGGACGCCCTCGTGCAGGGTCACTCCGTCCTGGAAGGAACACACGCAGTTATACCGTGCGTTGGGGGCACCCATGGCGTCCCGCGTGTCGGCGGAATAGGAATACTGGATGGTGTCCTTGCCCAGATACTCTCCCAGCGCGATGCACAGCAGGCCCATGAGGGCGCAGAAGGGCTTGACGCCGTTCTGCACGCCTTTGGCCACCAGATCCTTTTTGGCGAACCGGATTCGGATGCGGTGCATGGGCTCCTCGCAGGTGTCCACCACCTCCCGCTGCATCGTAGTCTCGTCCATGACCTGCAGCGGGTACTGCTCCACCAGCTTTGCGATGTCGTAGGCCGGGCTGCAGGGGATGGGCGGGTTTGCAAAGGCGGTACCGTAGCGCAGGTTACAGTACAGCTCCAGGATGCGGGTGAGGAAGGGCGATACCCCGTGGCCGTCCGCGATGAAGTGGAACCAGTCAAAGTACACGGTATTCTGTGCGCAGTGCACGGCAAAGAAGTAGCCGTTCGTCTGCTCCGGCATCTCCCGCATCACGCTGTCCGGGTAGACAAGGCAGGGCTCCGAGTTCGGTTCCAGAAAGGCTTTGCGCTTTTCCCACACCAGCCGCACCCGGTAATAGGGGGCAGCTTCCAGCGCGGTATCCAGCGCTTGTCGCAGCAGGGCCGGATCCACCGGGTCCTTCAGGGTGAACTGATACCGGGGGCACACTTTTTCCCGGCGGAAATAGTACATGATGCCCTGAAAGACATACTCCGCCGAACGCTGTGCTGCTTCCATTGGCTCACCCGGCATTGGCTACCAGATAATCGGCCAGGTCATTGATGGTGACAAAGTTGCGCAGCTCCTTTTCCGGGATGCGCAGGCCGAAAGTCTCTTCCAGGTCAGCCACGATGGTCAGGATCTCCATCGAGGACAGATCCAGGTCGTCCATCAGGACGCTGTTCTCGTTGACATCCTCCGGCGCGATCTCTGCCACATCCTCCAGGATGGCCAGGATCTGGGACATGATTTCTGCTCGTTCCATAAGAAATGTTCTTCCTTTCCGTGACGGATTTTGGGTGTGCCGATCAGGATCAGCACGGTTCTGCCCTCAGTATAGCACAACCCCTATGGGTTTGCCCAGTTTTTTTGCAGAGTATGCGGCACAAACCGCAAAATCAGGGCTGCAGACCTCAGCGCATCAGCTTGCCCATGGCGTTGCGGGGCAAGGGCTGGGCGGAGAATTCCACTGCGCTCATGCGCTTGTACAGGGGCAGGGTGCGGTTGGTCTCGGTGATAAAGTCCCGTACCGTCTGCTGGTCGGCTTCCTTGCAGCAGACCACAGCGCAAATCTTCTTGCCCTTTTCCTTCACCAGGCACTCCTTTACTGCCGGGCACTTTGCCAGCAGGCCCTCCAGCTCCTCGGGGCTCACGTTCTCGCCGCTGCCCAGAATGATCACGTTCTTTTTGCGTCCGGTGAGGAAGTAGTAGCCGTCCTCGTCCACCCGGGCCAGGTCTCCGGTGTGGAACCAGCCCTCGGCGTCCACCACCTGGGCGGTGCCCTCCGGATCCTTATAGTAGCCCAGCATCACATCGCCGCCCCGCATGCACAGCTCGCCGTTTTCCAGCTTGATCTCGCAGTGGCCGTCGTCCTTGCCGATGGAGCCGATGTGCTTGGCATCCTCCGCAAAGTTGATGAGGCCGCCGCCGGTGGTCTCGGTGCTGCCGTAGAGCTGGGAGATCACCATGCCGTGGTCGTGGAGGTCCATCAGGGTCTGGGGGTCAAACATCGCAGACATACAGTTCAGAGCCCACAGATCCCCCAGCTTGTCCTGCTTGCCGGTCATCAGGTCGTGGTGGATGGACTGCACCAGCACCGGCACGGCGGCCATGGCCTGGCTGGGCATCCGCTTCAGGTCCTTATAGAAGGACCGCAGGCTGCCCAGGTTCTGGGCCCAGCCCATCCAGGCCCAGGTGAACAGGCAGCCAAAGGCCCCCAGGTGGAACATGGGCAGCAGGGTCATGTGGCTGACCAGCAGGTCCGGGTCATTTTTCAGCTGGCAGAATCGCTGCCCCACCCGTACATGGTGGGGCATCACCGCAAAGAAGTTCCGCTCGCAGAGCATGACGCCCTTGCTGCGGCCCGTGGTGCCGGAGGTGAACATCAGCACCATCAGCTCCTCGGGCTGGATGCGGTTCACAAGCTCTGCAGGCTCGTAAGCCTTGTAGGCATCCATGGGGCGCAGCAGGCTGCCGTAAGCCGCCTGCATCTCCTCGTTGCAGCCGTAGTCATCGCCGTCGGTCAGGATGGCGGAAGGCTCCACCAGCTCCAGCTCCCGGTGCAGCTCATCCCAGCTCTTGCGCTGGTTCATGGGCACGATGACGCCGCCCGCCATCATGACACCGTAGCAGTTCACGGCGTAGTGGTAGCTGTTGTTGCTCCACACGCACACCCGCTTGCCCTGAATGTCCGGGATGGTGCTCAGGTAGTAGTTCACCGCGCGGCGGATGTCCTGCGCATACTCCCCGAAGTGCTTTTCCACCACCACATCCTGGTCGGCGTCGTACCAGCGGAAGGCCACCCGGTCCGCAAATCGCTGCTCCATGTTCAGCGTCAGCAGCTCATACAGATTTTTCGGTTTATGTAGTTCCATTATCGTTTCCCTCTCTATTCTTCAAAAATGCCAGTCTCACGGCCATAATGCCTTGTGGGAACTTTCCCACCATGAGACCGGCTTTTTCCGCTAAGATTCAGGACCGCAGCAGCTTTCCGGCAGCGTTGCGGGGCAGGGGCTGGGCCGAGAACTCCACCATCATGTGCTTGTACAGGGGCAGGGTGCGGTTCACCTTGGTAACAAAGTCCCGCACAGCGTCCTGCTGGTCCGGGTCGCAGCAGACCACGGCGCAGATGCGCTGGTTCCGCTCGCAGACCCTGCACTCCCGGATGGCAGCGCAGGGAGCCAGCAGCTTTTCCAGCTCCTCGGGGCTCACGTTCTCGCCGCTGCCCAGGATGATCACGTTCTTTTTGCGGCCGGTCAGGTACATATAGCCGTCCGGCTCCACCCGGGCAATGTCGCCGGTGTGGAACCAGCCCTCGGCGTCCAGCACCTCGGCGGTGGCCTCCGGGTCCTTGTAGTAGCCCAGCATCACCGGGTCGCCACGCATGCACAGTTCCCCGTCCTCCAGCTTGTACTGGCAGCTGTCGTCCACATGGCCCACGCTGGTCAGATACTTTTCCTCCTGGGAGGAGTTCCAGGCACCGTCCCCGCAGGTCTCGGTAAGGCCGTACATCTGGGCGATGAAGAAGCCCCGGTCCATCAGGTCCTGGAGCACGGCAGGGTCGAACATCGCTGCGCCGCAGGTCAGCATACGCAGGCCGTTCAGACGCTCCCGTTTGCCCTTCATCACATCATGATAAATGCTCTTCAGCAGCACTGGCACCACCGCCATCACGTCGCTCCGCATGGCCCCCAGGTCCCGGTAGAAATATTTCAGGTCGTTGCACAGGTTCACGCAGTGGCCGGTGATGCTCCAGGACACCAGGCTGGTCATGGCCGAAATGTGGAACATGGGCAGGCAGGACAGAGAGCTGAACGCGTCGGTGTTCCAGCCGGTCTGGCTCCGCACGTCCTCAAAGGGGGTCAGGAAGGCAGGCATGGCGGTGAACAGGTTCTTCTGGGACAGCATAACGCCCTTGCTGCGGCCGGTGGTGCCGGAGGTGAACATGATAAAGGCCAGTGCGCTGAGGTCCGGCACCTCGGTGATGTCCATGGCAGGCTCAAAGGCAGTAAAGGCGTCCATAGGCACCAGACGGTCCCCGTACGCCTGGCCCAGGGCCGGCTCCCGGCTCATGTACTCGCCGTCATGGAGCACGCACATCGGCTCCACCAGATCCAGCTCGTAGCGGATCTCGTCCCAGTTCTTGCCGGTGTTCAGGGGCACTGCCACAGCCCCGGCCAGCACTGCGCCGTACATACACATCACATAGTGGTAGCTGTTGCGGGCCAGGATGGCCACTCGCTGCCCCAAGGGGTTCGGGGTGCGGCTGCGTAAAAATGCCACGAACCGCCGCAGGTCTGCAGCGTACTGCCGGAAGGGCACCTCCACCACGCCGCCCTTGGCCTCATCATAATAGCGGATACCAATCCGGTCTGCGTAGATCGTTTCCAGATTGTTCAGAGACTGATACAGCGAATGAACCATGTTAGCCTCCACGTCACTGTTTTTTACATTCCTGCAGCCGGGCCCACCCGGGGCCGGGCCGCTTTTTCGATTGTGTTCAGTATACAATACCGCCATTGGCAATGCAATACCTTTGCAAGATTTAATTTCCATTTTTGGCAATTAAATCTTGCACATCTTGTTTTTTCCATCCGGCAGCCTGTGCCGTCTGCCCAGAAATTCGGCCCTTCTGCCGGGCTTTTTTATCGGTAAAGACAACAATTGCCACCCGGCGGTGGGCAATTCAAAATTGACAGTGTGCACAAAAAGCATTATACTAGCCTTATATCCTTATAAATGGATCATTTTTTACTGTATGCGCCTGTTGGTCACATGTTTCCGGACGGCGCAAGGAAGGACCCTTTTCATGGAAGGCACCAGACCCAGCACCGTCAACTCCATCGGCATGTTCGACATGCTCAAGGGCGTGGGCATGATCACCATCGTGCTGGCCCACACCGCCGAACTCTACCCCATGCAGATCTCCGGCGGGCTGTCGCTCACGGCGTTTTTCCCGTTCATCTATCGTGAGGCCCTGATGGCGGCCTTTTTCATTGCCAGCGGCTACGGTTTCCGCAAGCGCTCCATCGGCAAGTGCATCCAGCAGCAGCTCAGAGCGCTGCTCAAGCCCTACTGCATCACGGCGGCGTGCACTTCGCTCTTGCATCTGCTGTGCCACTACATGGCGTTCCATTACTTCCCCAGCAGCGTCACCGAGACCCTCAAGGTGGCCGGCGGCTTTCTGCTGGGGCTGCCCCACACCACTACTTATGCCGGGCAGCAGTTCTTTTCCACCGGCCCCATGTGGTATCTGCTCTCGCTGCTGATCGGCTGGGTGCTGCTGGACGCCATCCTGAATATCTTCCCGGAGAAATACACACACTGGGCTGTGCTCGGCATCATGCTGCTGGGCTGGGGCACCACACTGGTGTGGGAGCTGCCCTTCAGCCTTTCGCAGGGGGCCGTGATCGTGCCCTACCTTTACATCGGCTATCTGGCCAAGAAGAACCGCTGGCTGGACAAGCCCCTGCCCCGCCGCACCCTGTACATCCTGCTGGGCGGCACAGCTCTGACCGCTGTGGGAGCCCTGCTTGCCCAGAGCACCGACTGCATTTCCATGGGCGAGTGGACCCTGGGCCCGCTGAGCATCCTGCTGGATGCCGCCACCGGCTTTTTGTTCATCCGCCTGTTCATGCGGCTCAACCGTTTTACCGGCCCCATCGCACAGGGCCTGCAGGCCATCGGCCGCAACTCGCTGAACATCTTCTGCATCCACACGGTGGAGCTTATCGCCATTCCGTGGTATCTGTTCGCGGCTCACTTTACAGACCACCCGCTGCGGGGTATGCTGCTGCAGAACGTGATCGCGTTTACCTCCATCGGGCTGGTGTGCGCCCTGCTGAACCTGCGGCGCAGCTGGATCGTCAAAGCCTCAGCCGCACGGCGGCAGGCCCAGCGGCGTACCCCCGCGCTTTCGCAGCATTGATTTCCCCGGCTGCTGCGGTGCAGCCGTATCCTATAAAACAAGAGGAGAATCCGGTTATGAACAACGATGCCCCCCAGACCCTGGACGCGGCAGGCAGCCGCGTGGCCGAACTGGAACAGCAGCTCCGGCTGTCGGACGAAGGCGTTTCCCGCCTGGCACAGCGGTGCCTGGAGCTGGAGCAGCAGGTGCTGAAATATGAGGCCGTGCTGGCCTCGCAGGGTGCCGACACCGAGCAGGGTGCTCTGCTTCTGCCCCAGCTGTTCTACGACTCCGGCTCCGGTTTTTCGCCCCATGAGTGCCTGACCGTTGCCCCTGACTCCTACGACGAGCTGACCCACGAAGTGTCGGCTGTGTTCGAGTTGCCCGTGGAGGCCAGGGCCCTGCGGCTGGACCCCGGTGAATTTGCCTGCTGCATCACTGATTTTTCCCTCTCAGACGAGCGGCTCAGCTACCACATCCTCAACGGCAACGCCCTGCAGGAGGGCACCATGCTGTTTATGAACATCGACCCCAACCTGACAGTGGAAAGTGCCGTAGGCTTCCCCGCCGGGCTGCGGTTTGCGGTGAAATATCGCTACTATCCCCTGGGCCGCTACCTGCATGAGCAGCCCGGCAAGGCCCTGCTGCGGGCGCTGACCGTGCTCAAGGAAGAGACCGAGGCCGTGTCCCGTCAGGGCACCGAACAGCTGCTGGAGGCAAACGCTGAGATCCAGCAGCTGCGCAAGCTGCTGGCAGAACAGCAGCAGCATCTGACCGACCTGCAGAACAGCCGGGCCGCCTACGAAGCCTCGCTGGAAAACGTGCTGGCCAGCAGCAGCTGGAAGCTCACGGCTCCGCTGCGCAAGCTGCTGGGCCTGTTCCACCGGCATTGAAGGGGGTTCGTACATGTACAGCAGTTACAGCCCCCTGCAGCGCCGCCAGCTGCGGGAACAGACCTATACCGACACCCAGAGCACCTATCTGCTGGTGTACGCCCCGGGCCGCCGCAATGCCCTGACCCTCTCGCTGGCCGAGCAGCTGCACCGCAAGTTCCGGCTGGTGGACCGGCTGGAAGGTGAACTGACCCCCTCCGTGAACGGTGTGCTGCTGGTGAGCGAGGATGTGGAGTGCACCTCCACCGCCCTCACCTATTTTGCAGCCGCCTTGCAGCAGGGGGCCGACCTTGTGGTGTGCGATGCCGTGTTCGGCTACGACGGCGGCAGTGCCCTGTACCAGACCGACCAGCACCTGCCCGGCCAGCGCTGTGCCCTGCTCTCCCGCGCCCTGCTGGACCGCTGCCGCGCGGCGGCCCGCGGCAAAGACGATGTGCTGGAACTGCTGCGGCTGGCAAACCAGTTGGCGCAGAACTGCCGCTGCGTCCCGCAGGCACTGCTGCACTTCCGCCGGGAGCTGTGCGCCGAGGACGTATTCTCGGCCACCGGCAAACGCGCCGTGGTGCTGAGCCATGAACTCACCATGACCGGTGCGCCCATCGTGCTGGTGAGCGCCATCCCGGTGCTGCGCAGTCTTGGCTATGAAGTGGTGGTACTGGGCCCCTCGGACGAGGGCTCTCTGCCGCTCTTTCTGGAGGCCGGAGCTGCCGTGGTCACCCGCCGCGACTGCGTGACCTCTTCCACCCTGTGGGAGCTGGCTTCCAGCGCAGACTTTGTGCTGGCCAACACGGTGGTGGAAGCCCCTGCCGTGAGCACCCTGAACGGCGGCTTCGTACCGGTGTTGTGGTGGCTGCACGACGCCTTTGCGGGCTATCCCTTCATCACCCACAAGATTCCCAAGGAGCTGGCCGACAACGTGCACATTGCCGCTGTGGGCTCCCACGCCACCGCCGCCATGCACTCGGTGCGGCCCAAATTCAAGGTGGAGCAGCTGATCTACGGCCTGCCCGACTACGCCCGCGAGAGCTTCCCTCGCTACGACCTGAGCTATGCCGGCGGGCGGCCCCTGTTTGTCACGGTGGGCTCCATGGAGATGCGCAAGGGGCAGGACATCTACTGCGAAGCCATCCGCCTGCTGCCGCCGGAGGTGCGGGAAAAGGCCTCCTTCCTCTTTGTGGGCAAGGCTTCCGACCGGGACGTCTCCGCCCATGTGCACGCCCTGACCGAGCAGTTTCCTCATAATGTGTTCTACCGCAAGCGGCTGGAACGCCCGGAGATCAAGTCGCTGATGGAGCAGTGCACCTGCATTGTGTGCGCTTCCCGCGATGACCCTATGCCCACCTTTGTGACCGAGGGCCTGATCTTCGGCAAGCCTTCCATCGTGTCGGAGCACACCGGCACCGCCGGGCTCATCACGGAAGGGGTGGACGGCTTTGTGTACCGCAACGACGACCCCGCCCAGCTTTCCAAAGTGCTGGCCCATGCCATCGAGCACCCCGACCAGCTGGCCGCTATGAAGGCCGACTGCCGCAAGCTCTACGAGCGCTACTACACCAACGAAGCCTATGTCTCCACCCTGGTCCGTCTGATCCGGGAGCTGACCGAGTCCCGCTAAGCCTTTTGTTTTATTCTTGTTAAATCAACGCCCCGGAAAATCCGTGTGATCTTCCGGGGCGTTTTTGCACGCAGTGTGTCAAAACAATCTGCAATATTTGTCAGTTTCTTTCCGTTCCGGACATCTTTTTTATCATCCGGGCCGGATTGCACAAGAAAATTCGGCTTCCGTTCACAAAGACGGCCGGCGGCTGTGCTATACTTTTAATAAAGTCTCATCCTGTCTGAAAGGAGTCCCTGCCCTCATGAACCAATCTGCCGCCTCTCAGCCTTCCCGCAAAAAGGCCGTGTTTTCCCTGCTGACCCTGCTGGCGCTCACCTGCGTGATCGTGCTCATCTTCCGGGATCACTGGGCCGAGATCACAGCCGCCCTTGCCCAGCTGAACCTGTGGCAGGTTCTGGTGGTACTGGCGCTGGGCATCAGCTACCCGCTGCTGGAGGGCTGTGTCTCCTATGTCATCGTGCGGGGGCGGCTGCCCGGCTTCACCCTGCGGCAGGGCATCGACAACGCCTGGTGCGGCACCTTTGGCAACGTGGTCACCCTGGGCGCGGGTGCCGTGCCGGTGCAGACCTGGTATCTGCATCAGGCCGGGCTGGACATTGGCCCCGGCGTGGGCCTGATGACCCTGCAATATGTGTTCCACAAGACCACGGTGCTGCTGTACGCCACCGTGATGCTGCTGCTCCAGCACAAATGGCTGGCCGCCAACACCACCGGCGTGCTGAAATATCTGCCCATGGCATATGCTGTGGTAGCGCTGGTGATCGTGGCGCTGGTGCTGGTGTGCGTGTCGCCGCTGGTGCAGAATCTGGCCCGCTGGGCGCTGGGCTTTTTGCCCAAGACCGAAAAATGGCAGCAGCGCCGGGCCGACTGGCTGGAGCAGCTGGATGTCCTGGGCACCGAGAGCCGCCTGCTGCTGGCCGACAAGGCCCGCTGTGTGCAGATCTTTGCCCTGCAGGCGCTCAAGCTGTTTTTGCTGTTCTGCCTGCCGTGGCTGTGCATCCGGTTCATGCAGCTGTCCCCGCTGAGTTTTGCGCGGGTGCAGCTGCTCACCAGCCTGATGTTGTTCGTCTCCAACGCCCTGCCCAACGTGGCAGGCATGGGCTCCATCGAGACCGCCTTTCTGCTGCTGTACAGCAGCTTTTTGCCTTCCGGTGAGGTGATGAGCGTGCTCATGCTCTACCGCATCGCCAGCTATTATTTCGTGTTTGCCGCCAGCGCCGTGGGCTTCTTCCTCGCCCAGCGGCGTCTGACCCGGACACCGCCAAAGGAGGATTGACCTGCCATGAAAGATAAGAGCATCCTGTACCGGTTCGGCCTTGTGGTGCTGGTGGTGCTGCTTCTGGTGCTCATCCTGCCTTCCAGCAAGATCGACCTTGCATCAAAGATCAGCGCCAGCACACAGGCCAGTGTCCGGGTGGAGCACATTCAGAACTTTGCCAGCTCCAACGAAATGGAGTTCGAGGTTTATTCCAGTTCGGACGAGATCTATCAGAACATTTCGGAAGTGCTTTCCGGAGTGCGCTGTGTCAGACGGCTCAGCCAGAACTATTCCTCCTACTCCCACGAATTTCCGGTGGATTCCATCACCGTGAGCTATTACGATGATGCCGAGCAGCATCAGCTGCTGTTCACGGTTTATTCCGACGGGGTGTGCATCGTGAACAGCGCCTTTGTCAATGTCAAATATTCCGGCGGCGGGGCCGCAGAGCTGTATCAGGCGCTTGCGGAGATCGTGGAATAAATCGTTCCTTTTCTATAGAAAACAAAAATCGGGGCGTGCAGGTGGTCAAGCTGCACGTCCCGTTTTTGTTTTCTTTGCACGCGATGCGGTACCAATCACACCGAATGCCGCGCCGGAGGCCGCAGAGCAAACCATGCTGCAGCTTCCTTTTGAAAAAGAGAATGGAATGGAGGAATTGGCGTTTGCGCAGCAATGAAAGCCCCAGTGAGGCTTTTAAGCCACAAGGTGGTCTTGCGCAAGCAAGATGGAGTGGCCTCGCCACGACAAACCTGACGTCCGATATAGCTTAACCGCTATAGCAGACTTGCGTTTTGCGCAGAAGCATTGCAGGTACCTCTGCTGTTCTGGTGCAACGCGTTTCAAGCGGTTAGGTTTATCTAACCTCGTTGCGAGAACAGAATACCATACGCAGTTAGTCTTGTCAACCCTTATTTGAAAATTTTCCGGAACTTTTTTGCAGTAAAGTTTTTTCTGCCCGATTCGTGCACCCTGTACAGACACAGCTGGCTAAGGCTGTGCAAAATCCATCAGTTTCCTCTTGCTTTTGACCGATATCTTTGTTATTATAGTTCATGCAGCACTGCAACTCCACATCTCGCCGCTGCTTTTTGGCAGCAGGGCGGTTCTCAAGGGTGCAGTGTGTCCAAGGAGGCGCTTTGACAAATTTTTGTTCAGAGCTGCTCCGATCAGTCCGCCCCCAGAAAGCCGCCAACAAGGAGCGGCTTTTCAAAGGCTCAATAGTTAGGCTATGCTAACCAACGCATGGAATGGAGCAAGGAGGTTCCAATGATCAATTTTGAACAGTGGGAAGGCTTTGAGGGCCGCATCTGGAAAGAGGAAGTCAATGTGCGCGACTTCATCCAGAAGAATTACACTCCCTACGACGGCGACGAGAGCTTTCTGGCCGGCCCCACCGAGGCGACCGACAAGCTGTGGGGTGCCCTGCAGAAGCTGCAGAAGGCCGAGCGCGCCAAGGGCGGCGTGCTGGACATGGAGACGAAGGTCGTCAGCGGCCTGACCGCTTACGGCCCCGGCTACATTGACGAAAACCTGAAGGATCTGGAGCAAATCGTGGGCCTGCAGACCGACAAGCCCCTCAAGCGTGCTTTCATGCCCTACGGCGGCATCAAGATGGCCGAGCAGGCCTGCACCACCTACGGCTACCAGCCCAGCGAGGAGCTGCACAAGATCT
>OLPN01003131.1_pt1 | contig 11871 bp, 10 predicted proteins | sample 1672601 | NCBI WGS metagenome assembly OLPN01 (sample SAMEA3136704, study PRJEB25190) | human gut metagenome | reverse complement strand
AACCGCGTTCCCAAAATCCTGGCGGACGGCCTCTCCCCGGCCAGCTGCCCGGAACAGCCGGAGCTGGAATGGTGCCCGCCCGGCCATGGGGACCTGTATCCGGCCCTGCTGGGGTCCGGCTGGCTGGACCGCCTGCTGGAGGATGGCGTTAAATACGCTTTTGTCTCCAATTCCGACAATCTGGGCGCCCAGCTTGACATGAACTTCCTCCGCTGGTTTGCGGAAAGCGGCGCCCCCTTCGTCATGGAAGTCACCCGCCGCACGGAGGCGGACAGGAAAGGCGGCCACCTGGCTGTCAGGAAATCGGACGGCCAGTTGATTCTGCGGGAAGTGGCCCAGTGCCCGGATGAGGACATTCCTGAATTCCAGAACATTTCCAGGCACCGCTATTTCAACACCAATACGCTCTGGATACGCCTGGACGCCCTCAAGGAAATTCTGGACGCCAACGGCGGCGTACTCCCGCTGCCCATGATCCGTAATAAAAAGACGCTCAACCCCCGCGATCCGGAATCCGCCCCGGTGTACCAGCTGGAAACGGCCATGGGCGCGGGCATCGAATGCTTCCCCGGCGCCAGGGCCGTCAACGTCCCGCGTTCCCGTTTCTTCCCCGTCAAAACCACTTCCGACCTGTTCCTGCTCCGTTCGGACGCCATCGCCGTGGATGAACACGGCAACGTGGCCCTGGCGCCGGAACGGCAGGGCAACACCCCGGTGGTGGACCTGGATTCCAAACTGTACAAGCTGGTGGATTCCCTGGACGGGCTGGGCCTGCCCTCCCTGATAGGCATGGACAAGCTGACCCTGCGCGGCCGCTTCCACTTCCAGGACGGAGCCGTTCTCCGGGGCACCTTGCTGATGGAAAACGACTCCGACGAAACGAAGGAAATCCTCCCGGGCGTCTATGCCGGAGCCTGAACGCCATCTTCCCGCTTCCGCGCCCCGTCCGGTTCAGGCCGGTCTGGGCGTGGAGGACATCCGGCACATTCCCGTCCGGAAACGGGAGTTGCGCTTCACCCGGAACCGGTCAGGCGCCATCCTGACGGCGGCGGGGTTCCTTCTGGCAGCCACCGCCGCTTTCCTCCAGCTCACGGGATATGATACAATTACCCCGTATTTGCCCGCCCCCCTGTGGGCCATGCAGGCCGCGGCGCTTGTTCCCGCCGCCCTCTGCCTGGCTGCGGGGAGCCGCTGCCTGAAACACGCGGCCGTCATCGTCACCCCGGTAGGAGTGGAAATCCTGCCGTTCCTGAGAACGCAGCGCACCATGCAATGGTTCTTCTGGCAGCAGATTCGCTCCGCGGACCGGGAAGGCGGACGGCTGAACCTCCGCCTGGCTGACGGCTCAACCGTTGCCGTCAGCCTTCGCCCCATGACGGCCGCCAGCCGGGACATGCTGGCCCATGCTGTCCGGCAGCGCGTTAACACCCTGCAATCCTCCGGCTATGGTCAGGCCTGAAAAACTGGCAGCTCTCCGGGAACGGATGGAGGCCCTGGGCATCCGTGAACAGGATCTGGAGGAAAGCTTTGTGGGCGTGTGCCAGAAAGTAAATAAAACCAACAACTGCGTTTACCTCAGGCACACGCCCACGGGCATCGCCGTCAAATGCCATGCGGACAGATCCAGGGAACTCAACCGCTTTCTGGCGCGCAGGGAACTGTGCGATGCTGTGGAACAAATGCAAACGGGCCGATGCGCCGCAAGAGCCCGCGTCATCCAGCGCATGAGAAAGCAGAAAGACAAGAGGAGGCGGAGGCGTTCCGCCCCTGCCCCCTCTCCACCGGACAGCGAATAACGGAACGGAAATCCGGAATCTCCGCTAGGAACGCGGAAAAACCTCACGGTATTTCTCCTTCAACATGGCGAATACATTGTGGGGAACATAGCGGCTCACCTGGCCCTCCCAGCCTTCCGGCCCAATCAACCCTTTCACCATGCTGGAGGACAACTCCGCCGTATCCCGGGGAGGCATCAGGAACACCGTACAGACCTTGGGGGCCATATCCGCATTGATATGGCGCATCACGCGTTCATACTCGTAATCCTGCGTGGAACGGATGCCGCGCAGCATGAACGTGGCCCCGTGTTCATTGGCAAAATCCACCAGAAAGCGGTTGTGGAACTCGGCAATGCGCACATCCGGCATGTCGGAAAGCGCCACCCGCAGCATATCCATGCGCTCCTCATGGGAAAACGTATAACGCTTGTCCGGATTATCGCCCATGGCCACAATCAGTTCATCAAACATCCTCGCCCCCTGCCTGATCATCCATAAATGACCGTTGGTCAGAGGGTCGAAACTACCGGCATACACGGCGATACGCTTCATTCGTGCCATCCTATACGCCCTCCGGAGGAAAATACAACCCTTTTCCATGCGGCGAAACTTTACTTCACGTCCAATCCCGCTCTTTTCCGGGGTTCTCTGCCTGACAAGTCAGCAGGAACGTATCAACCCAGGCACCTGCCGCCTGCGGCACGAATGCGTGGCGGCCTTCCTCCCGGCCCACCGGAATGAAGCCGTACTGACGGAAAAAACGGTCCACGCGGCGCGGGGAAGATTTTCATCCCCCGGCTTGTCAAGAGGCCGTATTTTTTGCATCATGTTTCTCCGTTATGCAGAAACGACGCGTTGTCATCCTGGGGTCCACAGGTTCCATCGGAACCAGTGCCCTGAAAGTCGCCCGGGACATTCCGGACAGAATGGAAATCGTGGGGCTGGCCGCAGGAACCAGCGTGGAGGCGCTGGCCCGCCAGGCACGCGAATTCAACGTCCGCAACGTATGCATTTATGACCCGTCCGGAGCTGCCGGTCTGGCGGCCTCCCTCCCCGGCGCTCAGGTGGAAACGGGAGAAGAGGGGCTGTGCCGCCTGGCGCAGCTCCCGGAGGCGGACATGGTATTAATCTCCATCGTGGGAACCACCGGGCTCAAACCCGCTCTGGCCGCCATTGAAGCAGGCAAGGACCTCGCCATCGCCAGCAAGGAAATCCTGGTCATGGCCGGGCAAATCGTCATGGAAAAAGCCCGCCGGGCCGGTGTGCAGGTGCTTCCGGTGGACAGCGAGCACAACGCCATTTTCCAATGCCTGAACGGCAGCCACGGCGGCCCGGAAGCCGTCTCCCGCCTGATTCTGACGGCATCCGGCGGCCCCTTCCGCACCTGGAACAGGCAAGATCTGGAACACGTCACGCTGGAACAGGCCCTCAAGCACCCCACCTGGAGCATGGGCCGCAAAATCACCATAGACTCCGCCACCCTGTTCAATAAAGGGCTGGAAATGATTGAGGCCCGCTGGCTCTTTGACGTCCCCATGGAAAAAGTGGACGTCATCGTCCACCCGCAGAGCATCGTGCACTCCATGGTGGAATACCGGGACGGCACGGTGCTGGCCCAGATGAGCAGCTCGGACATGTGCTTTCCCATCCAGTACGCCGTCACGTGGCCGGACCGCGTTCCCAACTCCCTGAAACAGCTCAATTTCTCGGAAATCGGCCGGCTGGTGTTCGAGGCCCCCCGCACGGACGTCTTCCCCGCCCTGGACCTGGCGCGCAGGGCCGGAGCCGGCAACAGCACCCTGGCAGCCGTTTACAACGCCGCCAATGAAGCGGCGGTGAATGCCTTCATCCACGGCCAAATCTCTTTCCCCGGCATCTGGAAACTGGTGGAGGCCGTCATGGACGACCACACCCCGGCGGATCCCCGCGGGGAACTGGCCCCCATTCTGGAAGCGGACCAATGGGCCAGGAGGCGCGCGGCGGAGCTGCTCCCATCCTTTTCCCGCCCCTGCTGACGCCATGACCGCCCGGACTCCCGCCGGAACGCCGCCCCCGGCCGCGCGCATCACCATTCTGGATATCCTCCGGGCCCTGGCCCTGCTGGGCATCGTCATCGTCCACACGCACGACCACTTCAACCTCCATCTTCCCATGCCCCCGGCGGAAGGATGGCAGGCTGCGGCCAACAGTGCGGCGGACTGGGCCTATGAACATCTCTTTGTCAGCAAATCCTTCCTGCTCTTCTCCTTCCTGTTTGGCCTCAGCTTCTTCATCCAGCTGGACAGGCGGGAGAAGCAGGGAATCGACTTCCGGAAACGCTTCATGTGGCGCCTGACGCTCCTGTTCCTGCTGGGGCTGGCGCATACCCTGTTCTATGACGGGGACATCCTCACCCTCTTCGGCATTCTGGGCTTTGCCCTGGTCATGCTCTACAAATGCGGGACACCCCTGCTCATCACCCTCTGCGCCCTGTGCCTGCTCCAGCCGGTCATGCTCATGGACCTGCTGAACCATGCCGGGCTGGCGGACTGGTGGCCCCACTCCTCCGGCTGGTTCCATACGGCCTCCCCGGCTGCGGGCCCCACGCGGGAATTCCTGTACGCCCACGGCAGCTGGGGACAGGCGGCCCTGTGGAACCTGACGCAGGGACAGGCGGGCAAATGGCATTTCTTCCTGCTCAGCGGCCGCCTCTGGCAAACGCTGGGCCTCTTCATCCTGGGCATGCTGGCGGGCAGATGGCGCACCTTTGAAGACGCGCCCGACAAACGCCGCCTGTTCCTGCGGATGCTGGGAATCTCCGGAACCCTGTTCCTGGCTCTGCTGGCGGCGCGCCTGTTACTCCCCTCCCGGCTGGACTCCGCGCTGGAAGTGGACGCAGGACACCTTCTGCACCAATGGGAAAACCTGGCCTATACCGCGGCTTTCGTCTCCGCCGCCGTCCTGCTGTTCACCCATCCCGGCCTTTCCCTGCCTGCCAGACTGCTCAGCAGCGCCGGCAAATGCACGCTGACCTGCTACGTCACCCAGACGCTGGTCTTCACCTTCCTCTTCTTCGGGTGGGGGCTGGGCCTGGCCCAGGACATGGGGCCGTGGCCATGCCTGTGCGCAGCCGTTGCCGTCTTCCTCCTCCAGGCCTGGGCCTGCCGCCTCTGGCTAAGCCATTTCCTGTACGGCCCTCTGGAATGGCTCTGGCGCACCGCCACCATGTGCCGCATGCAGCCCTTCCGCAAGCGGATTTCCCTGAAAAATTGAGATATTACTCCCCTTCTTCCTGTTCAATCCCGGTTTCTCCGAACGTAGGAGGAATCAAACGCACAGCCTCCTGCGTCCGGTCCGGAAGGAAACCATTCCTTTCGTAAAAAGGAACCTTTTCCCTGCAGGAAGTGAGAACTATGCGCAAATACCCGGCATAGCGTCTTTTGCACATACCCAGCAACCACGAACCGATACCGCATCCCTGATACCTAAGATGCACCAGCAGATAATGGACATAAGCCGTCATGGTTCCGTCATCCATGGCGGCTACCAGCCCCGCCAGTCTGCTCCCATCCCAAGCGGAGAACACTGCCCCGTAACGGCGCAATGCCTTCGCCAAGCGTTCCGGATGGTTTCCGGATTCCCATTGAACTGAAAGAAACAATTCCTCCAGAGCCTCCGGGGAAAATTCCCTGGTACATTATAGAAAAGAGCCATGGAAAATCATCTGCCCGTAAAAAAGGCTTTCCACCTTATAAGGGTGGAAAGCCTGAAAAAGAAAAAATGCCGTCTTACTCGTCATCCTCCGCGTCAAAGGCAGAGTCTTCGGAATCAAAATCCTTATCCAGGTGGGCGGTGAATTTCTTCACGCGCTGCTGGGCGGGGAGCGGGGAGAGCACCATGTGCATGGTGTTGCCGGCCAGGCGCGGGGCCTGGTCCACCTGCGCCATGGTCTTCATGTCCGCGATGACTTTGTTGAAGACGTCGTAGCCAAGCTCCTGGTGGGCGTTCTCACGACCGCGGAAACGGAGCTGGAAGCGGACCTTGTGGCCATGGTCCAGGAAGCTTTCCGTACGGGCCATTTTCACATTATAGTCATTGGTATCCGTACCGATGCGGAGCTTGATTTCCTTAAGCTTGACGGTTCGGCTCTTGTTGTTTTTCTGGAGCTTGGCCTGCTGGTATTTGTACTTGCCGTAATCAACCACGCGGCATACGGGCGGATCGGCATTGCCGGCCACTTCCACCAGGTCCAGACCCAGAGCCTTGGCTTTTTCCAGCGCGTCGCGCGTGTTCATGACGCCCAGCTGGTCGCCGTTGGCAGTCACTACCCGCACGCGGGGCGCGCGAATCCGTTCATTGATCCGAGTCTGATCGCCGCGGTCACGGCGGCGATTTCCGTCATTATTCTTCGTTGGCTTGGTTGGCACGTCCGGATACTACTAAACTAAAAGGAATAACTTGGCAACTCAAATCACGGGAGAAATATGACGCTCCGCGATTTCCCGGGCTACGAGGTCCGCGAATTGCTCAAAGGGCATCGCGCCCAGGTCCCCCTTGTCCCGGTGGCGGACGGAGACGGTGCCGTCTTCCGCCTCCCGCTGGCCGAGCACCAGCATGTAGGGAACGCGGTCCAGACGGGCATTGCGGATTTTGGCGCCTATTTTGTCCGGCGTTTCATCCACCGTGACGCGCACGCCTCTGGCGGCCAGGGCGGTTCGATGCGCGGCGGCCACGTCCGTCACCTTGTCGGAGATGGGAAGCACGCGCACCTGTTCCGGGGAAAGCCAGGTGGGGAATTTGCCTTCAAAGTGTTCAATCAGAAGCCCCGTGAAGCGTTCCATGGAGCCGAAGGGGGCGCGGTGCACCATCACGGGCCGGTGCGGCTTGTTGTCCGCTCCGGTGTAATGGAGGTCAAAGCGTTCCGGCAGGTTGTAGTCCACCTGGTTCCCAGCTGCCATTCACGGCCGATGGCATCGCGCACGATGAAGTCGATCTTGGGGCCGTAGAAGGCGGCTTCCCCAGCTTCCTCGCTGTAGTCCGCCCCCAGCCATTCCGCAGCTTCCCGCAGGGCCTGTTCCGCTTTGTCCCAGTTTTCCGGAGAACCCACGTATTTGTCGCTTTCCGGGTCGCGCATGGAAAGGCGCACGCGGTAGTCCGTCATGCCCAGCGTGCCGAAAATAGTTTTCACGATGCCCAGGCACTGGCGGATTTCCCCGGCAAGCTGGTCCGGCGTGCAGAAGATATGGGCGTCATCCTGCGTGAAACCGCGCACGCGCGTCATGCCGCCCAGTTCTCCGCTCTGTTCCCAGCGGTACACCGTGCCGAATTCCGCCAGCCGCACGGGAAGGTCCCGGTAGGAGTGGGCGTCATTCGCGTAAATCTTGATGTGGTGGGGGCAGTTCATCGGCTTGAGCATATAGCCCTCAATGGTGCCGGTGGCCAGGCCGTTGAACAGTTCCGCGCAGGAAGCCCCCTCCTGGCTGAGTTTTTCCATGGCGTCCCGTTCCGGGATGGGCGCGTACTGGCTTTCCTGATAATACGGGAAGTGTCCGGACGTGCGGTACAGGTCCAGCTTGCCGATGTTGGGCGTGTACACCTGGGAGTAGCCCAGCTTGTCCAGCTCTTCCGTGATGAAGTCCTGCAGGGAACGGCGGATGAGAGCCCCCTTGGGCTTCCAGAGGATGAGCCCCTGCCCCACGGATTCGTCAATGCAGAACAGGCCCAGTTCGCGGCCCAGTTTGCGGTGGTCGCGGCGCCGCGCCTCTTCCAGCCGTTCCAGGTGTTCGTCAAGCTGGGTGCGGTTCGGGAAACAGGTGCCGTAAATGCGCTGGAGCATGGGGCGGTTTTTGTCCCCCTTGTAGAAGGCGCTCGCCACGCTCATGATTTTGAATGCCTTGCAGTTGCCCGTGCGGCCCACGTGGGGACCGGCGCACAAGTCCGTAAAATCCCCGTTGCGGTAGAGGGAAATCTCCTCGTCTTCCGGGATGTCGTTCAGCAGGTCAATCTTGAAGCGGGAAGGCTCGCTGCGGGGGCCCAGGGCGCCCAGCTCCCCGGATTCCGCCATCTTCATGGCATCCGCGCGGGAAATGACTTCTTTCTGGAAAACCTGGTTTTCCTTCACCACTTTTTTCATCTCCTCCTCAATGCGTTCAAAATCCTCTGTGCTGATGCGGTGGTTCAGCTCCACGTCGTAATAAAAACCGTTATCCACGGCAGGCCCGCCGGCCAGCTGGGCATCCGGCCAGAGGCGGCAAATGGCCGTAGCCAGAACGTGCGCGCAGGAGTGGCGCAGCCGTTCCAGATCAGACATCTGTTGGCGTTCTTCAAGAGTCTTTCTTTCCTTGTGTTCGGACATACGCGCATCAGTAAACCTCTCTTAAACGCTGTTGGCAAATGCAAAAAGACCTTCTTCCCGAAAATTCAAGGCATGAACGCTGCGGGAAAGCCCTTTCCTCCGGCTTCCGGATTCTTCTTCCGGAACGCATCCTTTCCCCCCTTTTTGTTCGCTTTTCCCCGGAGTCCAGGGTTGTCCGCCCTGCGGCAACGGCCGCGTCAACATTCCCAACGAATGATTTACACCCGCAGCCGTTTATGCCATAGTGGCGGCCAGCGGTCATGAACATCCTCCCCCTCTCCCTTTTCTGCCTCTGCCTCTGCTGTGGGTTTTCCCGGGGCGGCCAGCCGCCGGAAGGCGCTCCTGTCCGTTTCCGGATCAATATGGATCAGGCTGCGGGAAACAAGGCTCCGTCCACGGGACCCGTTCCGGACCAGAGCACGCCGTTGAACGCGGCCAAACTGCTGCTCCGCGCCCTTCAGGAAAAAACGGACTGGAAACACGAGCCGTACAAGTCATTGGCCGCCACTTCCCCCTTTGTAAGCCAACTCAGGCTGAAAAGCATCCTTTCCCGCATGGAGGCGGTCCAGGGGTATGTCACCGGAGCGGCCCCGGAACGTCCGCCCTTTGTGGATGAAGACTCCATCATTGCCGAAGGCGACCTGGCGATGGCCTACATCCTGCTGCCGGACAAGGCCAACCCGTACGTTTATGCGGCCACCGCCGTGGCCCTGGTGAAGAAAGAAGGCCAATGGAAGGCCTCCCTGACTCCCGGAAGCTTCGACAACACATTTCTTCCCTTTGACGACGGCATCCGTGAGAAAGCGAAAAAAATATCCTCGGAGGCCAAGAAGAAAATTTTCGGCCTCGCCCACCAGTACTCCGTAGCCGCCGTTAAAGCCGCCTTGGAACATATCAAGCGTTTCCGCCAGGAAAACGTCAGGGGAACAACGGACGACGAACTCAAGAACCTGCTCATCCGGGCCGTGAAGGGGGATGACCCGGCCCTCATCGCCGCCCTGCTCGTTTCCCCGTATTATACGGAATCCGCCATTACCCAGAGCGCACGCCTCATTCCCGTGGTCAAGGCCATGCGCCTCCAGGACAGAAGGGAGGAAAACCGCTATATCCAGCCTACCCACCTCAGCTTCATGACCTTTCCTAATACCATCCTGGTTCCCCTGAGCCCCCATCCGGACGACCAGATGGCCCCGAACAGCCGTGAAGAAGACCAGCAGGAGGAAGCCAATAAAAACAACGCGAAGAAGAACGGCAAGGACATCCACAGCATCGGAGCCATGACCATCCTGCCGCCGCGCATGAGCATGCCGGACATAGACAAACCCGCTCTCATTTACCGCTATGCGCTGGAAAAAACCAAGGATCCCACAGACGGCCTTCCCGTCTTCAAGATGAACCTGACGGACGCTTTCGCTTCCTGGAATCTGAAACCGGACGAATCCACCACCGCCCGCATCATGGTGGATTTCCACCGGACGTATCCTCCGCTGTCCTTTCCCACGCCGGAAGAGGCCGTAACCGCCGCCGGCCGCGCCTTGGCGAACCGGGACAGCCTGGCCATGATGCGCATGCTGGCCCCGTCCAACTTCGCCTCCGTGAAGGAATTTGAAGACGCGCTCTCCCAATTGAAAACAGTCATGGGAAGGATTCCCACCCCGCACACCAGGGTAAGGGAAAAAGACGTTCCCGAAGTCAAAGCGGCGTATATTCCCGCCGCCAGAGACGGCTGCGCCGGAATCAAGGCCACCATCGGCGTGCGTACAGCAGTTGGAAATGAATTCTCCGTCAACAACCTGCACTTCATCCAAACAGACGGCGGCTGGATGCTCGCCGGGGCCGATGCGGAACAGCCGCTGGAACTGGAGGCCCCCAAGGCTCCCTGATCATATCCGTCCCGGAACGCCATGCCTTCCTAAAAACCTTTTCATTACCACACCATGATGAATCTACCGATACGGCCTCGCCGCAACAGAAAATCCGCCAACATCCGGGGCCTTATCCGGGAAACCTCCCTTTCCCCGGAACACCTCATCTATCCCGTCTTCGTCCATGAAGGGACCGGGAACCAGCCCATCCCCTCCCTGCCGGGCTGCACGCGCTGGAGCGTCAAGGGACTGGTGGAGGAAGCCAAGCGCCTGATGGATCTGGGCATCCGGACGCTGGATCTTTTTCCAGCCATTCCGGATGAGAAAAAAACGCCGGACGCCTGCGAAGCCTGCAACCCTGACGGCCTCATCCCGCGCACCATTTACGCGCTCAAAAGCGAAGTGCCGGGCATCACCGTCATGACGGACGTAGCCCTGGATCCCTACAATTCCGACGGCCATGACGGCCTGGTGGAATTCCGCTCCGACGGAACGATGGAAATCCTTAACGACGATTCCGTGGAGGTTCTCTGCCGCCAGGCATTGTGCCACGCGGATGCCGGGGCGGATATCGTCTCCCCCAGCGACATGATGGACGGCCGCGTGGCCGCCATCCGCGCCACCCTGGATTCCGAAGCCCTGGACGATGTCTCCATCATGGCCTATACCGCCAAGTACGCCAGCGCTCTGTACGGGCCGTTCCGCGGAGCTCTGGAGAGCGCGCCCAAGGAAGGGGATAAAAAAACCTACCAGATGGATCCCGGCAACATCCGGGAAGCCCTTAGGGAAGCGCAGCTGGATGAAGCTGAGGGTGCGGACATCCTGATGGTGAAACCCGCCACATTGTATCTGGACGTTATGGCCGCCATGCGGAAGCAGGTGACCCTTCCCATAGCCGCCTACCATGTCAGCGGGGAGTACCTGATGATCAAGTCCGCCGCAGCTTCCGGCTGGCTGGATGAACGGGAAACAGTTCTGGAGACTCTAATATCCATCCGGCGCGCCGGGGCCGATATGATCCTTACGTATTACGCCCCCCAGGCCGCCGAATGGCTTCAACAACGCTGACGCCGCACGGCCACCGTACCGGAGGTGGACGTACGGGTCAGAACACCGCCCTCCGCATGTCCACCTCCACGAAAATCATTGTCGGCATCGTGATCGTCGTCGTTATGGCGCTCACTTCCTTCTGGGGTGTTTACGCTCCTTCCTTTTCGGAAGCCTATATACTGCCCGTCCAGATGACGGCGGCTGACGGAACACCGCTTGGCGACTTCCAGTGCCGTCCTGTACCCGGGGAAAACGGAAAGACGCTCCTGGTCTTCCGGGATGCGGATTTCCTGCGCCAGACTACGGGCGGCATGGTGCATTCCAAAATCATCCTTTCCTACAAAGGTACGCCGTTCTTTGAAGGAATTGTCCCCGGTCCCATGGAGGCCATTGAAATTCCCTCCGGCAGCCTTCCTCCCCCCTTCCGGGAACTCCGGCATCACTAAGCCCCCCGGGAAGACGGCCTGTTATGGCATTGTTACTGAAAGGGCGCAGGTTTCTCTATACAACAGGGGAAATATTGTGGTTTTATAGAATCAAACGATGAGTGATTCAGCCTATACCATTCTGATTGCGGAGGACGACGACAGCATCAGGCATGCCCTGACGGACGTTCTGACCGCATCCGGCTACGAAGTGCTGGCTCTGGAAGAAGGCCTGGCCGCCATCCATGCCGTGCGGGAACGCAATTTCGACCTCGCCCTGCTGGATGTGGCCATGCCGGGCGCGGACGGATTCCAGGTGCTGCAGGTCATGTCTGAGGAACGCCCCGGAACGCCTGTCATCATGCTCACGGCCCGTGGAGAGGAGGAAGACCGCGTGCAGGGGCTCAAGCTGGGGGCGG
>OLPN01003124.1_pt1 | contig 11889 bp, 8 predicted proteins | sample 1672601 | NCBI WGS metagenome assembly OLPN01 (sample SAMEA3136704, study PRJEB25190) | human gut metagenome | reverse complement strand
GACTATCTTCGGGCCAACACCAAGAGCCTGCTGGATTCCTCTCACAGCGACGGGAATTACATCAATGCCAAGGGCAAAAACGTCCTGGTGGTGGGCGGCGGCGATACGGGCAACGACTGCGTGGGTACCGCCATCCGTCAGGGCTGCAAGCACGTGATCCAGTTTGAGATGATGGGCAAACCTCCCATCGAGCGGCTGCCCTCCAATCCCTGGCCCCAGTGGCCCAACGTCCTGAAAACCGATTACGGTCAGGAGGAGGCCATCTATCTCCAGGGCGAGGATCCCCGCATCTACAACACCACCGTGGAGGAATTTCTGAGGGACGACCAGGGCAATCTCACCGGTGTCACCGCCGTAAACCTCAGCTGGGCAGGCGGCAAGATGACCAAGCTGGACACCTATCCCGTGGATGTGGACATGGTGCTCATCGCCGCCGGATTCCTGGGCTGTCAGAGCTATGTGGCCGATGCGTTTGGAGTCACCCAAACCCCCAGAACCTGCGTGGCCACGGAAAACGGCACTCACAAGACCTCCGTTCCCAAGGTATTTACCGCCGGCGATATGCGCCGGGGCCAGAGCCTTGTGGTATGGGGCATCCGCGAGGGCAGGGAAGTGGCCCGGGAGGTGGACACCTTCCTGATGGGCTACTCCAACCTGGAAACCGTCGAATAAAAACGCCTGCATGGTATGGAACCAATTGGGTTCCGCCATGCAGGCTATTTTATGCTTCTATGCTTCTTCCAGCACCTTGCGGCACAGCTCCAGATATTCCTGCCGCACCGCTTCCGGCGCAAGAATTCTCACCCGTCCGGAAAAGCTGAACACCCAGGCGTAAAACGTGGGAGAAACCGCCACCTCTGCCGTCAGGGTAAAGCTGCCGTCCGACTGAGGCACCATCATGGCGTCGCTGCCGAACTTGTCCACGGCGCTGTTGATGAGCTCTATGGGGAATGACAGCCGCACCGATGTGGCCTCTCCGCTGAACATTCCAAACACCTGCCGGGAATAGGCCGCCATATCCAGCTCCTTATACTGTTCCGGGCAGAGCCGCGGGGTGCCCGTCAACTGGATTTTTGCCATACGGTCCACCCGGTAGTGGGTCTTGCCGCGATTTTCCGTATGGGCCACCAGATAATAGTTCTCACTGTCCCAGCACAAGGCATAAGGGGAGGCACGATAGAGCTTATCCCGCTCTTTCCGGCTGCCATCCACCTGATAATCGAGATAGCGGAACGTGATTTCGCTGTCCTGGCGAATGGCCTGATAGAGCGCGTCTACATTATAGTAAATGCTCTCGTTTTCTGCCTTGCTCCGGCCCACCAGGTGGAGCTGACGGTGGAGCTGCCCGGCATTATGGCGGCTGGTCAGTGTTCCCAGCTTGCCGATGAGCTCATAGGACTTCTTCTCGGTAATGCATCGGGAGCACTGCACTGCGTCGGCCAGTAATTTAAGCTCCGCCAGTTGGAAGGTTCGGCTGCCCAGATAATAGCCCCGATGGCTACGGATGATGTCCATGCCCTGATCCGCCAGCATGGCAAGATCCCGATAGATACTCTTTCGCTCGCCAGGAATCTCCCGCTGCCGGAGCATTTCCTCCAGCTCCGCCGCCGTAAGCCGATGTTCTTCGTCCGTCTCCTGCAACAGGATTTCGCCCAGCGCCAGGATTCGCTGCTTGGAGTTCTCCGCCTTTGCCATGTTCGCTCCTCCGTTCCATCGTTTCTTTTAGTCTACCACAGTTTCCTCCATCCTGCAAATCTGTTGTTCGATTTTGTCCCAAACCCGCTGAAATCACGGCGATTTTCTTGCTTTTTGGTGGATTTTCTGGTATATTTATTGAAGTAACCCGCTAAAGCTGTGGAGGAAGCCCATGAAGATTCTGGTTGTCTCTGATATCGAAAGTAAGTTTATCTGGGATCATTTTGACCCGGAGCGGTTTCGTGACGTAAAAATGATCATTTCCTGCGGCGATTTGTCCGCCCGGTATCTGTCGTTTCTGGTCACAATGATTCCATGTCCGCTGTTCTATGTGCCCGGAAACCACGACAAGAAATATGAGCGTGAGCCACCGGAGGGCTGCGTGAATATCGACGGCAGAGTCATTGAATATAAGGGCGTCCGGCTCATGGGCCTGGGCGGATGTAAGAGCCCCCATCCCTGTCTTTATGAGTATTCCGATGAACAGATGTGGCGCAAGGTCAAGCGCCTGGAGCCGCAGATTCGCCGAAGCAAGGGCATCGACCTGTTCGTCACCCATGCCCCGGCGTTGGGACTCGGCGATGGGCCGGACCTGTTCCATGAGGGGTTCCAGTCCTTCCGCTACATCGACGATGTGTATAAGCCTGCCATTCATTTTTATGGGCACCGGCACCTGGGAGAGAACCCCATGGATCGCCGCGCCATCTATCCCTACAACGAATCGGTGATGATTAACGCCTGCGGCTATAAAATTGTCGAATTTGATCCCGGCGTACCCATGGACACGCCTCCCGGCACCCATTCCGTGGTGGATATGCCCACGCCCATGCCGCCTCGTCGTTTTCCGTTCCCCGTTTTTCGCCAAAAATGAGTTTGATCCGTCCCACTGCTAATTGCACTGGGGCGGATTTCTGCAAAAGGTGCATCTTTTTCCTGTCAGAATGCAGGATTCTGGTGATTTCTACGGTTTCGGCTGATATTTTACTCGTTGTTTAGAGACATTACACAAAGTTTACTTTTCCTCTTTCGGTTTTCGGCGGTATCTGGTATGATATCTCTTGAGGGGATGCGAATGAAAATCTATATTGTGGAGGATGATCCCGAAATCCGTGAGCTGGAGAGCTATGCCCTAAAGTCCTCCGGCTATGAAACCGTGGAATTTGCCGAGGGATCGTCCTTTTTTAATGCGCTGCATCGGGAAAAGCCCGATCTTGTTTTGCTGGACGTGATGCTGCCCGGAGAAGACGGCCTGTCCATTCTAAAGCGGCTGCGCAGTCAGTCCGACACCATGCGTCTTCCGGTAATTCTGGTGACCGCCCGCTCCACGGAGCTTGATACCGTGCGTGGACTGGATCTCGGGGCCGACGACTATATAGCCAAACCCTTTGGCATTATGGAGCTGGTCAGCCGGGTGCGCGCCAGAACCCGCAATCTTACCCGGGATACCGACCGCTATGCCAACGGAGACATTGTGCTGGATACCGCCAGCCGCTCTGTCACCGTGGGCGGAGTGCCCTGCGAGCTTACATATAAGGAATATGAGCTGCTGAGCCTGCTGATCCAGAATGCGGGCCGCGTACTAACCCGGGAGCAGATTATGGATCGGATTTGGGGCTATGATTATGGTGGCTCCAGCCGCACTTTGGATATGCACATTAAAACCCTCCGCCAGAAGCTGGGGAATTCCGGCAACCGCATTCATACGGTTCGAAATGTCGGCTACCGATTAGGAGAGTAGGAGAAAAGGAAGGATTCAGGTTATGTCTCTGTTTGAGTTATTTTCCCTGTTGGGCGGCGTTGGTCTGTTTCTCTACGGTATGACCATCATGTCCACAGGTCTAAAAAACGCCTGCGGTGAAAACCTCCGAGTGATTCTGGAGCACGCTACCAAGAACAAGGTAATCTCTGTGGTGGTAGGCATTGCCATCACCATGCTGATTCAAAGCTCCTCGGCCACAGATGTGATGGTCATCGGCTTTGTAAACTCCGGGCTGATGTCCCTGACCCAGGCCATTGGCGTGATTATGGGCGCCAACATCGGCACCACCATCACTGCCCAGATCACAGCGTTTAACCTCAGTGCCTATGCGCCGATGATTTTGTTTGTGGGCGCAGTGCTCTACCTGTTTATGAAAAAAGACATGGTAAAGTATGTGGGCTCCATCATCATGGGCTTTGGTATGCTGTTTGAGGGCATTGCTCTGATGAAAACCGCCATTGCGCCTCTGGCCGAAACCGAAGCCTTTATTCATATGATCTCCGCTCTGGAGAATCCCTTCCTGACGGTGCTGTTCGGCATTCTGTTTACGGCGCTGCTGCAAAGCTCCTCCTCGGCCACGGTTATCTTCCAGGCCTTCGCAGTGCAGGGAATCATCAGCTACGAGACCTCGGTCTACCTGGTCATCGGCGCTGCCATCGGCTCCGTCACCCCCAATATCCTGGCGTCTCTGACCATGAGCCGGAACGGAAAGCGCACGGCACTGCTGAACCTGCTGTTTAACCTGATTCGTGCCGGAATCTTGATGATTCTGTTGTTCATCTTCCCGCAAATTCTGACCATTATCAAGAGCCTGTCGCCCGGCAATGTGGCCCGTCAGATTGCAAATACCCACACCATCTTCGCCATCTTCGCAGTTCTGGTGATGCTGCCCTTCTCGGATAAAATCGTAAAGCTCACCCAGACCCTGCTGCCGCTAAAGCCGGAGGAATCCCGTACCGGGGAGGAACGGAAGCTCCTCTATATGACCCAAACCGGAACCATTCCCTCCGCCGTTGCCGTCTCTCAGGCCCATCGTGAGATCACCCGAATGGGCGAAATCGCCAGTCGAAACCTGAAAACCGCTGTCAAATGCTTCTTTGAGCAGGACGATTCTCTGGCCGAAGTAGTAGAGGAGACGGAGGACACCGTCAACTATCTGGATCGCTCCATTATCTCCAAGTTGGTGGAGCTTCGCACGCTGGAAATGACCCCCCGGGATCTAAACCGGGTCTATCACATGACCCTGGTGGTAGCGGACATTGAGCGGCTTTCCGACCACGCTGAGAATATTGTGGAATACGAAGCTCAGGTGCGCAGTGGGAAAGCAACCCTGTCGGAGGATGCTATTGCCGAGCTCAAGCAGCTGGCCCAGCTTTCGCTTCAGTCGGTGGATCTATGTCTTTCCATCTTTTCCAATGAAGATTACGACCGTCTACAGGAGGCCGAGGATCTGGAGGATTTGGTGGATGACACCCAGGAAACCATCATCGGCAATCATGTGAAGCGCCTGATGAATGCCACCTGTGACCCCATGGGCGGCGTTGTGTTCACGGATATGGCAACGGATCTGGAGCGCTGCTCCGATCACGCCATCAACATCGCCACCGCGCTGAGCGACCATCCCTCATAACCGAAAGCCGAAGTCTGGCCTTCCCGTTGGACTTCGGTTTTTTCAAAGGCAATACCGCACAAAATTTTTTTGAAATTCTTGCAACATTCCGGGTTCCCGCTGCATCTTAAATAATAGAGGCTTTTCTATGCCCATTACAAAGTAGGAAGGTATCAAAATGAAACGAGCAAACCCGCTTCTGTCCGCAGGTGCCGCACTGCTTGCACTGTGCCTGCTTCTGACGTTTGGCGCCTATCAGCTGGGTGCCACGCAGCGTACCAATACGCCCCAAAACCAGCCCGAGATTATGGCCGGCAATGCAGTTTCCAGCGAGCTGTCCGCTTCTGCGCAGGATGAAACAAACGCTCCGACTCTAACCCTGATCGGCAACGCTGAGGTCACCACCGATGCCTACACGCCCTTTACAGATCCGGGCTGTACCGCCCAGGATGCCCAGGGCAATGATCTCACCGGCTCGATTACAACGGACGGAACCGTTTCCACGAACACCCCCGGCGATTATACCATCCATTATCAGGTCACCGATGCCGCTGGCAATACCGCCTCGGCAGAACGTGTTGTCCATGTAAAAGCGGCAGAGGTTCCCACCGACAAGGTAATCTACCTGACCTTTGACGACGGCCCCAGCGCCTATACCCAGCAGCTTCTGGACGTACTGGAGAAGTACAACGTCAAGGTTACCTTCTTCACCACCCATGCCTTTCCCGACTATGAGGACATGATCGGTAAGGAATACGCGGCGGGCCATAGCGTAGCCATCCACAGCTACACCCACGATTATGATAAAATCTACGCCAGTTCTGACGCCTATTGGGAAGATCTCCAGGCCATGCAGGACGTGATCGTGGCCCAGACCGGTCAGGAAACCAAGCTGGTTCGCTTCCCCGGCGGCAGCTCCAACACCGTTTCCGATTTTAACCCGGGCATTATGACCACCCTGGCCCAGCAGCTCCACGACAAGGGCTATGAGTACTTCGACTGGAACGTGGCCAGCGGCGACGCAGGAGAGACCACCTCCACCGATCAGGTGGTGGAAAACGTCATCTCCGGCATTCAGAACTACAGCGTCTCCGTGGTCTTGCAGCACGACAGCAAGGACTACAGCGTTGCCGCCGTGGAACGGATCATCCAGTGGGGCCAGGAAAACGGCTATACCTTCCTGCCCCTGCGGCTCGACAGCCCCAATGCTCATCACAATATCAACAACTGAGCCTATGCCGTACCGGAGTTTTACGACTTTGGTACGGCTTTTTTGATTCTTTTTTAAGGATGCCTGCAACTTCTTGCAGTTTTTGTTCGTCTGTAATAGAATAGAAATAGATTTCATAGAAGGAAGAAGGTTTGACCCATGAAATGGAAAAAGCCGATGATGATCGTCAGCACCGTGCTTCTGGTTCTGTGTCTGCTGGCCGCCGGCATCTATCTCTTTGGCGGCTGGAAGATCACCGTCACCCCCAGAGGCGACCAGAATATGCAGGTTGGCTATGGGGAAACCTATACCGATTCCGGCGCCGACGCCGTGCTCACCGGCCTGCATTTTATAAAGGTCAACGTTCCGGTGCAGGCAGAAGGGGATACCATCGAGACCGATGCTCTGGAGACCCATACCGTCCACTATTCCGCCGATGTTCTGGGCTTTCACGGGGAAGCCGACCGCACCGTCGATGTGGTAGACGATACGCCGCCGGAGATTACCCTGACCACCGGCCCCGACGCTTACACGCTCCCGGGCCACCCCTATGAAGAAGAAGGCTACACCGCCACCGACAACTACGACGGCGATCTCACCGACCAGGTCACCAGTGAGGAGAAGGACGGCGTGGTTTATTACGCCGTCACCGATTCCTCCGGCAATACCGCCACGAAGGAACGTGCCATCGTCTATGATGACCGCACCGCACCGGTGATTACTCTGGAGGGTGATAATCCCCTCACTGTGGAAAAGGGCGCCGAGGTGCAGGATCCCGGCTATACCGCCATAGACGACTGCGACGGCGACATTACCGATCAGGTCACTGTAACCCAAACCGAGGATGCCATCGACTATACCTCCACCGATGCCCACGGCAATACCGCCACGGCCCAGCGTGCCCTGGTCTATGTCGACACCACTCCGCCGGTGATTACCCTCAGTGGCAATTCGGAAATGACCATTCAGTCCGGCGATAACTTCTCCGATCCCGGCTATACCGCCCAGGATGCAGGCGACGGCGATGTAACCGCATCCGTCACCACCTCCGGCACGGTAGATTCCGGCGCCCCTGGGGACTATACCATCACCTATTCCGTTACCGATTCCGCCGGAAATACCGGTACGGCCCAGCGGCTGGTGCATGTGAAAAAGCCGGTGGACCCTGGAAATAAAGTCGTCTATCTGACCTTTGACGACGGCCCCGGCCCCTATACCCAGCAGCTTCTCGATGTACTGGCGAAATACAATGTGAAGGCCACGTTCTTTGTCACCAATTCCAACTCCAAGTATCAGGACATGATCGCCAAGGAGTACGCCGCCGGTCACGCCATCGGCATTCATACCTACTGCCATGACTATAATAAAATCTATGCCAGTGAGGAAGCCTATTTCGAGGATCTGGAGGCCATGCAGGACGTGATCGTGGCTCAGACCGGGAAGGAAACCAGCCTGCTCCGATTCCCCGGCGGCAGCTCCAACACCGTTTCCAACATCACCCCGGGGCTGATGACCACCCTGACCCAGGAGGTGCAGAACCGCGGCTATCAGTATTTCGACTGGAACGTCTCCAGCGGTGACGCAGGGGAAACCACCGATACCGATCAGGTGGCGGAAAACGTCATTGCGGGGATCAAGAAGCATAATGTTTCCGTGGTGCTTCAGCACGATATCAAAGCGTTCAGCGTGGACGCCGTAGAAAAAATCATTCAGTGGGGCCTGGACAACGGCTATACGTTCCTGCCCCTGAATTACGACAGCCCACCGGCCCATCACCATATCAACAACTGACGAAGGGAGCCTTACTATGCGAATTGACTGGAACGATTCCTGGATGTTCTGCCCGGAATACAGTGACGAAATGCGGCACCTGCCCATGACCGGCAACCAGGGCACCGAAGTACGCCTGCCCCATACGGTTGCGGAAACGCCCTTCCACTATTTTGACGAGAGTCTTTATCAAACGGTCTCCTGCTACCAGCGGATGATTCCCTATACCCCGGAGTGGGAGGGGAAAAGCCTCCGTCTGACGTTCCTGGGAGCTGCCCATCAGGCCCAGGTGTATCTCAACGGCCAGCTGATTGGTGCGCACAGCTGCGGCTACACGGCCTTCACCGTAGACCTCACCGGCAAGCTCACGGAGGAAGATAACCTTCTGACCGTGCGCCTTGACAGCCGGGAGGCGCTGAACATTCCGCCCTTTGGGGGTGTGATTGACTACATGACCTACGGCGGGCTGTATCGGGAGGTCTATCTGGATGTGCAGAACCCCTGCCACATCCGGGACGTATTCCCGAAGGTGCAGCTCACCGACGACGGCGTGCGCATGGACTGCGAAATCTACGTTTCTCCTGCGTGCCATAAGCAGCCCTGCCATACCCGTCAGAGCCTTCATCGGCTGGACGGATCGCTGGTGGCCCAGCTGCCCCAGGATCAGAGAAAATATCTGCTCCATAACGTTGCCCTCTGGTCGCCGGAGCATCCCAACCTCTATTTGCTGCGGACGGAATTGTCCATCGGAGACGAGGTCGTGGATGTACGGGAGGACCGAATCGGCTTCCGTCAGGTGGAGTTCCGGGCGGATGGACTGTATGTCAGCGGCAAAAAAATCAAGCTCCGGGGTCTGGATCGCCACCAGAGCTACCCCTATGTGGGCTATGCCATGCCCGAATCCATGCAGAAGTTTGACGCCGACCTGCTGAAAAACGAGCTGGGCTGCAACGCAGTGCGGACTTCGCACTATCCCCAGTCCCATCATTTCCTGGATCGCTGCGACGAGCTGGGCCTTTTGGTGTTCACCGAGATTCCCGGCTGGCAGCACATCGGCAACAAAGCATGGCAGGCCCAGGCCGTGGAAAATACCCGGGAGATGGTAATGCAGTATCGGAACCATCCCTCCATTTTCCTCTGGGGCGTTCGCATCAACGAATCTCAGGACAACGATCCGCTGTATACGGAGACCAACGCCGTGGCCCATCGTCTCGATCCCACGCGGCCCACCAGCGGCGTTCGCTATCTCCAGCACAGCAGCCTCTTGGAGGATGTCTATTCCTTCAATGATTTCTCCTACAACGGCACCGGGACCGGCTGCCTGCCCAAAGCCCAGGTCACCCCGGATATGGAAAAGGGCTATTTGATTTCGGAGTACGGCGGCCATATGTTTCCCACCAAGCCCTTTGACAGGGAGGCCCATCGGCTGGAGCATACCCTGCGCCATGCCCAGGTGCTAAACGCGTATTGCGGCGAGGAGGATATCGCCGGCGGCTTTGGCTGGTGTATGTTCGACTACAACACCCATAAGGACTTTGGCAGCGGAGACCGCATCTGCTACCACGGCGTGATGGATATGTTCCGGAACCGCAAGCTGGCAGGCTATCTCTATGCCGCCCAGCAGGAGGAATATCCGGTGCTGGAGCTGTCCTCGTCCATGGATATTGGCGAGCATCCCGCCGGTCTGATCGGGGATATCTACGCCATTACCAACGCCGACTCCGTGAGAATGTTTAAGAATGATCGATTTGTGGCAGAATTCACCGGGTCTCCCTACGAAAATATGCCCCATGGCCCGATTCTGATCGATGATTTTGTGGGCAATCAGCTGGTGGAGGACGGCGCCGTTCCCGAATATGCCGCGCCGATGGTGAAGCAAATCCTGCTGGCCGCCAACCGCTTCGGTCTCCAGACGCTGCCCCAGGAGGTACTGGAGCAGATGCAGCAGTGTGAGGAACAGTTCGGCATCACCGAGACGGACTTCATGGCGCTCTATGGCCGGTATATCGGCAACTGGGGCCAGAAGGTGCCCCGCTATCGGTTTGAGGCAATCAAGGACGGCAAGGTAGTCAGCGTGATTACCCGCCAGCCCATGAAGCAGGTACAGCTTCGGCTGAATCCCTCCCATACCAATCTGACAGAGCGGCACACCTATGACGTTGCCGCTGTCCGCATTGAGGCCAGAAGCGACAGCGGCAATCTGCTGCCCTTCTATCAGGAGCCGGTGCAGCTGACCGTCACCGGCGATATCGCACTGATTGGCCCTAGCCTTATCTCCCTCAAGGGCGGCATGGGCGGCACCTATGTAAAGTCCCTGGGCAGGGAAGGGCAGGGGACACTTACCGTTTCCGCGCCCGGCGCACCGGACGTTATCATTGACTTTCAGGTGTCCCTGGCCTAAATAACATTCTCATCCCCCGGAATGGCAGCCGCTGTTCCGGGGGATTTTGCCCGAAGACACATTGGGGACACAGATATCTGATATATTTTTGGTAAAAGACGGAACGTTTTGACCGTTTTCTGCGTCTATATATGTAAGCGGACAGAAAAGGAGGAACCATCATGAAAGCGTTGTTTCTGGCCATTCCCCTGTGTATGGCCCTGCTCACCAGCTGTGCCCATGCGCCGGTTACCGCGGCCCCTGCTGCACCGGAAGGGGAACCTTTGATTGCGAATACGCAGCAGCTGGAATCCGTCATCTACCGGGACTTTGACGAAACCTGGTATGTCATCAACACGGGAGATCGCGGCTTTTCTCAGGTGGAAACCGCCCTTTCTCAGCTTCACGGTGAACCCTGTGACAGTCCAGGCCTGACTGGCTGCTATGATTTTTCCTTCACCCTGGGGGATGCCGACCATGACCTGGTGCTTACCTCCGGCAACAACAAAAGCTATGTCAATCTGGATGGTCAATGGTATCAGACCGATTTGAATCATGATATCGAGCAGAGCCTGGTTAAGCTGCTGCTCAGCAAGGGTGATCCCATTCCCAAGGAGCAGTGGATCCATAACCCGAACTATGTATCTCTGGGCATTCTGCTGCGGAACAATAAAGGGCTTGCCAGCACCCAGCAGACCGTTTGCTATGCCGATGCGCCCTATGAATATGCCGCAGACCTTTCCTTGGACGAGCTGGTGAAGGCTGGGACACTGCCGGAGCTTGACCACTATACGGGCAGCTATAGCCTGGGGCAGTATCAAACCGACGGCAGCCTGTGGTGCTATACCGCCGGATGGCAGTATGAATCGAACGATTCCAAGGATTATCAGCAGCTTACCCTGACCATTTGGTCGGAAAAGCCGGAGGATCCCGAAAACACCGACGGTATGCTGCTCTTTGAGCCAAAGGATCTGACCAAAACCGAGCTCATTGATCCCCACGGGCGTTCCGTTGCGGTGTATGGCGACGGCACACCCGACACCCGGGTCAGCCGCCTGATTTTCACCCTGCCGGGCGGCGCCTATTGCCAGATCGTCGCCTTTGATACGGCGGCTTCCGATGATGTTGTGGCGATTCTCCGGTGCCTCATCGACAAGGGCTTTGAGCCGGACGATTATGCGCAGATTCCGGACGCGGAAAGCGGCTATTCCTCCTGAACCTAAGTTGCCTGCGACAGAAGCGCAATGCTCTGCCGCAGGCAATTTTTACGGTTACTGCTTCGGCGTCAATGCCGGGTTAAACGCATAGATATTTCTCCGGTCCAGCTGGTCCTTGAGCACCTCCATGGCTTCTCCAAACCGCTGGAAATGAACCACCTCACGGGCCCGGAGGAATTTGATTACATCATTGACATCCGGGTCGTCAGACAGCAGAAGAATGTTGTCGTAGGTGGCCCGTGCCTTCTG